>JABAHS010090944.1_pt1 | contig 29355 bp, 19 predicted proteins | sample 7062111 | NCBI WGS metagenome assembly JABAHS01 (sample SAMN14534600, study PRJNA622989) | marine sediment metagenome | biome: marine biome [ENVO:00000428]; feature: marine pelagic biome [ENVO:01000023]; material: deep marine sediment [ENVO:00002113]; isolation source: pool of 4 deep marine... | reverse complement strand
GGAAACTGATCCTTACCAGCAGGATGAGTTTGCAGAACTGTATACAGAGGCAGCCAAAGAAATAGTCAAGCAAACGAATATTAGAAAAGGCTATTGCCTCGTGCTGGACAGTGGCGAAGGACGGCTTGCATACGAGTTGGCCCGGCTGACCGATTTACAAATCATTGGGGTGGAGAATGACGCAAAAAAAGTCGCCTCTTCCCGAAAAGCCCTCGATAAAGCAGGACTCTATGGCAGAGTTGTTATTCACCATGGTTCTCTTGAGAAACTACCCTATACCAAATACTTCGCTAATCTGATAGTCTCGGACGAAGCGCTGCGAGCAGGCAAACTGCCTTATTCGACAGATGAGGTTTTTGAACTCATCAGACCTTATGGTGGAGTCATTGCTTTAGGACTTCCGGCAAACAAGTCAAACAAAAGAAACCTTAAACAATGGATGCGAAAATCTGCTTTAGACTGGAAAGTGTACGAACGTAAGAAATACGTATGGGCAGTCGCGGAACGAGAAGATCTTGAAGGTGCGGGTGAGTGGACACATATGTATGCCGAGCCGGGCAATACGGCCTGCAGCAGAGATGAATTGGTTAAGGGTAAGATGGCAATACAGTGGTTTGGTCAGCCCGGACCGAGTAAGATGATTGACCGCCACCATCGCAACGTGCCACCTCTTTTCAAGAACGGCCGACTCTTCGTGCCGGGTGATTGCGTCGTCTTTGCAGTGGATGCCTACAACGGAACGATTTTATGGGAGTCTGAAATTCCAAATTCACGTCGGCTTGGCGTATTCCTTGACTCTTCAAGTATGGCCGCAGACGAACATTTCCTGTATGTAGCAGCAGAGGACAAATGTCTCGGCTTTGATGTCCAGACCGGCCGGCGCCGCCTCACACTTACAATGCCTCAGCTTATTAAGGACAAGCCGCATGAGTGGGGATATATCGCTCATAGCGACGATATCCTTTTTGGAAGTGGCTGCAGAAAAGGATCTTCTTATACCGAGACAAGTTACGATGCGGACATTGCATTGTGGTACAGAAACATGAAACTTGTAATAAGCGATTACATGTTCGCTATGAAGAAAAACAGCAATAAGCTTCACTGGAAATATAAAGACGGTCTCATCGTGAACACAACCATTACTATTGGTGGTGGACGGATGTATTTTGTCGGGACTCACTGCCCAAAGGCATTGGCGGACAAGGTTGGCCGGATGCCGGTGAAAACCCTGTTTGACGGCGGCGAGCAGTTTCTGGTTGCTCTGGATATGCAAACCGGGCAAATCGTGTACAAAAAAGAGATTGATGTCAGCAATTTTGAGGAACCCGTATATCTAAACTATGCCAAAGAAATACTCTTGTTGAGCGGATCGAAGTTGGTTGGAAATTCTATTCGTTATTACTACAATACGTACGATGCCAGCACAGGGGACAACCGCTGGAACGGGGATCACGACAGCGGCCTTGCAAAGGATGGCGGCCACGGTGAATATAACCGTCATCCGACAATCATTGATGATACAATATATGCGTGGCCCTATTCGTATAACCTCAAAACAGGGGAAAAAGCGGCAGGATGGAGATTTGATAGGCGCGGACACGGCTGCGGTGGCGTATCGGCTTCGTCACAGTGTATGTTCTGGCGAGGCGGTAATCCCTGGATGTACGACCTGGGGCCAAACGGAGGACCAGTTCGACTAAATACCATCACCCGGCCCGGATGCTGGATAAATATCATTCCTGCCGGCGGGCTGGTGCTTATTCCCGAGGCCAGTTCAGGTTGCACCTGTGGCTTTGCCTTGCAGACTTCTATGGCCTATATCCCAGTTGATACACTGAATTCAAAACCGGGATTCGAATAAATTATTAGACTTAATTTAAAATGTGGTACAAGAACATATGACAATACCCGGACTTATCTGGAAAGAAATTCGTCATCGAAAGATAAATTTTGCACTTGGCGTTCTGGCTGTGATGATGGCAGTTGCATTATTTATTTCATTTTTCACCGCGGCCAAAGCCTCCAATCGCGAAACGGCTCGTCTCATGCTATCTCTGGGCTTTAATCTCCATATCATACCTAAAGACACGAATATGAATGAGTTTTTGTTAACCGGCATTCCAGATAAGACAATGCCACAGCAATACCTGGAGCAACTCGCTTCCCAGAAGAAGATTTCCTACAATCACCTGATGGCTACGCTCCAGAAGAAAATAACCTGGCGCGGCCTTGAGGTGGTTTTAACAGGTCTGGCTCCCGAGGTTAGTCCGCCGGGAAGAAAAACAGCACCTATGCCTACGATAGATCCGATTAAACGCGGCAACTTATGTCTCGGATACAGGGTGTCAAAGGCTCTTGGAATAAATGAAAATGATGTCGTGGAATTAGAAGGTAAAACATTCAAGGTAGTAGAATGTTTGTCCGAATCCGGGGGAGTTGATGACATTCGAATTCAATGCCATCTGCACGATGCTCAGGATATGTTGAAACTGTCGGGAAAAATCAGTGAGATTCGGGCCGTGGATTGTCTCTGTTTTTCCCCCACACCAGATCCTGCAGCAATCCTGCGAGCAGAAATTGGGGCACTGCTCCCGGATGCACAGGTCTTTCACATAAAGTCCATAGCCTCGCCACGGGCAAAAACAAGACAAATGGTAAAAAAACTGTTTGCTATTATCGTTCCTTTTATTGTCATTGCCTGCGGTGTGTGGATTGGTGTACTGGCGATAATGAACGTGCGGGACAGACAGCAGGAAATAGGCATAATGAGGGCACTTGGGTACGACTCGGAGAGAGTAACGTTGCTATTTTTAGGCAAGGCGTTAACAATCGGACTTGTCGGAGCACTTGTTGGTTTCTTTGTGGGAACAGGACTGGCTTTGAAATTCGGGCCTCCAATATTTGAGTTAACCGCTAAAACAATGATAAGACCCGATATCTCTTTACTGCTTTACTCTCTTGTCTTTGCACCTGTATTTGCTGCGGTCTCCAGTTTTATTCCGGCAATGATTGCGGTGACCTACGACCCGGCAGTTACACTTAGGGAAGAATAGATATGATTTGCCTTGAGAATGTTGTGAAAACTTATCGAACTCGAAGAGGCGATGTTGCCGCCCTAAATGATGTCAATGTTCTAATTGAAAAAGGTGAATTTGTAGTTATCTGCGGCTCCAGCGGCAGCGGAAAAACGACTATGTTAATGACCATAGCCGCCATGCTGCATCCGACCAGTGGGACAGTCTCCGTTGAACAAAACAACCTGTACGCAATGAGTATTCAGGCCAGAGCAAGATTCAGGGCCGAGAATATTGGTTTTGTTTTTCAAATGTTCCACCTGGTACCCTATTTGAATATTTTGGAAAACATCCTTCTTGCCGGCGGAACAGTTGCTGGAAATAACAAGAATGCCAAAGCCCTTGAATTGATAGAACAATTTGGCTTGTCAGGGAGAAATCATCATAAACCTGCCGAACTCAGCGCTGGCGAGAAACAACGTACCGCTATAGCAAGAGCATTGTTAAATAATCCACAGATTATTCTGGCTGATGAGCCCACCGGCAACCTGGACACTGATAATGCGACATCTGTTCTCGGATATCTATCGGAATTTCACAAAGCCGGCGGTACGGTAATCCTGGCTACTCACGGAAGTGAAGCTGAACGGTTTGCCGACCGAATAATTAATTTGCATAATGGTAAAATTGCGAATCCGGAAAAGTCCTGATTTCTATTCGTGACGATAGACCTCCCAGCCCATGTAGTTATCCAGAGCCTCAGCGATTGCATCAGCTTTTTCTGTCAGGCTGACAGCAACGTGATGTTCGAAACCCATTTTGCAGATATATTCCATAAGTAGCTGAAGGTTTGCAACTTTCATCACACCGTAACCGCCAAAGGTGTCAAGTTTATCATTTGTGAATTGACCTTCACCCACGTAAGCACAGATTATTCCCGCGGTATCGTCAGTAGTGGTCCTGCAGAAGGTTGTTTTACCGGCGGCTATTCTGCCGTCGACTGTGCCGTAAGCGTTTTCCTTTCCCATAGCCCCCGCAATAATCTCCTGAAAGTGCATCTTTAAAGACTTGAACATCGACTTGGGAAGATTGCTGCAGTGGAAGACGACACATTTGTCGGGATCGGAACCGTAATTGTTATTCCAGTCCAGAAGAGCGCTCGGCATACCTCCCGCCAACTGGAGAATATACATCCCTAACACACCGGTAATATCAACCTCACAGGCACTGGGCAGAAGGGATTCGCTCATCATACTCATAAGCGTACATGGCACTATACCAAAGAATTCCTCCAGACTCGTCCAGCACTGAACAGCCGTGCCATCAAGTTCCATATCTTTGACCCATCGGTCTATCACGAGACCGAATTTGGCCATCTTTAAAAGGCTATCGGCGGGAATTGATTTGGTTAAAATGTATTTTTTGATTTCTTCCAACTTCCGCTTTACCCCCTTATCATTGTCGGAGAGCCGTGCTACCCTTCCAAGGATTTCAGATAAATCTATAGTCTCAACGGAAATGCCTGAAAGTTCGAGGATTTTTTCACTATAGCGGACCGTATTAAAGGCCGCGGGTCGGGCACCAATAGCACCAAATCTGGGATTTTTCAGACCGTTAACAACCCTGCAGGTGGCTGCAAAATCTTCCAGGTCCTGTTTAAATTCAGCAGATTTAACTTTAACCGTATGCGACATGGTCAACGTATAGGGAATAGCCGCCTGCCTGAGATTATTGCAAACACTTATCTTTCCGCAAAAAGAATCACGTCTGTTTGAAGCGCTCATCTTGCCCTGAGTATCGGGTTCAGCGTGAATCAGGATCGGCACATTAAGGCCGGAACGTTTTATTGTCTCAGCCACGGCTTTTTCATCACCGAAGTTGGGAAGTGTTACGATTATGCCATCAATTTTAGCAGCATTTTTTGAAAAAAGTGCAGCGCACTTCTTTGCATCAGCGAATGTTTCAACTGCCCCATATTTTGTTTCCTGCATCGATAATGCAACTGAGTTGAAGCCGTTCTTTTTTAGTACTTCAAGAATGCTTTTTCGTCCCTGTTTGGCTAAGATGTCGGGGAAAAAGCCCCGGTTTCCGACAATTACTCNNATTAGTCATATATTATTTCAGGAAATCAAATTCCTGAAACTTTCTATATTTGTTTTCTGTTTCAATTCTGATGTTTTTAGAATATCCTGTCCAATACACATCCAATAAGATCAAAAATTATTAGCACAATATTTTAGGAAGCAAGCACACATATCAGGATGATCAAACACCCTATTGTTAGAGCTATGAAACCTGCCGTTTTACTCAATGCAAAGAACAGGGCCGAGATTCCTCCAACAACAAGTATCCCGAGAAACAATAACACATAAAAAAGAGCCTCCGGACCTCCCGGAACATTAACACTCTTGCGGCACTTAGGGCAGTTGGCAATTCCACCCTTCATTGACCGGGGAACTTGGAATTTGTTACCACAATCACATGCCACATCTACCCCATTATGCAACGGTTGTTCCTGATATTTCACCCTTGGCGTCCTTCAATTGCAGCAAGCAGAATCCCTCCTGCAAGAGCAAGCCGTGGATCNNAGCAAGCCGGGGATCTATAACATCGCGGCTATCCGCTTCAATGTTTACTCTGATCTTAAGTACAAAAGGATTAAAATTTTGCTTGTAAGTAATCAAAACCCTTTCGTCCTGCTTAACATGATAGCTCTGGGGAATAAGGTTAGTCAAAAATCTCCTGATTAAAGACAAAATCAGGTTGTCTTCCTCAACCATAGCGATAGCCCGATCATTTTCATCGAGAAATTCCCAGGAGTCCCTGACCAGAGACTTCCACCCCTTCCGTCTCAATGCTCCGATTTTGCGATCCTCAGAAGGATCCACCACATCATAGGCCGCACTGAAATCCACAATCTGGCGTGCTTTGATTACCAGTCGTTCATCAGCCATTGACTCGTTTGCAAAAACCCGGATGTCTTCTTTGAGTTTAAAAGCTTTCTGTTTGCTAAACAAAATAAGCTCGCCCGCGTTATTGTATACGTGGAACTTAGCCCCAAAAATGGTTAGAATCTTACGACGAATCGTGTATTGATTGTCTGAGAAATTATCCACGAATAACCTCCTTGCAATGGATTTTAACCGTCAAATTAGGTAACAATTCACAATATCCTCATATTCACCAAACTATCGTTATTCTTCCATTTTAAATCCGACTATGTTTATACAACTCTGCGTAAGCCGGGATTTCCCACATAAACTATTGAGGAATCCAAATTAAATCCTGTCCCTACTAAAGACCGCGTACTCCGTTCATACCAGCAAGTTGAACATTCAAGTTGGATAATTATCTGCTAAGCAGTGACGATTTGAAAGAAAAAAATCAAAAAAAAACATGTTTCCTTTTCAAAGTATACCCAATCTCAATTTTATATATAGACAGTAAGTCCTATCCTGTGTTCGGAGGAACCTGGCCATAATAAGCGTTGTTGCCGTGTTTGCGTAAATAGTGTTTATCCAGCAGCGTCTTGCTAATCGGGCCCTGGCCGGGATTTATCGTGATAGTACCCAAAGCCATTATTGCTATATGTTCCAGCACAACTGTGGCTTCGACAGCCTCAGTGGGGCTCTTACCCCACGAGAATGGACCGTGATTGGCCACCAGAACGGCCGGCACTTCCAATGGGTCTAATCCTGAAAATCGCCTGACAATAACCTTTCCCGTGTTCAGTTCGTAATCGCTTTGTATTTCATCCGGTTTCATTACTTCGGTTACAGGCACTGCACCGTAGAAATAGTCGGCATGGGTAGTGCCAAAGCAAGGAATTTCCTTACAGCTCTGTGCCCACATAGTTGCAACCGGCGAGTGGGTGTGACAAACGCCTCCAATGGCTTCAAAATTTCTATAAAGTTCAAGGTGTGTCGGTGTGTCTGACGAAGGATTGAGGTTACCTTCAACAACGTTTCCGTCCAGGTCAAGTAATACAATTTTGTCATCTGTAAGCTCATCGTATGCCATGCCGCTGGGCTTTATAGCCACAATACCTGCCGAGCGGTCAATTCCACTGACATTGCCCCAACTGCAAATGACGAGCTGCTGTTTGTGCAATTCAACATTTGCATCACAGACGGCTTTTCTCAGTTCTTCGTACATTAATATCGTCTCTAAGGCTTTACCCTGTCTTTGATATTCAGCAGGTCTTTCATAATATTAGCTAATTTGCCGGATGAATCCTGCAAGCCAAAAGCATCATGCAACTGCATATAGAGAGCATATAGTTTTTGGTAAGCTGTATTGTTTTCGGGAATAGGTTTATATATAACATCTTTTATACCACACATGGCGGCCTGTGCATCTGCGTAATCATCATAGCCGCCTGATTCTTTACTCGCCACAACCGCACCGGCAATACATGCACCCAGTGCACAACTCTGGGTGGAGCGGGATATTTTCATTTCTCTGCCGGTCACATCAGCGTAGATTTGCATAAGTAAAGGATTCTTCTCGGCAATTCCACCGCAATTTATCACTTCTGAAACTTTAACGCCATACTCCTCAAAGCGGTTGATAATGGTAAGGGCACCAAAGGCAGTTGCCTCAATCAACGCCCTGTATATCTCTTCCGGCCTTGTATGCAGCGTTTGACCTATCAGCAGTCCGGTCAGTCTTTGGTCTACAAGTACTGTACGGTTGCCATTGTTCCAGTCAAGAGCTAATAGGCCGGACTGACCGGGCTTCAAGTTTGCCGCTTTTTCGGTAAGTGCTTCATGAGAACCTGCCGATTCGCCACCCGGCTGAACGTAGTTGACAAACCAGTTGAAGATATCACCCACAGCGGATTGGCCTGCCTCCAAACCAAAGAAACCAGGCAGTATGGAACCGTCAACAATGCCACATATCCCCGGTATATCGGCCAATTCATGGTCAGATTTAGCCACAAGCATATCACAAGTACTCGTGCCAATTATTTTTATCAGCTTACCGGGGGCAATACCCGAGCCAACGGCGCCCAAATGGGCATCGAAGGCCCCTACAGCCACGGGAATACCGGCAGGTAGTCCAAGTTTATCCGCCCACTGTTCTACAAGTTTTCCTGCCGTTGTCTTAATGGTATAGGTTTTGTCGTAAAGCCGGTCGCGAAGCTGACCAAGTTTAGGATCAAGCTTAGACAGAAAATCTTTATCGGGCAAGCCTCCCAATTGGTCATTAAAAATAGCTTTGTGGCCGGCAGCACATCTGCTTCGCTTGATAATATCCGGCTTTGTCGTGTCCGTCAAAACAGCTGGTATATAATCACAGCATTCAACCCAGCTATAGGCTGCATCAAAAACGTCAGGATCGGTTCGCAAACAATGAAGAACTTTGCTGAAAAACCATTCGGATGAATATGTCCCGCCGCACTTGGCAAGATATTCAGGATGTTCCTTTTTAGCCAGCTCGGTAATCTCAGCAGCTTCAGCGTGGCCGGTGTGGTCTTTCCACAACCAGGCACAGGCGTTTGGATTACCTCTAAATTTAGCTAACATGCTCAAGGGTGTGCCGTTTTTATCGACCGGAATTGGCGTCGAACCGGTAGTATCAATACCAATTCCTATAACCTGGGCTACGTCAAAATCCTTATCAGCATTGCCGGCTTCAGATACAGCGGCCTTGATAACAGCTACTGCACCTCTTAGGTAATCGGCCGGATTCTGTCTTGCCAGATTGTGGTCGGCCGAATCAAGAATGATGCCGGCCTCGCCGGTTTCGTATTCGTGTACTGCCGTGGCCAGCTCATTGCCATTAGCAACGTCAACTATCAACGCCCTGACAGAATTAGTCCCGTAATCCAATCCAATCGTATAAGCCATTGTTTAAGATCCCATATAATATTACTATCATCACTAAATAGAATACCTGTTCTAATAAAACACTATCCTCTAAAATACAGGTATGCAGCAAGTATCACGACAAGTACTGCCGCAGAAGCAGCTACGTCACGCCAATCCCAACTGCCTCGTGACAGACGTCTATGCTCATCATTAAGAGTACCGTAAGTCAAACCGCTTATGCTATCGTAGCTCGGCTCAGAGGTCCTCCAACTAACTACTATCATCACAATCACACACACAATAAAGATGAAAAGGCTGTAGTATTGGAAGTAGATGTTACTGACTATCCAAAAAAATGTACCCTCCTGATACTGAAATCCTTTAATCAACTTGACGGGAGTATCGACAGCCAAACGAAAGACACCAAGCAGGAAGCCGACAATCAAAGCAGCCAGGCATCCTTTACTGTTCATTCTTTTGCTGAATATACCTAAAAAGAAGACCACAAAGATAGGCGGCGCCAGATATCCCTGCACAGCCTGCAGATAGTGGTACAGACCCTGTGCCCCCCGAATCACAAGCACCCAAAAAAGACCAATAACCACCATAACAGTGGTAGCGATACGACCCATCCAGACCAGTTTGTGCTGGGATGCTTCGGGCCTGAACTTCGAATATAAGTCCATAGTGAACAAGGACGAGGAGGCATTGAACACGCTCGATAGCGAGCTCATCAGGGCTGCCAACAATCCCGCCACAACAAGACCTCTCACTCCCGGAGGTAGCACGTGTTTAACCAATAAGGGGAAAGCGGCCTGACATTTTTCATTGTCAAGCTCCCCTGCTGTATACAAAGCTTCCTGAAGTCCCGCCATCTTGCCGCTCTTGGCCAATGCAAAGCATATCATGCCGGGTATAATAAATATAAACACCGGCAACAGCTTCAGAAAAGACGCCCATATACTACCTCGTCTCGCTTCTCGCTCGTTCGGCGCGCCCAAGGCACGCTGAACTATATACTGGTCCGTGCACCAATACCACAGCCCGATGATAGGGGCACAGAAAAGCATCCCAAGCCAGGGATAGTTGCCGTTGAAGTACCACGCAATTTTTGTCTCGCTCATCACCGGCTTCCATGTCCCCTCCATCCCCGCAGGGACCAACGGCTTCCATAAATTAAACATGTCCGACCCACAAATCTCCCGCAACTGGCCCCAGTCACCCAGCGCTTTCAAGCCAAATATCGTCACAAGCGCCGAACCGAACACAAGTACAACGGTCTGAACAGCATCCGTATAGACCACGGCCCTCAATCCACCCAGAACGGTATAAATTCCCGTAAGGATTATTACAAGAAACGAACCGATCCAGAAACTGTCCATTACCACCAATCCTAAATCAAGCCGTAATTCCGGTAGAAGGGTTCGGAAGACGACACCACCGGCGAAGACACCGACGGCAATCTTTGTAAGCACGTACCCAACCAATGAGATGACCGAGAGTACCCAGCGATTGGTTGGAGAAAACCGACGCTCGAGAAATTCCGGCATCGTAAACACCTTGCTTCGGGCATAAAATGGAACGAACACCCAGGCAAGAACAAGCAGACACCAGGCATGAAGTTCGTAATGGGCCATCGCCACTCCATCAGTACAGCCGGAACCCGCAAGACCGACTAAATGTTCGGAACCGATGTTCGAAGCAAAAATTGAGGCACCAACGACCCACCAGCCAAGATTTCTCCCGGCAAGAAAATAGTCATCAGCAGTGTCCTTACGTCTAAGTATAACCCACCAGGCAACAGCCAGAAGGATGCCAAAATACCCCACGATCGCGATCCAGTCATATGATTCCAAACCCATTTGTTACCTTTCCTTGATTTAACCCACAAAACCGGAATTCCAAACTTACAAAGAACACAGGAACAACAGACGAATTTAGCTTTCTGTCAGGAGACAAACGTAGCTCCAGTTTCGACGATTTTAACGGTATATCACCTCTATTCAAGTATGATTTAATGAAATTTATGTGTTTTTCGATGTTAAATCCCCGGCCGGTGAGGCCTTTAAGGATGTTTCGTAAAGAAAAACGCTTTGAAACTATAAGGATATGTCACGTTTTAGGAATTACTTGACCTTCCATAGCTTTTGTAGCAGTTGGTACATGTTCGGGTCGTGTTGCTGCAATTCAGAGCGAACAAAAGGATAAAAATCATTGGTACCGAAAAAAGCTTCCGTTGCCTCGGCGAAATATTCCTGGTCGTTGTTCAATGCGTAGGCACGTCTCGGTCGACCGTTTATATGCAGGACCGATTCGTACTTTTTGTTCTTTAGAGCATCTTTGTAGGCTAAATTTAGTTCGGTATTGTCGTAACCAAGTACACATTGATGGTAAGAGTGGGCCAGTTCGTGCAAGACCATCCAGGGCTGGCTGATAGTCCATTTAAGGAAATTTTGAGCGTTGGCTACCTCGACACTGCGTTCTTTCTCAGGGTTGAAGTCATTTTCAATTAGCCACTGTCTGTTCGGATGGTAGCACATGCACGGATGACGCGGGGCCTTGTATTCGACCCAAATCGGAATGCGACGCAACTCCTTCAGAGGCTCAGCCGGTACGACTCGTGTAATCTGGTAAAGTTGTTGCTTCAGCAGCTTTAATACATCATCAGCAAGCTGAGCGTGTTCGAATAACAACTCATTGTTCACGAGTATCTTCCAGTCTTCAATTTTTCTTGATGAATAGTCGGACGTCGGAGTGTATTTTGGTGAGGCTGCCTGGATTTCGAGTATACGTATCTCCCAGGGAACCAATTTTTCAGTTCGCTTCAGAATTCCTTGCTTAGCTCTTTCTTCTATATGATTTTTTTCAGGCTGGATTTGAGTTATTATATACCAGGTGGAAACAGACCCGATACCATACTCGGTTGGGTCAATACGGAATTCTATAGTATTGCTTTTCTCAAGATAGTTTGCCAAAAAGATACCGAGTGTTCCGTCTTCGGCCTTCCAAACAGAACCTTGTATAGTTGGAAGTGTCGCGGTTCGGGGATGATTGCCGTGGTCGGGCCAGGTTTCTGTTATGGTCTTAACATCGTTTATCGGTTCAATAAGATCAACCAGTTCTCCAAACGTAAAAAATTTTTTGGCAGCGACGCGACACTTTCCAACCTTCTTGAGGTAAGCAGCCTTTTTGACATGTTCCGGTCTGAATAACTGTAAATCCATCCATCCGTTCTGACTTCCCCACAGGAAGGCCCGCCCTTGTGCCATAATCCAGGCGCGGTCACCATGTTGAAACCATGCAGGGCTTCCAAAATAAATGCTGTATCCTGAATAAACCGCCGTTATCATGGGGATGGAACGCTCATCCGGCTTTATCCAGATAAGGAAAGCATCAACGCCATCCATAAAGGGCTCTGCAGCGCATTCAGTAGTTATAACCATATTTCTTCCATTACTGTGAGCAACCTTTTGAACCTTCCTGAGCATCTTTCTATAACCATCTACCCACCAGCCACCACCGCCGAGAGGATGACCATGTGATTTATCGAAACAAAGGACAGGACTCGCTGCAGCTATCTGATCGATATAAACGGCATTTACACCGACCTCTTTTGCAAGACGCTCAACAATATGTGTCACCTTATCCTGCCAGAATTCCGTATAGCAACACATAGGCGCCTGCTTTACTTTGTTTCCATATGTTTCTATATAGTGTTTTCCCACCCTGTCTTTGGCACAATAAGGCAAATACTCATCAAAATCCTTGTTAGAGATATCAACAATCCTGCCGTTGATATAAGGCATGATTAAAAGACCTTTTGACACGAGATCGCTTACCTGTTCCGGGATACCGGGCTTGGTCGGGAAATAGTTGGGGTAATGAGTATCAAAGGGAATCTTGTGCCAATTGTACCAGTGTGCTGCGGTTGGGACTTCAAAATACTTCTGTGCATCAATCAGTGGTTTGTTCTTTTCTTCCAGTATCCCTTTCGCCGGGCCGATGTAATTGCTCACCAGCATCCATAATCCGATATCCTTAAGTGCCTGTGGCATACTCTTACGCTGCGACACTTTCCCCTCGGATGTCCATGGGGCAGTAAGGGCAAACTTACGATAAGTCTTGGCACCCTCCATCCAACTTCCACGATACACTCCCATCATAATCGGGAAAGGGACCTTGTGGTCAGAGCCGGGAACCGCCATATTTTCAACATTTGTTCTGATATAGAGTTCTTTGCCGGGATCTATAGTAAAACTTTTGTCCCATGCCCTTGGGTCGTGCGCAGCCATATAAACTGCATTCGTCCCCTTCATCGCGCACATAAACTGCATCGGCATCGACCAGCCATGTGGGTATTTGTACGACATTCTATTAGTACATTTTTTAAATAGCTTGCCCCAGTTACGTCGTGGCACGGCAATGTCGTATTCTCCCGATTTCAAATATCCATTACACTTTGGAAAGTCAACTTCATAAAGACCCCATATGTTGGAATTGTTGTTGACCCATACTCGCCATTCGGCTATGCCGGAACTCCGAGGCAGGTCGATTGTTACCCTTACACTAACAACTCGCTTCTCTTTATCCAGATCTAAGTCAGGCCATTCAAAAACCGCCCGCCTTAGTCCATCAGGTAATTCTTTAATATTATACGAACTGCAAGGGGCCTGTGTACTCGACAGGTTTAGTCTCTGATTACCCTTGTAAAAGGTAAGATCCCAGAGGGTGTGCTTACCATCAATTGTCTTAATGTGATTAACTTCTGATACCATGTCCACCATTGCAGCGAGTCCCATATGTTCAGCTTCAAATTCGAATCGAACAATATCATTGGCTAATATGACATTTGACGCTGGATTCGTGGGCCGAGCAGAAAGAGTATCCATCATGGATACTGTAAGAACGCTCAGCAAGCATACTTCTACTATTCGATTTCTTCGTTTTGTAAGAATAATTTCCACCTCCTTTTCAGTTTATTTGATACATACTTTTACACCCAAAACCTTTTAATACAACCATACTACTAAATCTATATGCCTAATGCAAAGCTTATCCTTTCAAGCAAACCTGTATTTTACGATTGGCTCCGTGTATAATGAACTCCAATGACTTACCCTTTTACTAAAGGGACGAATGTGTTGTTGAATGAATAACGGCATAGAGTAAAAAGAAAATAATCATGAATTCAAAACAACGGATGTTGGCGGCAATGAATCATGAGGAACCGGACCGTGTTCCCGTAATGTGCCAACTCGCTCTTGGGCACTATTTCTTAAACTGCGATTATAGTCCTTCAGAAATCTGGTTCGACTCTGAAATCTTCGCCAACGCCCTTGTTGATTTGCAGCAACGATATGAATTTGACGGTATCCTTGTCAATTTGCCCGGCAGACCGGAGAACTGGAAAAACAAACTCCGATCATCAAAGACGATTGGAAATTGCGAACACTTGTATTGGAAATCCGGTCTCGAAACGATCATTCCGCCAGATGATAATCCACAGACATATCAGCCGGATCAAATGCCTCTTCAGCGGGCGGACTATCACACAGTTGACGTCAATAATCCCTCCACATACAGGCTTGCCGGTTATGTCTGGAACACCTGGCATATGCCACAGCTCTGGGACATCGATCCCCACGCCGACCTTTCCAACCCGGCAGCTTATCCTGGGTGGTTCACAAGTACGCTGGAAAAAACTCAACAGCTTGCACCGGAAGTCTCAATACACGTAGAAATATTCTCGCCTTTCACTCATTTAATGGAGCTATTCGGATACGAGCAGGCCCTTATGGCCTTGCTCGATGAACCTCGAAAGTGCCACGATATACTCGCTGTTTTTACAAAAAAGGTACTTGCACAAGTCAAATTGTACGCCGGCTATGGGCCTGATGCCATTCTCGTAAGCTCGGCATTTGCCGGTGCAGGTTTTATAAGCCGGCAAATGTATAAAGAATTCGTTGTCCCTTATGAAGATCAGGTGTTTCAGACAATACACCGACATGGATCAATATCATACGTTCATACATGTGGGGCAATCGGTGATCGCCTTGACCTTATGAGCGAAACCGCTGTTGATGGAATTGACACGTTAGATCCACCACCGCTTGGTACAGTAGAACTGCACCATGCAAAAGAAAAGTACGGAGAACGGTTCTTTTTTAAGGGAAATCTGGATGCTGTGAACGAAATGCTCAATGCAGATGACCAAAAGCTCGAAAAGGCTGTGAAAGACAGGATTAAAATCGGCAAACCGGGCAGCGGATATATACTTTCTTCTGCCTGCAGTGTAGCACCACATGTCAAACCAGAGAGACTAAAAAAACTCGCATCGCTGGCAAAGGAATTCGGCAAGTACAGTTAGAAAAGTCACCGCAATAATAAATATTTATTCCACTATCACGGTCTCATCAAGCGGTATGCCAAGTCTCTTGAACCTTCCGGCCCGGGATTTCTCGTCCCCAACATGAATTTCCCTCGCTATCTTTCCCACCTCAAGGGCACGCTGCCTGGGAACAACCAGCACACCGTCTCCATCAGCAACGATTAGATCACCGGGATATACAAGGACACCGGCACAGTTAATAGGAAAATTATAGGATTCGGCAATGAGTCTTCCCGGCCGGACACCGCGGGTACTATACCCGTCTTTGCAATATACAGCAATTTTTTTGACTTTGACAATCTCATCGGTATCCCGCGCGCCGCCGTTTGTAACTACTCCGACAATGCCTTTTTCCGCCCAGCCGAGACTATTATTTGAACCGATAAAACCACATTCCGGGATTCCGCCCGCGTCAATTACAGCTACATCTCCCGGCTTTGCAACAGCCAGCCATGCATCAGGTGCCCTTTTATACTGCTCGGATTTAAATTTCTTGAAACCTTCAAGATTGGGAAACGAATTTTGACCTACTCTGACATCAGTAGGCACATGACGAACAGTAATCGCAAATCCGACCATTCTATGCGAAAATTTGTCCACATCACGCCATAATGCCCGAATATTTTTATGCATTAAGCCGATATCCTGCAGGCCAATCAGGTCCATAGCATCAAGTACGTCGGTGAGCCGTAAATTTTTATACAATTCAAGAATTTCGCTTCGTGCCTGAATACTATCGTCGTAACTCTTGTTCTTTAGTAACCTGACACCCTGAGGTGTTATAATCTCTTTAGTCCCTTGATGTTCCTGGGTATATGTAAAAGGAACGCAGGATATTAAAATTAGCAAAAACAGCACGATAAATCCGATGCTTTTTGGCTTGCATTTAAATAAGTGATACATGGTAACCTCCTTATGAATTTTTTGTCAAATTTGTGAAGTAAACTAAAAGAGAAACTAAAGAAAAATCTCGAGAATGCAAGGATTTTCCTGTAATTCCGGCCAAAAAACTAAAGGAACATATTCGAACTGTCTATTAAATTCCAGGTTTCCTCAACTAAAATAATGTAATAAAATATAAATTTGGTAATATATAACAAGAAATCAAAGATTAAATATCCTGTGATAAAAGTTATCAGCAACACAATGGAGGATGTTAGCTTTATTAGTTTTCGGCAATCACAAATGAGAATAAGATTTGTCAAGCTAATATATTGGGTAGTCTTTACCTTTGTCTGGCTGATGATACAGGTGCCATCTGTGTCAGCTAAGGATAAAACCTCAGATATACAGGTTTTACAGGCAATGGTCGAAGCCGACTGGTCTGCGCAGGAGCACAGAAAAGGCCGAACACCGGATGCACCTGAAGCCGTTCGTGATATATGGCAAAGTGCCAATAAACTACTTACAGACCTTCGAACAATGCCTGAAGCACCGAATGTCAATCGGGAATCGGCTGAACTGGAACATCTGAGAACTCAAGTGGATATGATTGATTCACTCAACAAGGAAACTCGACTAATTCTATATCGCGATATGCGTTCCATTACGCGGAGACTGGTACTGAAAAATCCTCTTATCGCCTCTAAACCTATCGTATTCATGAAACGTCGCCGCTTTGTCTGCCAGATGCTCCATGAATACCTCGGTTACTTCTATGACTATGGTGACATTGCCGGCGGTGGAGTGTACATTCTCGATGAACCTGGGCAGAGTCTCAAAGTTCGTGACCTCATTAAGGGACGTTTGCCCCGCGGCAATTACACGACTCTCACGCTCTCTTATGATGCCCGGACGATCTACTTCGCCTTTGCCGAGCGGGCTGCGAAAAAGCCGGATTATTACTCGCCCCAGAGGCGATGCTTTCACATCTACGCAATAGACGCCGACGGGACAAATCTGCGTCAACTTACTGCGGGACCGGATGACGATTTCGATCCATGTCCCCTCCCTGATGGCGGTATCGCTTTTATGTCCACCCGCCGGGGTGGTTTCGGCCGATGCCATAATCCATGGGAACCGCTGCCAAGCTACACACTGCATCGTATGAACGCCTCAGGTCAGGCAGTGCGGACACTTTCATTCCATGAAACAAATGAGTGGCACCCCTCTGTATTACTTGATGGGCGAATCGTATATTCCCGCTGGGATTACGTAGACCGTTCAGCGGCAAATTATCATGGCCTGTGGGTGAGCAATCCTGACGGCAGCAATCCCAGCGTCCTCTTTGGCAATTATACTCAGCGCATCAATGCCTGCTTTCAACCGCGAGCGATACCGGGTTCGAATCGAATTGTGTTTGTTGCCGGCGCGCACCATGCAGATGTAGGCGGATCTCTGGTCCTTTTTGATCCTGTACGCGAAAAGCTCGACCCTAAGACCGGGCAGGATAGTTTCAATTCTATAGAGGTCATTACGCCGGAGGTGTGTTTTCCCGAAGCTCCCGGCTGGCCAAAAAGCTATTTTCACAGCCCGTGGCCGCTCTCGGAAAACTACTTTTTGGTTTCTTTTAGCTTCGAGCCGCTTCCCGGTATGGGACCGGGCATCAACAAAGATACACACACCGGAATTTATTACTTCGACCGCTTTGGAAATATGGAACTACTTTATAAGGAAGATGGTATCTCCTGCATGTACCCTATCCCTCTGGCCCCTCGTTTGGTCCCACCTGCTACCGCCTCCACACTCAATCCGAGTCTCGGTGATGAGGGTGAATTTGTCCTGACGGACGTCCAGCAGAGTTTGTTTCCCTTGCCGAGATCCCGACCAATACGCAAACTGCGAATCTTCCAGGTGCTTCCCAAAACAAACACACATATCGCCAACCGGCCGCGGATTGGCCATGCCAATGCAGAAAGTACCCGCATGATGCTTGGTACGATCCCCGTCGAGGCAGATGGCTCAGCATATTTCCGGGCACCTGCACGAAAACCTTTGTATTTTCAGGCGTTGGATGAGAGAGGGTGTGCTGTTCAAAGCATGCGCAGCGTCACCTATCTGCAGCCGGGCGAGCGTCGCAGTTGCCTCGGCTGTCACGAATCTCGTGATGCGGTGCCAACGAATAAACAGAATATGCTGGCACTCCAACGGCCGGCGTCGAAGATTGAACCCGGCCCGGATGGGACAGGCCCTTTCAGCTATACTCGACTTGTCCAGCCTGTTCTCGATAGGCATTGTGTAAGGTGCCATGATGGGAAAACGGGAGACCTAAAGAGCCGGTTAGTGTTGACTGGTGAGCCCTCGGGGACCTTTAGCAAATCGTATGAGAATCTCAAACCATATGTCAGATGGTATGAATGGGGTGGCAGCAGCATTACTCAGATTGTCACCAGGCCGGGGCGAATCGGGGCTGATGAAAGTCCTCTGTTGAAAGTGCTGAAAGACTCAACCCACGAAAATCACGTAAATCTCACGCAAAAGGAACGAGAAAGACTATATATCTGGCTCGATGGTAATGTTCCCTTCTACGGCACTTATGATGAAAAGCAACAACTCGCTCAGAGAAACGGTGAAGCAGTACCACTACCTTTAATCCAGTAAAGCATTGTAACTTGGCCGGTATGAACGGGCAAATTAAATCTTGCTTTCCAATCCGTATTCCATATGATATCTGTGAAATAGAAAGAATTATGAAACTTCTAAAGGAGCAACAATGAACCTCGATTTTTCTTATTATATGCCGACCAGAATCATCTTCGGCTGTGGCAAACTAAGCGAACTTAAAACAACGCCCTATTTGCCCGGTAAAAAAGCCCTTATCGTTATCGGCTCATCCGGAGCAATGAAAAAACATGGTTATCTTGACAGGGTCACAGAGTACCTCAAGGAAAATAGTGTCGAATCAGTTGTCTATGATAAGATTGTTCCCAATCCGGTTTCGGAGCATGTGGAAGAAGGAGCTGCTGTTGCAAGGGAGAATGGCTGCGACTTTGTGCTTGGACTTGGCGGAGGCAGCACTCTTGATTCGTCAAAAAGCATAGCCCTCATGGCTGTCAATCCCGGAAAGTACTGGGATTATATAAACGGAGGAAGCGGCGGAGGAAAAACACCTCAGAATCCAGCTTTACCCATTGTTGCAATAACTACGACTGCGGGCACAGGGACCGAAGCCGACCCGTGGACGGTAATAACAAAAACCGATACAAACGAGAAAATCGGCTATGGTAATAATTCAACCTTCCCGGTCCTGTCGATTGTCGATCCTGAATTGACGCTAAGTGTCCCCCCACAAATGACCGCCTATACAGGTATGGACGCGTTCTTTCACTCGGTCGAGTGCTACCTCGCAACTATCAATCAGCCAACGAGCGACCATCTTGCATTGGAGGCAATCGGCCTTATTACTAAGTATTTACCCATTGCTGTCAAAGATGGCAATAATATCGAAGCAAGAACAAAACTTGCCTGGGCCAATACCGAAGCTGGCATCTGCGAATCTCTCTCATGTTGTATATCGCATCATTCGATGGAACATGCTTTAAGCGCATATCATCCGGAAATGGCCCACGGAGCGGGGCTTACAATGCTCTCTGTTTCTTACTTTAGCTGTTTGGCGGAAAAGCACCCTGCCCGCTTTCCTGATATGGCTAAAGCGATGGGGGAAGACGTTGACGCACTGCCAGAAAAAGAAAGACCATTCGCTTTCATTACCACGCTTAAGAAACTAATAAAGAATATCGGCCTTGAAGAAGAAAAGCTGACAGATTACGGCGTTAAGCGAGAAGAGTTGAGGACACTTGCAGAAAACTCCTCTTATACTATGGGCATGCTGTATGACATAACACCGGTCGAACTAACACTGGATGATATTGTTGGTATCTACAAAAACGCTTTCACTTAATCCCGTTAAAAATAAAGTAAGAACACCTATCTACCCAAGGCTTGCCATCGACGCCGAATGAACGACCAGAGGTAATAAACCGGAATTCCGACAAGGATGCAGCCAACACTCTTTACCGAAGGTTCCGGCCACTGAATAAATGCAAATACTGTCATAAATAGGATTACAGCCATGAAGATTGCCGGAACAACCGGGTATCCGGGCAGGCGAAACGGTCTTTCCATATCCGGCCGGCGCCATCGAAGAACATACACAGCAGCAATAAAGAGGACCGCAAAAATCGACAATCCTACGGCGGCAAATCGATACAATTCCGTAAAATCCGTCAAGAAAAGAATAACAACTGTGCATATGCTCTGGGCAATCATCGAGTAAATTGGAACCTGCCCCACTTTACTTATACGACCCGTTATAGATGGGAACAGAAACAAGCCGTCCCTTGCCATTGCATAGTAAATACGCGGGCCTGTGATAATAAAAGCACTTACTGTAGCAAGAAAGGCCAATCCGATTGCAACCGAGAATATGCTGGAAGCACGTGCTCCAAACAGATTCTCAACTGCGTGTTGAGGAATCTGTAGTGGATGAACCTGTTCTGGATTATCAAATCCAACGTCACTGAGAGGCACGGCATAAGCGAAAACAAGATTGAGGGCAAGATATAAGATTATAACAAGCCCCGTTCCAAGCAGTAGAGAGCGAGGGAGGATTCTGCCGGGATTCTTTATTTCCCCTGCTATATAGCTGGCAGCATTCCAGCCGCTATAGGCGAACATGACATAGAATAACTGTGTAGCAGCGGTGCCAACCTTGACTTCCCGTATCGCTTGTCCCTGCGCAAAGTTTGCCAATCGCCCCTCACCAAACAGAAAGGCCAGCACCACAAGGGCCACAAACAGACCGAGCTTGAGAATCGTAGTGAGATTCTGCGTCCAGGCAGACTGACGGTGACCAATAAGATTGGGTAAGGTAATCGCTACGATAATAACAGCGGCCGTGATCTGCACAAGGCGACCCGTTTCCGTATCTAATCCGAATGGCGTTAATAAATATTTTGCCGCCATATAACCGGCAACCGCAAGCGGCGCTGAAAATCCAAGAAAAAACGATGTCCAGCCGCAGAGAAAGGCAGGCATCGGCCCATATGCTTCACGAAGGTAAACATACTCACCGCCCGCCCGAGGCAAAGCGGCTGCCAATTCCGCCACACAAAGAGCACCACACAAGGCCAGCAATCCACCAAGAAGCCAGAGCCCAAAGATGGCGGTGTAGTTGTTGAGTTCAACCATCATAAATCCGGGCGAGACCAGAATCCCGGTTCCTACCATGCTGGCAATTACCACATAAGTCGCGGTCGAAAGACCGAAGTCTCTTCGCATTTCTTCTTTTGGCATTAAAAATGTCCTTTCAGCGTTGCTCTGTTACACCGGAATTATACACATATAGACGAGTTCAAACGGACACTTTATTGCAGCTTTTACCAAAAAAGGCAAAAAACTTTAACTTGTCACCGCCCAATATAGAATTATTTAATTTCCAAAACCACAACGGACTTGGAGGGCAATGTCAGTTTTAAAGTATCACCTTTGAGCTTGAAGTCACGGAAAGCCTTTGCGCTGATTGTTTCAGGATTATCAAAAGTATTGTGCGCAGTCATGGCATCTGCGGTTAAAACACGACCGGAAGCTTTTTGGCCCCTGGCTCCGGGCAATTTGCAAATAAGCTCTGCGGATTTTTTGGGATCCAGATTACATAGCGATATGTGAATATTTCCGGTTTTATCCCGCGACGCCGAGACACTGAGTGTCGGTATTTTTTCCTCGCCAAATTGATAATCACCACACTCCAGTTCAACAGGCAGCAAAGTAGCATCATGATGGACTTTATACATATCAAAAACATGATACGTCGGAGTTAGAATCATTTTCTCGTCTTTCGTAAGAATCATCGCCTGCAAAACATTGATTGTCTGAGCAATATTAGCCATCCTTACCCGGTCACAGTGATTATTGAAAATATTGAGGGTAATTCCGGCTACGAGCGCATCGCGCAGTGAATTTTGCTGATAGAGAAATCCCGGATTTGTACCCGGCTCAACCTGATGCCACGTGCCCCATTCGTCAACAAGCATACCGACACGTTTCTCCGGATCGTACTTATCCATAATTGCCGAATGCCTGGAAACAAGTTCCTCCATATAGAGCGCCCTTTTTAACTGTTCGAACCAGTCTTCTTCAGTAAACCTGGTCGCCGAACGGCTCTTCTTGCCCGAACCGCAATAATAATGAGGAGTTATGCCATTCATGTGTCTTCCTGCTTCGCGCATCAGCACTTCCATCCAGTGGTAATTCGCACCGCTTGGTCCACACGCTATCTTATAAAGTCGGTTACCGGAGAAGTTACGCAGGTATGTGCTGTACCGGCGATAAAGGTCGGCGTAGTACTCCGGCCGCATTCGACCGCCACAGCCCCAGTTTTCATTGCCGACACCCCAGTACTTTACCTTCCACGGTTTGTCTCTCCCGTTTTTACGGCGCAGATCGGCCATGGGACTCTTACCGTCAAATGTTATGTATTCCACCCACTCCTGCATCTCCAGAATCGTGCCGCTGCCGACGTTGCCGCAGATGTATGGCTCGCAGCCTAACTGTTCACAAAGGTCGAGAAATTCATGGGTGCCGAAATGGTTGTTTTCGGTAACTTTTCCCCAATGAGTATTGACCATGCCGGGACGTTTTTCACGGGGACCGATACCGTCTTTCCAGTGGTACTCATCGGCGAAGCAGCCGCCCGGCCAGCGCAGCACCGGCATCTTGATTCGTCTCAGCGCCTGCACAACATCATTGCGAATACCTCGTGTGTTCGGGATAGGAGAATCCTCGCCCACCCAAAAACCTCCATAGATGCATCTGCCCAAATGCTCTGAGAAATGGCCGTAAATGTTTCTGTTAATTGTGTCCTTCCCTTTATCAGCGCGAATGACCAACTCGTTGGGCTTGCTTTTGGCCTCGGCTGTGGTAGACATAGACAAGATCTCCGCAAACAATATTATCATTATAAGAACGACCTTGTTTCTGACACTTACCGTCTGAGCCAGCAATTTCATCAAATCATCGCATTTCATCTTTCTTTTCCTTTCCGTTATCTTTTTAGAACTACTGTTTCCCGACTTTTCCGTTCAGTTCACTCGTTTACACAGTTGAAATCTCTTTTCAAAACTGGCCCTCAAATTCGTCTGCATTTTTCTTCGTGATGGGAGGGCACTCAATCAGATAAGACTTTTCAAGTTTTTCACCGTTAAGATACCTGATTGCAAGTCGGATCGCACTACGGCCCTCTTCCTCAGGCTGCTGGTAGCTGGTTCCCGTTACAAGTCCCTGTTTTATCGCCTCAATCATTTCCCGGCTGCCACCCATACCCACAGCTTTGATATCCGCACGTCCCGCCTTTTTACAGACCTGTGCTGCTGCGATGGCAAAATTATCTCCGTGGGCGTAAATGCCGGCTAATTTAGGAAATTTTTGTAGCAGCGTTTGCATCTCCGTTTTCACAACGTCCCGCTCACCCTTATGGGGGATTCGTGCAACCGTTTTGATCTCCGGATAGTCTTTAAGAACATCGCGCAACGCCTGACTTCGGGCGACTTCGGGACCTGTCCCAAGGTGTTGATGAAACTCGATGATTTGACCTTTACTACCCATCGCTTCGGCCAGTATTTTTGCAGCAACCACCGCACCGGAATATGTGTCGGTGCCGGTGTAACAAACATAATCGCAGCCGGCTTCGACCTCGCGGTTGACAATAATCACAGGTATCTGGGCCCGATTAAGCATTTGCACGCCACGCACCAGCGGCTCCTTTTTCATTGGCACTAAACAGACTACATCTACCTGTTTGGCAATCATCTCATTTATTTGCTCGATCTGCAGAACAGGATCCTCTTTGGCATTAAGGATGGTGACCTCAACACCGAGTTTCTGTGCCTCATCCTGTGCACCAAGTCGCATGTTTTGCCAGTATGGATGGTCCAGCGTCATCAAAAAACCGATTTCACGTTTCTGTGTATCGTCACTGCTTTTGCTGCAACCTGCCAACATCGCAACCACTGTTACTGTCAATACTACTCGAATAACTTTCATTAAAATTTTCTTTGAACTCATTATTTGCCTTCTCTCAATCTCAGCATCACAAAAAAACCATAGAATGTTATCTCATAAACGCTCAATATCCAATATTAAATTATGTACTGCCGCGTCTTTTGGCAAGAACATCAACTGTCACCACAACGAGAATAATCAGACCTGTAACAACGGGACGGTACTCCGGGCCAATGCTGAACTGCGTCAATAAGTTGTCGATTACACGCAGTAACAATAAGCCGACGACCGTCGCGATCAATCCACCGCGTCCGCCGCCCAAAGGTGTGCCACCGACAATGACACTGGCGATCACCACGAGTTCCTTGCCCATGTGACTCTCCGCTCCGGCGGTTTCTGTCTTCGCTACAAAAATGACAGCTGCAACGGCACAGGTGAAACCACATAATAAATATGTGATTGCCTTGATCCGGTGTGTGTTTACGCCAGCCAGCCATGCCGCTTCCTCATTGCCTCCGATGGCATATACGTAGTGCCCGAACCGAGTGAACCGCAGCAGATATATGCCGACCGCGAATACCACCAGAAAAATTATAATCGGCATGGAAATCTCACAGCCATCGCAAAGTCGCAATCCGGCATCATAGAACCAGTCAAACCGCCTGCGAAGCAGTATATCATGCACCTGCTGTGTTTGTCCCCCTCCGGTAAGGATCTGGGCGATACCTCGAAAGATTAGCATTGTACACAAGGTCACCACGAAGGGATTCACACCTATATATGCGATAAGTGTGCCATTGATTGTGCCCAGTATAACACCGGCCAGTACCGTAAGCAGCAGCGACACCGGAATTGCTACTGCTGCCCCATGGGGCGAAAGCCAGTCCATGCTCATTACCAGGACAATGCTGCAAACAACTATTGTGGAGGCCACTGACAGGTCAAATCCACCACCTATCATAACAAAAGTCATCCCGAGAGCAACAATGCCAATGGCCGCCGCGTTGGTGAACAGGTTGTCTACAATATTAGTCCAGGTAAAAAACGTGGAACTTTTCAAAGATGCGAAAACACACAGAGCGACTAACAGTATGAGGATTGAGGCCTGCTGGATCTTCCGAAAAGAATGAACGCCTTTGATCCTTATGGCACTTTGTTTCCTGGCATCAGTGGTCATTCTGGATTGTCCTTTATCATGCATTCAGCGAAAAGGCTGTCCTCGTCGGTTTCAGATCCCTGCATTTCCCGCACCAGCCGACCATCTCGAATCACCAGGATTCTGTCAGCCAACTCAGTAATCTCGATGAGTTCGGATGAAATTAAGATAATCGCCCGGCCCTGACTGGCAAGATCCATAATGAGTCTGTACATCTGCGACTTAGTTCCCACGTCGATACCCTGCGTAGGCTCGTCGAAGATAATCACCTTAGATTCGGCTGCCAGCCAGCGTCCAACAATGACTTTCTGTTGGTTACCGCCGCTGAGATTCTCAATGTCTGTATGCGGAAGAGATGGATCGATTTGCATCTGTTCAATCATCAGTTTTGCCTGTCTGGTAAGGCACCGGAATGATTGAAATCCTAGCACACCAGAAAGCCGCCCAAGAATACTGATGTTGAGGTTCTCAGACACCGACCTTCCTGTGATGCTGCCCTGCTGTTTGCGATTCTCAGGAACCATTCCTATACCCAGGGAACGGCATAGATAAGGAGACCGTGCAACTATGGGGCTACCCTGGAAAACCACTGTTCCGCAAGCTTTGTCTGCACCGAAGATTGCGCGTATGATTTCAGTGCGACCTGATCCAACTAAACCGGCGATGCCCAATATCTCACCTTCACGCAGTTCGAATGAGATGTTCTCAAAAACCCCCGGCCGGCTCAATCCATCCACTTTTAATATGATATTGCCCGGCTGGTTAGTTTTTTCGGGGAAGACCTCGACCAAGTCGTGTCCAAGCATCATGCAGGTCAAATCCGATATCCGGCACTCAGCAATGTTTTTAGTGTCTATCTTTCTGCCGTCGCGCAGCACAGTGACGCGGTCGGCAATAATGGGTAGTTCTGCCAAACGGTGTGAGATGTACACTATAGCCAGTCCTCTGCTTCTGAGGTCCTTGATTACTTCAAACAGTTTGTCGACATCCTCACTACCCAGGGAAGCAGTGGGTTCATCAAATACAAGTAATTTGACCTTGCGTCGCACCGCACAAGCTATCTCGACGAGGCACTGCCGGGCTTTGCTAAGCTGACCAACTTTTATCTCCGGGTCCAGGTCGAATCCCAGGTAATCAATGACATCACGCGCCCCCGCTTTGATAAATGCACGATCAAGTTTCCGTGTCCATCGTCCCGACTTCTCGTCACCGAACATGATGTTCTCGGCGACCGTAAAATTGCCCAGAACACTCAGTTCCTGATAGATTACGGCAATGCCCATATCACGGGCCTGATGAGGATTAGTGATTCTGACCTTATGACCTTCGAAGGTAATCTGGCCCTCATAATCGTTAAACCGGCCGGCCAGCACATTCATCAGCGTCGATTTTCCCGCGCCGTTTTCCCCGATCAATGCATGGACCTCGCCACAGCGGACATCAAAATCTACTTTATCAAGTGCCCGCGTACCGGCAAACTCCTTCACAATCCCCTGCATTTGCAATATCAAATCATTACTTGAAAACACGTAACAAAGTATCCTTTATTTTTTGGTATAATCACCAAACTTGCTGATAGTGTAAAACATCGCTACAACATTCTCGATGGGAGTTTCTTCGAGAATAGAATCGTGACTTGCGCCGGCGATATAGCCACCGCCCGGCATCATGATACGAAGAACCTCTCGGGTCTTCTGACGAACAGTTTCCGGCGTTCCGTCAATTAGTACATTATGCGAGTCGATGGCGCCGTTGAAAAGGATTTTGTCGCCGAATTGGGTTTTAAGAACTTGCAGGTCCATGCCATGACAATCCGGCTGGATTGCGTGCAGGCTGTCAAGGCCGGCTTCGATCATCAACGGTATCAGTGGGGCAAAACCACCACAACAATGCATCTGCACTTTGAGGTGATAAGCATGACCAAGGTCAATCAATCGCTTCAAATGAGGCAGCATAAACCGACTAAAGAGGTCCGGACCCAACAATGGTCCGGTCTGGCTGCCAAAGTCATTGCCGATGAAGAATATATCTATAGCATCAGCAGCAGCATCGAAAATACGCCGGCTCACAGCTGCATAATAGTCAACCAGGTGCTGCAGGACTGCATCAACAACCTCGGGCTCAGTATACATTTTTATATAAAGAATTTCCATACTCAACAAGTCGATTGCATCGTGCCAGAACGGTGACCAATCACCGCCAAGGATAGCAAATTTTCCATTGTAGGAGTTGGCTTCAGCTTTAATATTTGAGACATCCATCCACCCCGGGTCGGGCCAGGGATAATCGTGGATTTCCTTGAGTGAGGCTTCCGCTAAGGGATGGTTCATCGGTTGGCCGTACCCCAGGCCGTGACGCTCTATACCGAATACTGTACGGGATGTAGCAGCTTCGGATAATACAAACTCTGGTCCATTATACTCAGCGTAAACTCTTCTGAAATCATCTCCAAATCTTAACCGCAGGCCTTCATCGTCAAGGTTCAATTCCCGCTTGGCCTTTGCCCAGAATTCTTCCGATGCCCCGCACCAGCATGGCACTCGGTCAGGTTCTTCGTGCGCAAAAGCCGTAAGGACACGTTCTCTTGAAGTCAGTCGCAATGGAATACCTCCTCCATAATCGCCCACCATTCGCCTTCGGCCCGCGTCTCAAGCGGTTCCTGGCAAGGCTTACATACATCCCACCACTTCTGAGTCGTCGGATCCGCTGCCATTTTTGCCATATCGGATTCGAAATCATCACCAACGTAATCGAAATAGCTAAATAAGTAGCCGTCCTTGTGGTAAATCGAATAGTTACGAATATTACATTCTTTGATCATCTTCAGCACATCAGGCCAAACCTGCGCATGCAGTCGCTTGTACTCTTGAAACTTATTAGGCTTGACTTTTATGACCATTCCATATCTCTGCATAATTTGCCTCCGTATCGTGATTTCAGATACTCTGATCAAATTCTCCCAGGTTTAAAGGATAGTTCCCATACTTTCGGACAAGTTCAATAACGTAGTCGTAGGTCTTTGGGTCGACATTATCCGGAAGTGAGTGGTCGGATTGCAGGATAAATCCGCCACCCTTGGCGGCATTGAGTTTAGTGAGTACTTCGTTTCTGACCTTATCGCGGTCATTTGTGGCCAGCACACGAACATCGATGTTGCCATTAAAGGCCCAGCGCCGGCCGAATCGACGCTTCAAATCGACCACGTCCAAACCGGCCTTTGCTTCAAGCGGATTATAGGCATCGACGCCTGCTTCAATCATATCTTCAAAAAGCACGGAAGAATCGCCGCAGCCGTGATAGATGGTTTTCAATCCGGAGGCATGGACGGCATCACAAATGCGTTTTAGCTGTGGTTTGTAGACTTTTCGCCAGTAATCCGGCTGAAAGAACATTCCCTTGTCATAGGCAATATCACCCCAGATATACATTCCCGAAAGCCTGCCGTCGGCCGCGGCGATCTGACCTTCCACGATTCCGATCAAAAAGTCGCCCAACTTCTCGATAAACCTGGCCATTCTGTTGGGTGATTCAGCGAGCTTAATAAGAACATTTTCAGTCCCCATGATGCGCCATATCATTTCATGTGGCTCGCAAACACTTCCGAAGACACAGAAATCATCTGAGTAGGCATTCACTCGGTCAATGTACGATGGCAGCCCAAGATTTAGCTCGTCTGCTACCGAGTTGATCTGATCATCAATCGCCTCATAGTACCGCCTTTTGTCTTCAGGATCGTCGAATTCAAAGGCTTCCATCTGCTCATGTGATTTCGTTTCAAAGTCTACATAGCGGGGCATTGGGTAGGTACTGCGCCGTTCGACAATGGCTCCGAAACCAGTCCTGACAACCGTGTAGTCTTCCGCCTGTTCCAGAATCTGGATGCCCGTGATATGCGGATCCATATTCGGAGTGATAACTATCATATCGAGGTCCCAGTAACGATATGGGTCGAAATCACCACCGACATCCAGTTCCGCCCTGGCCCTGCGTAAAAAGTTCGTCCAGAAAAACTCACCGATGGGAACGCGGTCTGCCTCACGATGTTCA
>JABAHS010098106.1_pt1 | contig 29488 bp, 26 predicted proteins | sample 7062111 | NCBI WGS metagenome assembly JABAHS01 (sample SAMN14534600, study PRJNA622989) | marine sediment metagenome | biome: marine biome [ENVO:00000428]; feature: marine pelagic biome [ENVO:01000023]; material: deep marine sediment [ENVO:00002113]; isolation source: pool of 4 deep marine... | reverse complement strand
GCCTCGCCCGCCTGGTCCGGGCTGTCGTGTATCCAGCGCTCCATGCGCGCGAACAGACGCGCGCGCGCGGTGTCGGCGAGCCCGGCCAACAACTCGAGGTGCTGCCTGCCGCCGACGCGCAGCGGGCGCAGCTTGAGGAAGGTCGCGTTGAGGAGCTGTCCCGGAATGTTGCCGAAGGTGTCCACCAGCAGGTCCACGTCCACCTCGCGCAGCCAGCGCCCCAGCAGATCGTCCGGGGTGTGAAAATCCACCGGCGTGACCATGGTCACCAGGTTGCGCACCTTGTCCGGGTGCAGCGCGCCGTAGCACAGGCTGAAAGTGCCGCCCTGACAGATGCCGAGGAGATTGACGCCCTCGACGCCGTGCTGCTCCCGGATCCAGTTCACGCAGGCGTCGATATAGCCGTTGATGTAGTCGTCCAGGGTCAGGCTGCGGTCCGCGGCGTCGGGATAGCCCCAGTCGATGAGGTACACGTCCACCCCGGCGCCCAGCAGCCCGCGGATGGTGGAGCGGTCCGCCTGCAGGTCGGTCACGTAATGGCGATTGGCGAGCGCGTAGACGATCAGCAGCGGCACCGGTATGCGCCGGCGCGCGGGCGGGCGGAACCGATAAAGGACGGCCTTGTCCGTACGATACACCCGCTCCTTGGGCGTGGGGGCAACGGGCACGGAGCGCATCTCCTTGAACACCGCCGCGCCGGCGGCGAGCTGCTCCCCGAAGGCGCGCATCTCCGCCAGGGCACGCTCGGGGTCGATGCAAACCCCCGTTGCGCTAGCGCGCTTTGCGTTTGCCATCCTTCGTCCGCGCGGTGCCGCGCTTCTTCGCGCCCGTGTCGCGCCGTCTCCGCTCGGATCCGTCCCGTTCAGAGGACGTTTCCCCGCGCAGCGCCCGCAGCTCGCGCCGCGACGCCTCGACGCGCTGTCGCAGCGCCGCCTGCGCCTCCGCGTCCGCCGACCCCAGAAGCCGCCCGATCCCGCCCGCGAGCTCCTGGGTGTGCCGTCGCAGTGCGAGCAGACGGTTGATGAGCGTCCCGTAGCAGCGTGCGTACCGCTCGCTGCGCAACATCTCGAGGTAAGCCGCCTCGCCGCATTCGAGCCACAGCTCGTAGAGCGCCCGCGGGCTGTCGACAATCTCGCCCCGATGCGCGTGCTGGTCGATGCGGTGGCGCACTCGGGCCACCGCGTCGTGCGCCATGTCCTGAAACAGCGCCGCGTACGCGGCCGCTGCGTGCGCGTACCCCGACCACCGGCGGGCGGTCTCCTCGGGCTCCCCGGCCCAGCGCCCGCCCACGCCCACCACCTCGGCGAGGGCCTGTCCCGAGCGCGCGAGCGATTCGAGGGCGGCTCCCGCCCGCGCCGGGTCGGCCGCCGCGAAGGGATGCGTCGTCGACGCCCAAGAAGCGAGAGGGTGCGCGTCGAGGGCGTGCTGCCACGGCGCGAGCAGCGCTCCGGAGGACTGCGCCAGCGCCGTCTCGAGGGCCTGGAGCGCCGCCGCGCAAACGTCCGCGGGTGAACCGTGCGGCGTGGCGCGCAGTGCGTCCGCGTAATAGCGGCCGAGCGCATGGAAGGCTCTGCCGTGATCGTTGAGCTGGCTGAGGAGCGGCTGGACCTCCGGGGGGGCGCCGGCGCACAGGCGCTGCCACCAGGCCTGGCTGAACGGGTCGTCGCCCCTCTCGGTGCCGGCGTCTGCCGTCTCGAGCCGGCGCCGCGCCGCGGCGCGTGCGGGACGCCGTGTCGCCGAACCACGAGAGGACGCCGCGCTCATACGGCGAGTCTAACAGGCAAACGGCGAAACGCGCGGGCGGGGAGCGTCCCCGCTCCCCGCCCCCGCGCATCGGAGGTCGGCCCCGCGCGGGATACCGACGGGGCGCCGCCCGGCTCGAGGGATTACTGCTTCGGGCCGACGCGGTTGGCCACCAGGTCGTCGACCACGGAGGGGTCGGCGAGCGTGGTCGTGTCCCCGAGATTTTCCACCTCGTCCGAGGCCACCTTGCGCAGAATGCGCCGCATGATCTTGCCGGAACGCGTCTTGGGCAGCCCGGGCGCCCACTGGATGACGTCGGGGGAGGCGATGGCTCCGATCTCCGTGCGTACCAGACCGACCAGCTCCTTGCGCAGGTTCTCGGACGGCTCCTCGCCGGCCACCAGCGTCACGTAGGCGTAGATGCCCTGGCCCTTGATGTCGTGGGGGAAGCCCACCACGGCGGCCTCGGCGACCTTCTCGTGCAGCACCAGCGCGCTCTCCACCTCGGCCGTGCCGATCCGATGGCCGGACACGTTGATGACGTCGTCGACCCGTCCCGTGATCCAGTAGTAGCCGTCCGCGTCGCGCTTGGCACCGTCGCCGGTGAAGTACTTCCCGCGGTAGGTGCTGAAGTAGGTTTCGACGAAGCGCTTGTGGTCGCCGTACACCGTGCGCATAAGCGCCGGCCACGGCTGGCGGATGACCAGGTTGCCGGCGCCCTCGCCTTGGATCACATTGCCCTCCGGGTCCACGATCTCGGGGGCTACTCCGAAGTAGGGCAACGTGGCGGAGCCGGGCTTGGTCTTGATGGCGCCGGGCAGCGGCGTGATCAGGATCCCGCCGGTCTCGGTCTGCCACCAGGTATCGACGATGGGACAGCGCTCCTCGCCCACGACCCGGTAGTACCACTCCCAGGCCTCGGGGTTGATGGGCTCGCCCACCGTGCCCAGCAGCTTGAGACTCTTGCGGCTGGTCTTCGTCACGTAGTCGTCCCCCGCGCGGATGAGCGCGCGGATGGCGGTGGGCGCCGTATAGAACGTGTTGACCTGATGCTTGTCCACCACCTGCCAGAAGCGGCTCGCATCCGGGTACGTGGGCACGCCCTCGAACACGAGCGTCGTGGCGCCGTTCGCGAGGGGACCGTACACGATGTAGGAGTGGCCGGTGACCCAGCCGACATCGGCCGTGCACCAGTAGACATCCTGCTCGTGATAATCGAACACGTGCTGGAAACTCATCGTGGTGTAGAGCAGATACCCGCCCGTGGTGTGCAGCACGCCCTTGGGCTTGCCGGTGGAGCCCGAGGTGTAGAGGATGAACAGCGGATCCTCGGCGTCCATCTCCTCGGGCGGGCACTCGGGCGACGCGTCCTGCATCAGCTCGTGGTACCAGTGATCGCGGCCGTCGGTCCAATCGACCTTGCCACCCGTGTGCTTGACGACGATCACCGAGTGCACGTTCGGGCAGTGCTCGAGGGCCTCGTCCGTATTGGCCTTGAGCGGCACCGTGCGGTTGCCGCGGATGCCCTCGTCCGACGTGATCACCACCCGGCAGTCGGAGTCCAGAATGCGATCCTTCAGCGACTCCGGCGAGAAGCCGCCGAACACCACCGAGTGGATGGCGCCGATGCGCGCGCACGCGAGCATCGCCACCGCCACCTCGGGGATCATGGGCAGGTAGATGGAGACGCGATCACCCTTCTTGACGCCGCGCTCCTTGAGCGCGTTCGCGAACTTGCACACCTCCTCGTGCAGCTCGCGGTAGGTGATCCGCTTGTCGTCCTTGGGATCGTCGCCTTCCCAAAGGATGGCGGTCTTCTCGCCCCGGGAGTCGAGGTGACGGTCGAGGCAGTTGTAGGCGGCGTTGAGCTTGCCCCCCTCGAACCAGCGGATGTGGACGTCCCCGCTGAAGCTCCAGTCCCACACCTTGTCCCATTTGTCGAACCACTCGAGGTACTTCTCGGCCTGCTCCGCCCAGAAGCCCTCGGGGTCCTTCATCGAGCGCTCATACATCTCCTTGTACGTGTCGGTGTCGATGTGCGCGCGCTGCGCAAACTTGGCCGGAACGTCGTAGACCTTGTCGTCAGCCATGGATTGCTCCTCCACTTATTCGTTCGCCCGCCCGCACACCGGGGTGCGGGAGGACGACCTTGGCTCTGAGCGACCGAAGAAAACCACTGCGCGGCAGTTTAAAACATCGCCTCGCTCGGCGTCAGGCGCGGGCCGGGTCGACCCGCCTGCGGAACGCGTACCCGGGAACGAAATGATTGACGATTCCGATACGTGGGGCAAGCCGTCGGCCCCTCGGACCCGCCTGCCGAGGCTTCGATTCCGGCGAACCGCCCCCTCATTTCTCGGCCACGATATACGCGAGCCAGGCCGGGTCCGGCTCCCCGACCTCCGTGGGCTCGAAGACCCCGTTGCCCTCGCCGCTCTCCTCGTCCGTCCCCTCCCAGTAGACAATCACTCTGGCGAAGCCGGCTTCGGTGAGCACCTCCCGCAGCTCGGGCAGCGTCCACAGGCGCCACTGGTAGGCGAAGGCCTTGTTGAGCCGGGATCCGTCGCGGAATCTGAAGTGGATGTAGCAGGTCATGTGGCCGTTGATCGGGTTGTACTCCGCCTGGTCCCAAATGTAGGTGAAGCGCCCGTAATCGTGGCGGTCCTTCATGACCTCGAAGGCTTCCGAGCCGCCGTAGGCGTCGAGGAAGAAAATGCCGTCCGCCGCGAGCCCCTCGCGCACGCGCTGGAAGTACCGGCGAAGGGTCGCGCGCTCCTTGAAGATCCAGTAGCTGAAGTTCATGGCCAGCACCGCGTCCACGGGCTCGGTCACGACTTCCATCACGTCCGCGTTCAGCAGCCGGATGCGCTGCGCGCCGTCCTCCAGCTTGGTGACGTTGTGCTCCTCGCCCCAGGCCAACACTTGCGGATCGAGGTCGACCCCGTACGCGCGATTGCTGTCGCGGCGCCGCACCCACTCGCACGCGGTCGCCGCGGTTCCGCAGAAATCCTCGCGCAGAAGGCGCGCTTGTCGCCCCCGCAGGGCCTCGAAGGTCTCGTCGACGAAGTCGATCTCGGCCTCCACGCACTGCACGGACTGCTCGTAGAGCACGTGCGGATCGGCGCGCGCCGCCATGGAGGGTTTGTCGGCTCGGCGCTTGGGAACGCGCCGGGGAGCGCCCGCGGTGCGGCGTCGTCGGCTCATGAACGTTTCACCTGGGGGAACGAGACCGTATCAAGGTGCGCACGGAAACCTCACGCGCCGGCAGTGGCTGCTCTCGAGCGCCGAGCTGCGCCGCGGGACGCGGGGGAGGGCTGGCGCGTGCGCCGGGAGCTTGGGAGTCCTTCCTTGGAGAGTATTGGGCCGGCCAATGAAAATTATTGCGAATGTCAATAAAATGTCGACGCAGTATTGCATAGGCTTATCATTGTAGCGGCCGTTCGCGGGCGAACGAAAGAGCGACCTGAACCATCGCACCATACTATAGACAAAACACTATGGACAAAACGAACGACATGGCGCGAGGCTGGACGTCCCCGTCGCCGGAGGAGGCGTTATGAGCGAGCAAGCGTACGAAGCCGTCTACCAGCGCTCCCTTGACGACCCGAATGGATTCTGGGGGGAGATCGCCGAGGACATCCACTGGGACAAGAAGTGGGACAAGGTGTTGGATGACTCCAACGCGCCTTTCTACCGCTGGTTCATGGGCGGCGTCCTGAATACCTGCTACAACGCACTCGACCTCCACGTGGAGCGCGGGCGCGCCGAGCAGCTCGCCCTCGTCTACGACAGCCCGGTCACCGGGAGCGTCAAGCGCTACACCTACACCGAGCTCCGCGACGAGGTGGCGCGCTTCGCGGGGTCGCTGCGCGCACAGGGTGTGGAGCAAGGCGATCGCGTCATCATCTACATGCCCATGGTGCCCGAGGCGGTGGTGGCGATGCTCGCGTGCGCGCGCATCGGCGCCATCCACTCGGTGGTGTTCGGCGGCTTTGCTCCCAAGGAGCTGGCCACCCGCATCGACGACGCCAAGCCCAAGCTCATCGTCTCGGCTTCGTGCGGCATCGAGCCCGCGCGCGTGGTGGAATACAAGCCGCTGCTCGATCGGGCCATCGAGCTGTCCTCGCACAAGCCCCGGGGCTGCGTGGTGCTGCAGCGCCCCCAGGCCCCGGCGCCGCTCGAGGCGGGTCGTGATCACGACTGGGAGGAGCTCGTCGCCGGCGCGCAGCCCGTGGAGTGCGTGCCCGTCGCCGCCACCGACCCTCTGTACATCCTCTACACCTCCGGCACCACCGGCCAGCCCAAGGGGATCGTGCGCGACAACGGCGGCCACGCGGTGGCGCTCAAGTGGAGCATGAAGAGCGTCTACGACACCGACGCGGGGGACGTGTACTGGGCGGCCTCCGACGTGGGCTGGGTCGTGGGCCACTCGTACATCGTGTACGCGCCGTTGCTCAAGGGCTGCACGACGGTGCTCTACGAGGGCAAGCCGGTGGGAACCCCCGACCCCGGCGCCTTCTGGCGGGTGATAGCGGACCACGGCGTGAAGGCGCTGTTCACCGCGCCCACCGCCTTCCGCGCCATCAAGAAAGAGGACCCGGACGGCGAGCACATCCGCCGCTACGATCTGTCGCGCTTCGAGACGCTGTTTCTGGCGGGCGAGCGCTGCGACCCGGACACCCTGGTCTGGGCCGAGGAGAAGCTCGAGCGACCGGTCATCGACCACTGGTGGCAGACGGAGACGGGGTGGGCCATCGCCGCCAACTGCATCGGTATCGAGCGCTTTCCGGTGAAGCCGGGCTCGGCGACGAAGCCCGCGCCGGGCTACGACGTGCAGTTTCTGGACGAGGCCGGCCAGCCCGTGCCGCCCACTGAGATCGGCAACATCGCGGTCCGCTTGCCGCTTCCCCCGGGATGCCTGCCTACGCTGTGGGGCAGCGACGAGCGCTTCCGGGAGTCCTACCTGGCGCGCTACCCGGGCTACTACCTGACCGGCGACGCCGGATACCGCGACGAGGACGGCTACCTGTGGATCATGACCCGCACCGACGACGTCATCAACGTCGCGGGCCACCGGCTCTCCACCGGCGCCATGGAGGAGGTCCTGGCCGCACACCCGGACGTCGCCGAGTGCGCGGTGGTCGGGGTGGCCGACTCTCTGAAGGGACAGGTGCCCCTGGGCTTCGTCGTGCTCAAGGCGGGGGTCGAGCGCGAGCACGCGGACATCGTGCGCGAGTTGGTGGCGAGCGTGCGCGATACCATGGGGCCGGTGGCCGCGTTCAAGCAGGCGGCGGTGGTGCAGCGCCTGCCCAAGACCCGTTCCGGCAAGATCCTGCGCGGCACCATGCAGAAGATCGCCGACGGGAACCCTTACACCACGCCGCCGACCATCGACGATCCCGCCATTCTCGGTGAGATCTCGGAGTCGCTGGAGCAGATCGGTTACCCCGCGCAGGCTGACGGCTGAGCGTCCGCTTGCCGGAACGAGGAGGAGTGCCATGAGCGCCAACGAGACGGCAGGGGCGCGTTTGCGCGCCGCCGTGGAGACCGAGCGGCCGCTGCAGGTCGTGGGGGCCATCAACGCGTACAGCGCATTGCTCGCCGAACGCGCCGGCTTTCGCGCCCTGTATCTGTCGGGTGCAGGCGTGGCCAACGCCTCCTTCGGCCTGCCCGATCTCGGTGTCACCACGTTGAACGACGTCGCCGAGGACGTCCGCCGCATCAGCGGCGCGAGCCGGCTGCCTCTGCTGGTGGACGCCGATACGGGCTGGGGCGCCGCGTTCATGATCGCGCGCACGGTGCGCGAGCTGATCCGAGCGGGTGCGGCGGGTCTGCACATCGAGGATCAGGTGCAGGCCAAGCGCTGTGGTCACCGCCCGGGCAAGGCTCTGGTCTCCGCGCAGGAGATGGCCGATCGGGTGAAAGCGGCGATGGACGCGCGCAGTGACGCGGCCTTCGTGGTGATGGCGCGCACCGATGCCTTCGCCAGTGAGGGACGCGAGGCGGCCATCGAGCGCGCTCGGGCCTACGTCGGGGCCGGCGCCGACATGATCTTCGCCGAGGCGCTGCCGAGCCTGGAGGATTACCGGGCTTTCACGCAGCAGGTGCCGGCGCCGGTGCTGGCCAATATCACCGAGTTCGGCGAGACGCCGCTGTTCAGTGTCGGCGAGCTGCGCGATGCCGGCGTGGCGCTGGTGCTGTATCCGCTTTCGGCGTTTCGTGCCATGAGCGCGGCGGCGCAGCGCGTCTACGAGACCCTTCGTCGCGAGGGCACCCAGCAAAGCCTCGTGGACGGCATGCAGACGCGCGAGCAGCTCTACCAGGTGCTCGATTATTACGCTTACGAGCGTAAGCTGGACGAACTCTTCCAGCCGAATTCGAACAGAGCGGAGCGGAACCGATGAGCGAGGCCAACAAGCACACGTCGGCGGGGTTGCGCGGCCAGTCGGCCGGCTTCACCGCCATCTGCACCTGCGGCAAGGAGGGCGTGGGGCTCAACTACCGCGGCTACACCATCGAGGATCTCGCGGAGAACGCGAACTTCGAGGAGGTGGCCTACCTCCTTCTCTACGGCCGGTTGCCCGCCCGGAGCGAGCTCGACGCGTACCAGCGCCGGCTTCGGGGGATGCGAGGGCTGCCGCGGGCGCTGCGCGAGGTGCTGGAGCGCATTCCGGGGGATGCCCATCCGATGGACGTGATGCGCACGGGCTGCTCCATGCTCGGCACGCTCGAGCCCGAGAACGACTTCTCGCAGCAGGACGACATCGCAAACCGTCTGCTCGCGTCGTTCCCGTCGATGCTGCTGTACTGGTATCGCTTCACGCGTGACGGCAGCCGCATCGAGGTGGAGACCGACGACGACTCCATCGCGGGCCACTTGCTGCACCTGCTGCACGACCGATCGCCCGACGACGTACACCGTCGGGCCATGGACGTGTCGCTCATTCTCTACGCCGAGCACGAGTTCAACGCCTCCACCTTCGCGTGCCGCGTGTGCGCCGCGACGCTTTCGGATTTCTACTCCGCCATCACCGCGGGCATCGGCACGCTGCGCGGTCCGCTGCACGGCGGCGCCAACGAGGCGGCGATGGCGCTCGTCGAGCGCTTCAGCACGCCGGAGCAGGCGCGCGAGGGCATTCGCGGGATGCTCGAGCGCAAGGAGAAGATCATGGGCTTCGGGCACGCCGTGTACCGCACCTCGGATCCGCGCAGCCCGGTCATCAAGGGATGGGCGCGCCGGCTGGGCGACGCGACCGGGGACGAGCGCTTCTTCCCGGTGTCGGAGGCCATCGAGCAGACCATGTGGGAAGAGAAGAAGCTCTTCCCCAACCTCGACTTCTACAGCGCCTCGTCGTATCACTTCATGGGCGTGCCCACGTCGCTGTTCACGCCCGTCTTCGTGTGCTCGCGGGTGAGCGGGTGGTCGGCGCACGTCATGGAGCAGCGCGCCGACAACCGCTTGATCCGGCCCAATGCCGATTACATCGGCCCGGAGACCCGCGCCTTCGTCCCCATCGACCAGCGCGACGCGGCCTGAGAAAGGTTTCCGCCGCGAAGCGCTTGCAGGATTCGTGTCCTTCGCGGTTTCAATTTCAGGTCACTCGCAGGAGGTAACGCATGGCGAGCGCTGACACCCGAAGCGCCAAACGCCCGGCACCCGACCCCGAGCTGGTGGACATCGCGGAGTACGCCACCGCTTACACGGTGGGCAGCCGTGAGGCCATGCAGACTGCGCGCCATTGTTTCATGGACACGCTCGGCTGCGGACTCCTCGCTTTGAGCTACCCCGCTTGCGCAAAGCTGCTTGGGCCGGTGGTGCGCGGCGCGGATATGCCGGGCGGTGCGCGCGTCCCCGGGACGCCCTACGCGCTGGACCCGGTGCAGGCCGCGTTCAACATCGGGGTGATGATCCGGTGGCTCGATTTCAACGACACGTGGCTCGCCGCCGAGTGGGGCCACCCCTCGGACAATCTCGGGGGCATCCTGGCGGTCGCGGACTACCTCAGCCGCGAGCGGATCGCGCGCGCCAAGCGCCCGCTCATCATGCGCGATGTGTTGATTGCCATGGTCAAGGCGCACGAGATACAGGGCGTGATCGCGCTCGAGAACGGCTTCAACCGCGTGGGGTTGGACCACGTGCTGCTGGTGCGCGTCGCCACCACGGCGGTGGTCACCGCGATGCTCGGTGGCACCCGTGACGACGTCGTCAATGCGGTGTCCAACGCGTGGATCGACGGCGGCGCGCTGCGCACCTATCGGCACGCGCCGAACGCGGGGCCGCGCAAGAGCTGGGCGGCGGGCGACGCGACGAGCCGTGCCGTGCGCCTCGCGTTGATCGCCCTGCGCGGCGAGATGGGCTATCCGTCGGCGCTCTCGACGCCCACCTGGGGCTTCTGCGACGTACTCCTCGACGGACACCCTCTCAAGTTCTCCCAGGGATACGGTACCTACGTGATGGAGAACGTGCTGTTCAAGATCTCGTACCCGGCCGAGTTCCACGCCCAGACCGCGGTGGAGGCTGCGGTGACGCTGCACCCCGAGGTCGGGGATCGGCTCGAGGACATCGAGCGCATCGTCATCGAGACCCAAGAAGCGGGTGTGCGCATCATCGACAAGACGGGTCCGCTCGACAATCCGGCCGATCGCGATCACTGCATTCAGTACATGGTTGCGGTGCCCCTGATCAAAGGGACCCTGACCGCCGACGACTACGAGGACGAGACGGCGGCCGATCCGCGCATCGATGCGCTGCGCAAGAAGATGGATGTCTCCGAGAACGAGCAGTTCTCCCGCGATTATCTCGACCCCGACAAGCGTTCCATCGGCAACGCCGTGCAGGTGTTCTTCAAGGACGGCAGCAGCACCGAGCGCGTCGCCGTCGAGTATCCCATCGGACACCGGCGGCGCCGGCAGGAAGGCATCCCGCTGCTCGAGGAGAAGTTCCGCCGCAACATCGCCACGCGGCTGCCGCCGAGGGCGTGCGAGCGGCTGGTGGCGGTATGCGCCGAGCAGGAGCGCCTCGAGGAGACCCCCGTCAACGAGCTCATGGACATCATGGCGATGTGACGAGGCGTCGTGGCGGCCTCGGGCATGGGGCGCCCTCCTGTGAGTGAACCACGAAGGGCACGAAGGTCGCGAAGCGAGAGGCAAGAGCGATGTTCATGCTCTTCGTGACCTTCGTGGTTCATCTGTTTTATTCAGACTCGTTTTCCACGGATCATGGCTCTGCTCGAACGCATCGACGGCCCCCTCCCCGATCGGGAACGCGCCGAGCACGCCTTCGCCGGCAGGCTGCTCGTCTTCACCGACGTGCCTTCATTGCGCGCGCTGTGCGCGCGCCTCGACGCGCGGGCGCGGGAGGCGCTCGGCGGACTCGATCCGCAGACCGCGCAGTTCGAGCTCGGTCGGGACACGTGGCTCGCGCGCATCGATCCGTTGCAGCGGAGCGGACGCCGGGACCCGGCGCTGCGGCACCTGTTCACGGCGGCGCTCGCGGAGGTGGGCGTCGACGCGCAACGCACATACGCCGACAAGCTCACCCTGCGCGTGGTTCCCCACGGGACCACGCACGGCGGTGGACGTCACTCCATGACCGCCGTGCACCGCGACACCTGGGGCTCCAATCTGCGCGCACAGATCAACTGGTGGACGCCGATCTACGCGCTGAGCTCGCGACGCACCATCGCGTTCTACCCCGGCTACTGGTCGCGCCCCGTCGCCAACACCAGCGACGCGTGGGACTTCGACGAGCTCCTCGCCTGCCGCCGCGACGGGCGCCCTTATCCCACCGTGCCCGAGCCCACGGAGCCGGTGGACCCCGCGGCCGAGCGGCGTATCGTGATCGAGCCCGGGGAGCTGCTGTGTTTCTCGGGCGCGCACCTTCACGCGAGCGTCTCCAACGACTCCGCGCGCACCCGCTTCAGCCTCGAGACGCGCACCGTCAATCTCGACGATCTGCGCGCGGAGCGGGGTGCGCCCAACGTCGACGGTCTGGGAACGAAGCGCATGTTCCGCTGGTTCGCACGGCTCTCGGACGGCGCCGCGCTGAGCGCGGCCATGGAAAGCGCTTGAATGCGATACAATGGGCCGTGCCCATCGCCGCGAGAGCGCGAGAAGAGCGTGCGCCCGCGCGCCGGGCAGGGATCGTGGGGCGGCTTGCGCGACCGGTGGCCGTGCGACGATCCGGTCTTTGGGTGACCGGTCCGTGAACGTAGCGCCATGGGAGAGAGCCGACTCTACAACATCAACGTGCAGGCCCAGGACCTCCTGCCCACGCCGGAGGAGATCAAGGCCCGCCTGCCCGTCACCAGCACGGCCGAGGAGACGGTACTGGTGGGGCGGCGCACCATCCAGAACATCCTGGACCGCAGCGACCGCCGCTTGTTCCTCGTTGTTGGCCCGTGCTCCATCCACGATCCGGATGCGGCACTCGACTATGCCCGGCGGCTCGAGCGCCTCTCGGAAGAAGTGCGTGATACGCTCGTGCTGGTCATGCGCGTGTACTTCGAGAAGCCGCGCACGAGCATTGGCTGGAAGGGCTTCATCAACGACCCGCGCATGGATGATTCCTTCCACATCGAGGAGGGTCTCGGGCACGCCCGCCGCTTGCTGCTCGACCTCGCCGAGCTCGAGCTGCCCACCGGCACCGAGGCGCTGGATCCGATCACGCCGCAGTATCTGGGCGACCTGATCACCTGGACCGCCATCGGCGCGCGCACCACCGAATCGCAGACGCACCGCGAAATGGCGAGCGGCCTGTCCACCCCGGTCGGCTTCAAGAACGGCACCGACGGGAGTCTGGACGTGGCCATCAACGCCATGCACTCGGCCTCCAGCCCACACAGTTTCCTCGGTATCAACCAGCGTGGTCAGTGCGCCATCATTCGAACGCGCGGCAACCGCTACGGCCACGTGGTGCTGCGCGGCGGAGGCGGGCGTACCAACTACGACTCCGTGAGTGTCGCCCTGTGCGAGGATGCGCTGCGCAAAGCCGGCCTGCCCGTCAATATCGTGGTGGACTGCTCGCACGCCAACTCGAACAAGAACCCCGAGCTTCAACCGCTGGTCATGGACGACTGCGTGAAGCAGATCCTGGAGGGCAATCAATCCATCGTCGGCCTCATGATCGAGAGCAACCTGGCGGCGGGCAATCAGCCCATCCCCAAGGATCCGAGCCGGCTCAAGTACGGGGTGTCCGTCACCGACGCGTGCGTGGACTGGTCCACCACCGAGGCGATGGTGCGCAGTGCGCACGAGAAACTGAGAGACGTGCTGCCGGCGCGCGCCCGCGCAGACGCCGCGAAGAACTGAGCGCGTGTGGAGGGAAGGGGACGAGGGAGGCAACCACACATGGCTTTCTACCTGTTGCAGACCGCCTACACCCCGCAGGGTTGGGCCGCCATGCTGAGGCATCCGCACGACCGCCTCGAGGCCGTTCGCCCGGCAGTGCAGCGCCTCGGCGGACGTATCGTCGAGGGCTGGCTGACCTTCGGCGAGTACGACGTACTGCTCATCTGTGAGCTGCCCGACAACACGAGCGCGGCGGCGCTGTCCATGGCCGTCTCCGCGGGTGGCGCGGTCAAGGCGACCAAGACCACGCCGCTGCTGTCCTTCGACGAGGGGGTGGAGGCTTTGCGCAAGGCCACCGACGCCGAGTACCTCCCGCCGGCCAGTGAGGTGCCGTACTTCGGCGCGTGAGGGATCGCGGCCGGCGTAGCCGTCATCAGATGGGTGACCGCCGCCGTCTCCGCGCGCGCCGGCGCCCCCGGATCCGCGGCCCCGGCACCGTTCTCGGCGTCGCGCTGGCTCTCCTCGCCGCCGTCCGGCTTGGCACGTACCCTCGGACCCGAGCAGCAGTCGGTCAACCCCGCGCTCCGCAAGGCAGCGCGCGCGTCGGTCAACGGATCCTGGATCTGCGTGGGCTGCGTGCCACGAAACGCGAGCACGAGCATGCCCTCGAAGGCCTCGGTGGGCGCGAGACGCGCGAGTATCGCACTCGAAGTTCGCCTTGCGCGGCTCCGAGGCGACGGGGCCGTCGCCCCGTGACTCGCGGCGCAACGCCGGCGGCACGAGCGTTTCGACCGCGCCGGCGTGGTCCCCCCGTTCGACGGCCACGCCGCCCCTGCCCACAAGAAGGCAATGTGGTAAAACTCACAAACCGCCGGAATCGGCCGACATTATGATGTTCCACGATCTTCCGAGCCTCGGTTGGTGACAAGTGGCGTTCAGCGCGCCCGACTCGACCGCGCTGGTCTCTATGTGGATCGTCCTTTCCCGCGCAAGTGAAAGGCCATGTTGAGGGGGAACCGCGCCCGACGCGTTCTCGAGTGGATCGACCGTCGAAGTCTCCGAGCTCGTTTCGAGCGGAGTCGCATGCCGAGGCGAAGCAACGTTGAATACCGTTTCGAATGCTGATTGCCGCTCACGCCCCTCCGGGAGGAGAGCGCCATGTCAACGCCGTTACGCATCGCCACCTTCAACATCGAGAACTTGACGGATGAGCCGCCCGAAGATGCCCGCCGCGAGCCCACCTTCGAGGAGCGCGTGGCCGTGCTCCGTCCCCAGTTGGAGCGGTTGCGTGCCGATGTCCTCTGCTTGCAGGAGGTTCACGGACAGGAGGAGCCGACGCGGCTTCGGGCGCTCGAATCGCTCCTCGAAGGCACTCGTTACGAACCCTTTCAGCAGGCGGCCACCAAGACCAGCCAAGGGGACAACTACAAGGAGCGCAACCTCGCCGTTCTGAGCCGCTTCCCGATTTCGGAAAGCCGGCAGCTCAGGCATGACATCACCCCTCAGCCGGAGTACAAGAAAGTCACGGCCCAGCCGGAAGAGCCGGCGAAGCCCATCACCTGGGAGCGGCCGGTCCTCTACGCCAGGATCGCCCTTCCGGACGGCTCCGACCTGCACGTCGTGAACCTGCACCTCAAGTCGAAGATCCCGACTCCGGTCGCGGGTCAGAAGGAGGGCTTCGCGTGGAAATCGGTCGCCGGCTGGGCGGAGGGGTACTTCCTCTCCTCGGTAAAGCGCGTGGGACAGGCGCTCGAGGCGCGCATGTTCATCGACAGCCTTTTCGATGCGGAGCCGGAGGCCCGAGTCATCGTCTGCGGTGACTTCAATGCAGACCTGGACGCCGTGCCCATCGAGGCGATCCGGGGCCGCGTGGAGAACACGGAGAACTTCGAGCTGATTGGTCGGGTGATGCTGCCTGCGGAGACGACGGTGCCCGAGCCCTCACGATATTCGCTGTTCCACCACGGGAAGGAGCAGATGCTCGATCACCTCTTGGCATCCCGTTCCATGCTGGCCTTCTATCGGCACACGGAGGTTCACAACGAGCAGATCCACGACGAGTCCGTTGCTTTCGCCTTCGACAAGAAGTTCCCCGAGTCCGACCACGCAGCGGTAATCACGGAGTTTTCTCTGCCGTAGCGGAAAACAGGAGCTCGCCTTACGTTGTGAAGGGAGGACGTGTGAAGATGCAATTCGCCGTAGATCGCAGCCGGCTGGCGGCATGCGTCCTGGGAAGCTTCGCCGGCGCAATCCCCATCACGGGCCCGTCGAACGCGTGGGCCCAGGCACTCGCGGACGTTCCGCGTCTGCAGGGTGGGCGCTGGGTGCGCATCGCGAGCCTGGAGGACGCTGAGGGCCGTTCTCAGGCGCGGCAAGAGCATTCGGCGGTGACGCCGGCGGCTTCGCGCCGACCGAGCCGGGCCCTCGCCGTTTCTCCACGGTGAAGGCGAGCAGGCCCCGGATGCGCAGGGCACAGGCGGCGGCGCCGAAGTAGACCAGCGTGTCCGCCGAGACGACGAGGTCGAAGGCCTGCACGTGCGCGGCGAGATGCGGATACGAGATCCGACGACCTTGCCGGTGGCTCGAGAGGCTCGAACGATGTCCGGCCCCCGCGGGATCCAATGCGGACGGGGTCGGCCGGCAGTGCAGCCGCTCGGCGGACGTATCGTCGAGGGCTGGCTGACCTTCGTGCGGCTTGCTCCTGCCGACCGTGCTTGGCACGAGCTATCTGGTACGATGTCGCGATGCGGCGACATCAGCAGCTCCTCAGCCTTCTTGCCGACGGGCATTTCCATTCCGGTGCCGCGCTCGGGCGCGCCCTCGGCGTTGGGCGCACTACCGTGTGGCAGCTCGTGCGGGCGTTGCAAGCGCGCGGGCTCGAGGTGTTCGCGGTGCCCGGCAAGGGCTACCGCCTGGCGCAGCCGGTGGAGCTTCTCGGGCGCGAACGCGTGTTGGCCGCCCTGGATCCCGCGACGCGCGCGTTGCTGTGCGAGCTCGTGGTGTTGCCGGAGGTGGATTCCACCAACCGCTACTTGCTCGCCGGTGCGCGGCGCGGTCTCGCCGGCGGCTGCGCGTGTCTCGCCGAGCATCAATCGGCGGGCCGCGGGCGCCGCGGCCGCGGCTGGGTGTCGCCCCTGGGGGCCAACGTATATCTGTCGGTGCTGTGGCGCTTCGACGGTATGCCCGGCGGTCCGCAGGCACTCAGCCTCGCCATGGGCGTGGCCACCGCCAACGCGTTGCTCGAGCTCGGGGCACACGACCTGGGCCTGAAGTGGCCCAACGATCTCGTGGTGCAGGGGCGCAAGGCGGGGGGGCTCCTGCTCGAGATGGAGGGCGAGTCCTCGGGCCCGTGGGCGGTCGTCGTGGGTGTGGGTCTGAACGTGGGTACGCCCCCTGCGGCCGCGGTAGGTATCGATCAGCCGTGGGCCGATCTGCGCACCGCGGGCCTGGAGGCAAGCCGAAACCGCGTCGCCGGGCGCGTGCTCAACCATCTGCTGGTGGCCCTCGCGCGCTACGCGCGCGAGGGCTTCGTGCCCTTCCGCGCGCGCTGGGATCGACTGGACGTCGTGCGCGGGCATCCGGTGCGCGTGGAGGCAGGTGCCCAGGTCACGGAAGGTCTCGCGCGCGGCGTGGACGAGACCGGAGCGTTGCTTCTGGCCGCGGGCGGAGAGGTGCGGCGCATCGTCTCGGGGGAGGCGAGCCTGCGGGTCGCCGGATGACCCTGTTGCTCGACATCGGCAACAGTCGCATCAAGTGGGCCCGCCTGCAGGGGGGCGCACTGGGCGCCCGCGGCGGCGTGCTCCACCGTGGCGAGCCCCTGGAGCAGCGCCTGGACGAGCGGTGGGGTTCTCTCACGCCACCGCAGGCGGTGCTCGCGTGCAGCGTGGCGAGCCCCGACGTCGGAGCGGCCGTCTCCGCGTGGATGGCGCGTCGATGGGGCGCGCGCTGCCGCTTCGTCGAGCCCGAGACGCGCGCCTTGGGTGTGGTAAACGCCTACCCTGCACCGACGCAGCTCGGGGCGGATCGCTGGGCGGCGCTCATCGCAGCGCATCACCGCTACCCGGGCGCCCGCTGCATCGTGGGTTGCGGAACGGCCACGACCATCGATGTGCTGGACGCCGCAGGCGCGCACCACGGGGGGCTCATCGTGCCCGGCGTGCGGCTCATGCGCGAAGCGCTCCTGCGCGACACCGATCGCATCCGAGAGGTCTCGGGCGCCGTCGCCCCGCTTCTCGCGCGCAGCACGCCCGATGCGGTAACCACGGGCGCCGTGTACGCGCTCACCACGCTCATCGAGCGCGTGGTCGCCGAGGCTGGGGCCGAGCTGGGTGCGCCGCTGCCGTGTCTCGTCACGGGCGGGGACGCGGAGCTCGTGCGCGCCCACCTGCGCTGTGATAGCGTGCACACGCCTGACCTCGTGCTCGAGGGGCTCGGCGTCATTGCGGAGGCCGAACCGTGAGATGGATCTTCTCGCTGCTGCTGCTGACGAACGTGGTGTTCTTTCTGTGGCAGTTCCAGGCGAAGCAGTCGCCGCCTGCGGGTCGTCCTACGGCGGACCAACCGATCCCCGGCCACGTCAACCGTCTGCTGCGCTTGAGCGAGGTGGACCGAACGCAGCTCCGGGTGCGCTCGTTGGCGCGCGCACGCGAGCCCGACGCGTCCTCCGACGACACGCCCGAGGACACCACGGCCGAGGCGTTACCGGTGTGCTACACCGTGGGGCCTTTACAGGACGAGGATCGCATCGCGCAGGTCGATGTCTGGCTGAGCGAGCGCGACGGCGCCACCTCTCTGCGCGTGGGCGAGTGGCGCGAGGTGAATACCTACTGGGTTTATCTGCCGCCTTTCCCGAGCGTGGGCGAGGCCAAGGCCCAGCAGGCGCGGATGCGCGAGCAGGGCATCTCGGACATCTACGTCATTCCCGGCGGCAACATGGCCGGCGCCGTCTCGCTCGGCCTCTACAGCCAGCGCAGGACGCTCGAGCGCCGCATGCAGCAGCTCCACGACAAGGGCTATTCACCCGAAGTGCAGCCGCGCTACAAGACGACCAAGGCGTCGTGGATCGAGGTGGAGTTCCCTGCGGGCTTCGAGTTTCCCGAGGTGAAGTTCGCCAACGAGTTCCCGGAGGTCAACGCCCAGCGCACCGCCTGCGAGGGCCAGGGTATCGCCCGGCGGCCGCTGCCCCCCGAGTAGGGGTCGCAGGTACTCGAGACCAGCTCGCTTGCAGCTCCCTCATTCGGTGATGGCTCTACCGAGGGTGACCCTCGTTCAAATGAAGGGTATCTGTCCGTTGATAGCGGTGCGCGGTGCGCTGACCGCGTGAGCCACAACTGCACTGCACCCCTCACAACCGCGCCGCCTCGTGGACGCGGGTGCCCGAACAGACATTCGAGACACCGAGGGCAACGGTCTCCACTTCTACCTCGCTCGCAACCCGCGGCTGGCGGAGCAGCAAAAGGCGCTGCCCATCGAAGCGCTGATCCGCCAATACCGAGCGTCCGGTGAACCGAGAGGCCCGAGCCTCGATTGCGCCGACGCGCGCACGCGAGTGGAGCGTGCCATCTGCAACGACCGCGTGCTCGCGCTCTACGACCGCGAGCTTGCCGATGCGTACGAGCGCTGGCACGCGACCACGGCCGAACCGACGCGTGTCGCCACGATCAGAGGAGCTGGCTGCAACGCCGCGATGCAACGTGCGGCGATATCACTGATGACTACCGAGTGGCCGTGCGTCTCCAGCAATCGCTCCGCGTACGCACGCGCTATCTGCGCAATCGATTGCGCGAGTTGCGTGGTGAGAGCCGATAGTGCGTTTACGAACCGAGTGAACCTTCTGGGCTCTCGGTCTTGACCGCGGGCTACATACAGGACCCTCGAGCGGCTGCTTGCAAGTCGTATGTCTCTCGTTTTTGAACGATTTGAGTCACCGCTTGATTCCCCATAGCGAATACGCCCGGAGGTGCTCGACAACGGTTCCCATGTACCGGCCCCCTTTCACACCGTGAAGACCCCGCCGCCTGTCCGTGTATTCCCACGGCACGCACAACTTCTCGTTCCGATCGGTGTATACGAGTTGACCAAAGCGAGTCGATGAACGTGACGCGCGTCGGCTTTCCATGCCGAGTCACCTTTCGCTGACGTCCGAGTTCGACGTTTCCCTACATACGGTTGAAATCTTTCCGACCATTGTTATGCATCGGTACGCCCTGGTAGGCGTGCCTGTCGCATTCCTATGGGAGTAAAGATGATGATGATTGCGAAGCGAGAACTTTTGGGAATCGCATTTATCGCCACGGCGCTGGCTGCCGGCGCGGTCGATGCTCGCAACCCAAACGGTCGCGGACCCGTCGACTATCCCGGAGCCCGCGGCGTACCCTTCCGCTCGCTGCAGTATCAGATCTACTCGCTGCAAGCGGAGTTGAAGACCGGGATCGAGGATCTCAAGGCACAGATGGCCGCACTCGAAGTGAGCGATTACGCGGAAGAGATCGAGGCGTTGACGGCCCAGACCGCGTTGTTGCAGTCGGATCTGGATTCGATTCAGGACACGCTCGAGGGCAAACAGGACCGGGTGAGCAAGACCTGTCCGGACGGATGGGCCATCCGCGCCATTGATGCGGACGGTGATGTGATCTGCGAGCGAGACGACGTCGGCTCCGGCTCCGGGTCCACCATGCGGCGCTCGGTGAACACGACGCTCAGCCCCCACGACACCGGGGTCGTCACAGCCAGCTGCCCGACCGGCCACAACGCCCTCGGCGGGGGCTACGCCGCCACATCGGCCATCGCCGTGTTCAGCAGCGAGCCCCTCAGCACCCGAAGCTGGAGCGTCAGGGGAATGAACAACTCGAGCTTCTTCCTGAGCCTGACCGCAACCGTCATCTGCACGGAGGAGAGCTGAGTTTCAAGCTCGCCCCCGCGCAGACAAATGCAGGATGAGTAAGGGCTGTTAGCCGCGGCCTCCGCTCGAGTGAGGGAGGAGCGGGGAGGACATTTCTTAAGGCGCAGCGCGCTGCACCCGATGAGTGGCGTACGCCGGGAGCTATTTTTGGGGCAATCGGATCGGAAGTACTCGAGAACGTTTCGTACCCGCCACCGGCCCCTTGGTTAACCTTTCTGTTACTTCTGCAGGAGGCAAAACTGTGCCGCCGGCAGATCCTGCCCGCTCTTCACGTACTCCTCCACGCGCTCGCGCAGCTCGGGCGCGACGGGCCCCGTCACCACCACCAACACCGCCCCGTGCCACCCCCGATAAGCCGCCAATCGGCCCATGAGCCGGTAATAATCCGCGCTCGTATCCAGCTTGCCGTGCACCGCGACGGCCACTTTGTTTTGAACGACGAGATCGGAAGGCACGCCTTCGGAGAGGCTCTCCCGCACGTGCAGGGGCTGCAGCTTGCGTTCGAGAAAGCGCTGCAGAGAGGCTCTGCACTCGATCTCGGTGGCACAGCCGGCGGGATCCCACTGCACGACGAGCGACGCGACGCTGTCGGCCGCATTCCACAGAACTCTGAGTATGTCCAGTAAGCCCATCGCCGCACCGGCATTTGAGCACCACGTTCGGCCTCGGCGTGCATGACTCGGGCCAACCCGAGCGCTCGGCGGCCCCGATGAGCACGCGATCACAAACCAAAGCGTCGCTCTGTGAACGATCGCACGTTTTTCGCATTGCACGCGAGCGGACACGCGAGCCCCCGTCCCTGGGACTCATTCATTTAAATGAGACAGTTCTCCGGCTGCGCACGCGGTATCCCGCCGATGTGTCAAGGTCTCGACGTGCGGCGTGTACCGTGGTGCGGTAGCCGAACTGATTCGACAAGCGCTCTGGCTGGCTGACGAACGCCTTGGGAGAAACGGGCGGCTGCAGCGGCGACCGGTCGACCGTATTCCACGCACAGCAGGCTAACGACGAAGCGGAAGCGGCTGCGCCGGATCCCCATCTTGCCGAACTTGCGCGAGTCGGCGACGACGGTCGCATCGAGGAGCACCGGCCGCGTGTTCGAGCGTTTGTACGGCGGTGACGACGATCCGTCGCACGCCTGGTCGGCTCCGGCCCCGCTGTCCGAGCGTCTCGCGCGCGAGCGGTCTGCGCCCAACCTGGTCCAATTCCGTTTCTAGCACGCATCCCCTCGAGCGGCTGCGCGGGGACATACGCCCCTACGCGCGGGTCCGCCTCGGGAAAGGCGACCGCGGCTGCTAACGCTTTGTAATCCCGGACAGGGCCCGCGCCGCGTACGCCGCAGCCTCGGCCCGTGTTCGCAGCCCCAGCTTGGACAGCACGTTGCTCACATGGTTGGACGCAGTCTTGCGGCTAATGCACATGCGCTCGGCAATCTCGGGGTTGGAAAGCCCGTGAGCCACAAGGCGCAGCACCTCCAGCTCTCGCCGGGTCAATACCCCCACGTTCTTGGGTCCGGTACGGCCGGTTGCCCCCAGCGAACGCAGGAGAGCGCCGGCCGTATCGGCATCGGCCGAAGCCCCCAATCGGTCGAAGGCCGTCAGGGCCGTCCGTGCCTCGGCGATTGCCACTTCCGGCTCCCGTTCCACCAGGAGCGTGGCTAGCTCGAGGCGAGTGCGGGCCGTCTCCAGCGGCAGGCCGACGGCCGAAAACTCGACCAGCGCCTGTTCCAGGTGGGCCATGGCGTCATTGGCATTGGCCGCGCCCCGGGCTGCAATGACTCTCCCGCTAGCCCGGGCTGCTTGGGCCGAAATCACGGGCCGGGCGTGCCGATCCGCGAGGGCGTCGAGCCTGTCTGCCGCCGCAGCGGCCGATTGCCGCTCTCCGGCAGCCAGATGAGCTTCCACGAATAGCTCGAGGATCGATGCCTGCTCCAGCCAGCGGTCGCCGAGGGAATTCAGGCGCCGCCGCAGCAGCGCCACCGCGACGGCTGGCTCGCCTTTGGCCAGGCGCAACCTGGCGAGGGGAATCGTCGCCGCTGGGCTGTCGACGAGCGGGGTCAACAGCAGCTCGGCTTCCTCTAGCCGGCCCTGGTTCAACCGCAGCTCGCCCAGTCGCGCCAGCGCAGTGGCGTGAAGGGGCGGAAAGGTGTCCCGGGTCAGCCGGATTGCTGCGTTCAACTCCTGCTCCGCTTCCGCCCAGTGCCCGGTCGCCGTCAGGATGTTGCCGTATCCGGTGCGGCAGCGGGCGTGCAGGAACGGACAGCCGTACTCTTGAATGAACCCGTCAGCGATCCGGCACCAATGGGCGGCGCGTTCGATGTCTGCGACCAGATCGCAGGCGGCGATCATGCTGCAGCAGGTGAACACGGCGGTCAGCAGCCGGTTTCGCTCCCCACCAAACGTGCCCGCCATGGCTTCGTCGACCATGGCCAGGCCAGCATCCACCTCAGCCATAGCCACCAGAAGCTCACCCAGAAACCCGAGGGTACACAGCTCCAGGTCGAAGTCGCCGGATTTCCGGGCGGTCTCCAGCACCTGCTCGGCCAGCCGGCGGGAGCGGTTCAGATCCGAGGTGTCGTGGGCCTGCACGAACCGCAGCCACCCCTCCATCTGGCTGCCGCCGGCATCCCGCAGCATTCTCTCGGCGCGGCCAAGCCACCCGCTGAAGGCGGCCGGGTTGCCGAAGTCGGCGCCGTAGCACAGCGCCAGCCAGACCGCCGACCAAACGGCCCGGTCGGTGTCCCGCGCCCGGCGGCACATCACGTACCCGCGTTCGTAGCACTCCACCGAGCGTCGCGGATCGCCCAGCCACCACCACGCCTCGCCCAGGCCCAGCAGAACTTCCGCGGTCTCGTGTTCCGACAAAACGAACTCGAAGATCGACCGGGCTTCACTCCAGCGTCCAGCCCGGAGCGCCGCCTGTCCTGCTGCGAGGGAGGCTTCGTCAGCCATGGCCCGATCATACAACCGGCTCCGCCATGGCGATCATCGCAGCGGGACCGCAAATAGGGCAGTTGCCCGATGCTCGGGAGTCGCAGTCGGTATTAGGCTGCCGGTGGGCAGCACGCCGGAGGTGCGAAGCGACATGAGCGAGATGACCTTGCAGGAGCTGGAAAACACCGCCGAAGCCTACGAACGGCTGTTGGCGCCGCCCATTTTCGAGCCTTGGACCCACCGGGTGGCGGATGCCGCCGGGATCCGGGCGGGGCAGCGGGTGCTGGACGTCGCCTGCGGTACCGGTGTTCTCACCCGGACGGTGGCCCAGCGGGTGGTGCCGGAGGGGTCAGTCGTCGGTCTCGACCCGAATCCCGGGATGCTGGCGGTCGCGCGACGGATTGCGCCCCAAATCGAATGGCGCCAGGGCGAGGCCGAGTCGCTGCCCTATCCGGACGATTCATTCGACGCCGTCGTCAGCCAGTTCGGCCTGATGTTTTTCACCGACCGGGTGGCTGCCTTACGGGAGATGATGCGGGTGCTGGCGCCCGAGGGGCGACTGGCCGTGGCGGTCTTCGATTCCCTAGACAACATCCCGGCCTACGCGGCCATGGTCGCGGTGCTGCAAAAGGTGGTGGGTGACGGCGCGGCCCACGCCCTCGAGTCCCCGTTCGTCCTGGGGGATGCGGGGAAGCTGCTGGCCGTCTTCCGTGAGGCCGGCATCGCGTCGGCCGAGATGGCGACCCACCACGGGACCGAGGCGTTCCCCAGCGTGAAAGACATGGTCCTGGCCGACGTCGATGGCTGGTTTCCCTTTGCGGGCATTCAGCTCGACGAGGCCACCCTACAAAGGCTCGTTGCTGAGTCTGAGACCGCCCTGCAAACCCACGTCCGGCCGGACGGCTCGGTGAAATTCGGGGTCGGGGCTCATATCGTCCGCGCGGCAAAGGCGTGACGAAACCCACTCCTGGATCGTCTGAACAGGGCAATGCCATGAGCAGCAACACGGAAATCATCAGGACCCTGTACGACGGCTTCGCCAGGGAAGACGTGCCGGCGGTGCTGGCGGCTCTCGACCCCGAGGTGCGCTGGACCGAGGCCGACGGGTCCCCCCACGGCGGCACCTATTTCGGACCCGAGGCGGTGCTCAAGAACGTGCTCATGAACCTGCAGGCCGAGTGGGAGGCGTTCACGGCGACGCCATCGGAGTTCGTGAGCGAACGGGACACGGTCGTCGTGTGCGGCGAGTACGCCGGCACTTGCAGAGCCACCGGCAAACGCTTCCGGGCCCCGTTTGCCCACGTCTGGAAGCGCCGGGGCGCAATGGTAGTGCGGTTTCAGCAGTTCACCGATACGGCAGTGGTTCAATCAGCTATGGTCTGACGGTGCCTTTGTCGATGAAGTGAATCCAAGCGGAGGGAGACTGAACCGTCCATTCGTGACGATGTCGGGGACGACGGTGAAGCGCTTGATGCAGTCATGAGCACCAGTTCTCGCCCAACATCCCTGGTTGGCCCGTTCTCGATTGGGAATGTCCGCTTTTCCTGAATCGGACATTCCCACGTAGAGCGCGAACTTCCGCTCCTGGCCGAGGCCGTCTGATGCGACACAACAAAGCGCCCGATACTGATCCGGAAACGGTCGGCAGCTTTCGACCCGCAGCTGCCATTTGCATCGACCACCTGAACGGCAGCAGCCGCGCTCAGACCGGACATACGGAACTCGCATTCGGCGCGCGAAACACGCTCTCAACGGGCGACGCGTCACTGCAAAGTCTCGTTTGACGTCTTCTTGACTCGTCTGACCGCAGCGCAGTGGCCGAAAGTATCTGTTAACGCGTTGCCGATCACCCAAGTTGGGGCTACCAGCTTCGCCGTACTCCTTTTGGGACAGTTGAACTTCTTATCTACTATACTCTGATATGCAGACGGTCGCTAAGTTCGTCGGCCTGTCACCCCAAAGGCCTCATGTGATCCAGCAACAGGAGGTCATCGGTGACCTCGGAAAGCAGCCGTTGGGACCGCCTTCAAACTCGCTTCAAAAACAGCATCATAGGAGTGGTCGTCCTGAGCCTGCTGGCGGGAGCGGTGTTCCTGACCAATGCGCTCGACATCGGACAGCGGCTCAACGACTGGATCAATCCGCCAGCCACCGATCTGCTCATCACGCCGCTTGCCGGAGCGAATCGACCGCAACCTTTGGACGCCTATGATGTGATCGAGGCGAGTACCGGGGCGGCCGCTTCAACCGTCGCCCCCGGCATCTATCCGCGCGGCGCGAAGATCTCCGTCGATCTCGCGCACAACCGCGCGGGAGATGCCACCATTGTCCTCAGAGGCATCAAGCTCAACTCGCACTTTACTCCCGGCCTCAATCCCCTGTACGCCTACGAAGCGCACACCGAGCGCGTGATCGGGGCGGGGCCCATCAAGCCACTCGTGTTTCACGTCGCCCTGTTCGGTGAAAAGGTCGGGCCCGCCATGCGCGTCATCGATGCGAAAAAGAACCTCTTCGTGATGTCGCGATCGAACGAGAACTTCCTCGCCACAGAAGAGCCGGTATTGTTCGAGTTGAGCCCGGCCGATGACTCCGAGTCTATCGATATAGAGGTAACGGCCGAAGAACCTGGTCTATACGAGATCTCCTTCACACTCACGTACTCCGTTTTGGGCGAGGTCAAAACGAAGGAAACGGAGCCTCCGATACGGATTTACTATGAGGGCAATTAAGTCGTCTATCCACTGCTTATTTACAGCGCTCGGTCTGTTGGTCGTGGCGCCTCTCGTTGGACAGGAGGCTAATGGTGCAGAGGAATGCCCGCCATCCCGCCAGTATCCAGAAGGTATTGCTTGGATCGAACAAAACTCCACTTTGATCGGGCTGATGAGGCAGGGGTTCGTCGGCTACGAGGGCGATATGCCCGATGCCCGACCGCTACCTCAGCGATCACTGCGGCAACATGCGGAGGATTTGGAAGCCTCGCTGCGCGGCAGTCAGCTCAGTGGCAAGCCCATCCATCCTGATGCTCTCTATTTCACTTTCTACGCCGGTACTGCGCCGGAGAACGAACCCGAGGCGATAGTCATCTCTAAACGCGATTTTTGGTGTCTCTCTCGACACGGGGCTACCGTCTTACTGTCCGACGGCGTCAATCATCATACGACGGGTGTTTTTAGCGTTAACCGGAAAGATCAAGCCATTTATATATTGGATCTGTGGCCGGAGCGCTTTTTCATGCTCGAAGGACGTAATGCGCGGGGCTACACCGCCCAGCTCTTCGACTTCGAGCATCCGCTACTCCGGCCGTTCGTACAAGCATTGCTCCAAGGCGAGGAAGTCCTGAAGGAGGACTTCACGAGAAAGCTCGTGAAGGTTGATAAGAAGCAGTATCTCAAAGTCATCGCTGGTTTAGTGACGCTCGATACGCCGGAGTTCATCGACTATTTTTTTTCAATCAATTCAACGGCCGCGGAGGACGCGCGGACACAACTCGCCTTCGGATTGACGCTCTTGCACTGGGGTAACAACCGTTTCGTTGACGAGGCTGTGGAGCACGTGGAGAAGGCACTAGAGCTCGCCCAGCAGACCGGCAACGAGAAAGTTGAGCGTACTGCTGTAAATCGTCTCAACCTTGCCCTGTTGTTGGAGTATTACTTTGCCAGAGAGCGTGGTGACGTCGCGGCTGCCGAGGCCAAGCAAAACAGGCGGAAAAGACTATCGCAGCGTTACGGCGAGGAACGATTGGTCGCCGACAATGCGGCCATCGATTATTACCGGCTGGGTTCGGCCGCCGGTCACGCAGGAGATTTCGACAATGCGATCGTCTTTTTCACTCACGCGATAGAGAAGAAACCGGACTACCAAGTGGCGTATTTAGATCGTGCAGTGGCCAAGGCCCGAAAGCTGGATGCTAACGGCGTAGTTGAGGATGCCTCGAAGGCTCTCGAGCTGAATGTTCTCGAGCGCAAGGCATTGGCGGCCCAGCGCGCCGAGCGCCACCCTCGCGACAAGATGGGTCGGTTACGGGATAGCGGTCGGGAGCATTATCTGAACGAGTGGGAAGCGCTAGCTTTGCGAGTGCGGGGGACGAGTCTTCAGTCGCTCCGACAGTACGACCGTGCTCTGCGTGACGGCCAAAGGCTTGTCGAGCTCGAGCCTGACAATCCCAAAGGCTATGCGCTAGTCGGGTTCAGCCTTCTTGGAAAGGGCGAGACCTCGAAGGCTCGCGCGAGCCTTGAGCAGGCGGCCGCACGGGAGACAGAGCCTCAAAGCTTGTCCATGATCATGGCGGCTGTGAATGAGCTTGGTGCACCCTCCGAGGAGGATTTCTTCCATCAGTATCGGCAGGCGATGCTGGCCAATGACAGAGAAGCCGCGCAGTCTCTCGTGGACACTTACCCCGGCACGGCGCGGGTCGTGGCCTCGAATCTCGTGGCGCAAGGGCAAGGTGCGTTGAAGGCGCTCGACCTGGATGGCGCGTTGGGAGCTTACAGCGTCTGTCTCAACCTGCTCGAGCAGATCGGCGATGAGTTAAACGTCGGATTGGTGTTGAATGACATGGCTGTGGCGCACTTGCTCAAGGGTGAGCTGCATGCGGCACTGGCCGCCGTGCGCCGAGCGAACTATATCTTCCGACGGCACCACAATGTCGACGGAGAACGAGCATCCGCAGATACCCTCAATCGGCTTTTCAATCGCTTTGGCACGGAAGCGGAGGTCGAGGCCTTTCTCGAGGAGCACTTGGTGTATGCGAGAGAGCACGGGCTCGAGGAAGAATTCGACCTAACCTCCACGCAATTGGAGCGTCTCCGCAGTGACTAGTCTAGTGCGTACGGACGCCAGTAAACACCTCGGGAAGCGGTCAAGATGACGACTAACCGAAACGGCGGCTACAGTCGAGTGTTCCAATAGGACAATGTCGCCGGCGTCTTCAGTTGACTTAAGCACTTGGCCACTTTTTCTGCGGTCGTTGGGACGGCGTCCCGGTGTCATTCGCTCGGCACATCGCAAGGAGGGGCCGAGACTTCGCCTCCCGGATGAAACCAACGAACAGCGACTGCATAGCTCGCTAGACCATTTGCCGCCGATTGTGCATGCACTGAACGCCAGAAAGACCCTTGGCTAGCGCTATTGCGCTGGGCTGCCTTTCGCGCTTGAGCGCATCGAATCAGTCAACACCCAGCGTAGGCTCTACCTCTGCCCAAGTCGTAGCGCGACCGGCGCACCGTGCCGTCGCTGACACCATTGAGGTTAATTGACCACTTCGCCGCGCCGATCTCACCGCCGCACCAGTCCGACACAAAGTGATCTGTGCGCAGTCGGAGTGTGCGCGAAACCCTCGCGCCGGCTTGGTATGAACGCCTGCGAATGTCCGCTACGTAAAGTGAACCGGTCAGTTCCGTACCACGCACGACCGGCCGGAATTGGCCGTGGACCGTCTGGGGCGTCGCAGCAAACCGGGGATGCTGCCTCGGGTGCGACCGACAAATCGCGACCCTAAGCAGCGCTTCGGGCGTGTTCTCGGAACGTCCGCTCCTCGACTAGAGCCGCCGTTCACTAACGACAAAGCTCAGCAGCCGGGGCCGCTGAGTAACCTTTGAACTCCGAAAAACCGTAATGCGGTCCCGGTCTGCTGCAGCGACTGGAAGCGACTGGTTAGCCGCTGCCCTTCTCGGCGACACGTGCTTCCCACCACGCAGGTAGCTCGGGATTGATCCACTGCCAACCAACGCCATGATACGAGGGCTTACGCACCTCGACGGCGACCACAACCACGGTCACGAGCAATGAAACCAGCGCGGTGACCAACCAACCCGGCGTCTCAAACGCAACCGTGGCCCCGGCCAGCACGACGAAGACGCCTGCCCAGAGCAGTTCGAGCGGCCGCGCTATCCGCACCACGTTGCAGAAAAAGAAGAAGTGGGCGAGTGCAAATGCCGGGGCAAAGCCCCACCACCACACATACATCCACAACACGATCGCTGCCGCCGTGCCACCGACAAGGACGAATACGTCAATAACCGAAAGCCGAAAGCCAGGAGCGAAAACCTCTTGTTTCATCGCATCGAGCCGGACCTATGGGAAGCCACGCCACCACAAGACGCCAAACCCAGCTGCCGCCGTAAGCAGCGCATAAAACGGCACGGCAATCCAATATCGGCGGCTCGCCCGCTGATAGATATCCGGCGGCGTGTAGGCACCACCGTAATCGTCGGCGCCGTACATGTAAACGTAGTAAGCAATTCGCCAACCGATTGCCGCCGCGAAGATCATGCAAATGCCGACGCGCGTCCACGCAAACCAACCCTCGTCGCCGATTGGTAGCCACGCGACAATAGCGAACAGCATCACGAAGAAGATCGGTCCGCCGAAGTAAGGTACGCCTCCGTGTCCGTTTGGCATTGCGCCGCAGCACCCCTGATCAAGGCGGTTAACAGTGAGTAGGCGGAAGGTTTCCGTGAAACTTCACGGAAAGTTTCCGTATATCACACGGGGCATCAATAAGGATGCCACGCTTTCGAGCTGAGCGAGTCACGTCGACCCACCCGAATAACAAGCACTTGGCGAGACGATCATAGGATAACAGTCTCTTCCAGCCTGCTCCGTCCCCGGAGATAGATAGCCT
>JABAHS010001767.1_pt1 | contig 29555 bp, 36 predicted proteins | sample 7062111 | NCBI WGS metagenome assembly JABAHS01 (sample SAMN14534600, study PRJNA622989) | marine sediment metagenome | biome: marine biome [ENVO:00000428]; feature: marine pelagic biome [ENVO:01000023]; material: deep marine sediment [ENVO:00002113]; isolation source: pool of 4 deep marine... | reverse complement strand
AAATGGAAATGGCGGACGGGACAACGATGGAGCATGACGATCCCAACTCCGTTTTGCTGGAGTCGAAGGAGACGGCGGAAATCATCTGGACCTTCGCCAAGCCCATGGAACTGGAATTTGCCTGCAATATTCCGGGCCACTACGACGCCGGCATGGCCGGAAGCTTCCAATTCGTCGAAAAGCTAGCCCAGAAATAAGGATGACGGGGACGGCATAACTGGTTTGGTTTGCCGTCCCAATCGTCCAGGAGGATAGGGACATGATGAAATTTCCTAAGGCTTGGCTGGGCCGTGTGGGCCTGGGAATTTGGTTGGTGATGACTTTGACGGGTGTGGCTCTGGCGGGAGAGTACGATCTGTCGGTCGACCGAGTCGAGATCGATGCGGGAGATTTCACACGAACCGGTGTCGGCTTTAACGGTGCATCACCAGGTCCAGTCCTACGCTTCAAAGAGGGCGAGAACGTCACCATCAATGTGACGAACAACCTCTCGGAGGCCACCTCCATTCACTGGCATGGTTTGATCCTGCCGTTCGAGCAGGACGGCGTGCCGGGTATCAGCTACGACGGGATCGCACCGGGCGAGACTTTCACTTACACCTTTCCCATCGTCCAAAGCGGAACCTACTGGTTTCATAGCCATACCGACTTTCAAGAGCCGGACGGGGCCTATGGAGCCATCATCATAGAGCCCGCAAAGCGGGATCCTTTCCGCTACGACCGAGACTATGTCGTGCAACTGACCGACGCGCATCCGCACTCCGGCAATCGGATCATGCGGAACCTCAAGATGTCCTCGGACTACTACAACCGTAAGCAACGCACGCTCTTCGATTTCTTCAGCGACAGCCAAGAAAAGGGCGTTGGAGCCGCGCTGGCGGACCGCCGCGCTTGGGGCGAGATGCGCATGATGCCGACGGACATCGAGGACTTGCAGGGCTTCACGCCGCTCATCAACGGCAAGTCGCCCGATCAAAACTGGACCGGCCTGTTCGAGCCCGGAGAGCGCGTGCGTCTCAGGTTCATCAACTCGTCAGCGATGACCTACTTCGATGTTCGCATCCCGGGCCTGAAAATGACCGTCGTTCAGGCCGACGGCAATAACGTGCAACCGGTCGTGGTCGACGAGTTCAGGATCGCGGTCGCCGAGACCTTCGACGTCATCGTGCGCCCACGCGACGACAAGGCTTTCACCATCTTTGCCGAATCCATGGGCCGCACGGCCTATGCGCGCGGAACACTCGCGCCACGCGAGGGCATGGCAGCGGAGGTCCCCGAGCTTCGAGACAGCCCGTTGCTGTCGATGGCCGACATGGGAATGGCTCATGAAGGCATGGATCACGGCGGCGGCATGCACACCATGGACGATGGCACCGTCATGTCCGGTGAAAGCCACGAGGCGATGGGTCATGGATCCGAGACCCATACCATGGCCGACGGCACCGTGATGGAGGGCGCCAGCCACGCGGGCATGGATCATAGCGCCCACGGTGGCATGTCGATGGAAGAAGCGGATCCATTCTATGCGAGTGGCAGCGGCCTCACGCCGGTCGCCGCCAATGGTGGGAAGTTCCTATCGTACTCGGACCTTCGGGCGCAGAGACCGCTGTACGAGGACAGGGAGCCCAGCCGCGAGATCGAGCTTCGCCTTACCGGCAACATGGAGCGCTACATCTGGTCCATCAACGGCGTCAAGTTCAGCGATGCCGAGCCGATTCGTCTCAAGTACGGCGAGCGGGTGCGCTTCAAGTTCGTCAACGAGACGATGATGACCCACCCCATGCACCTGCACGGCATGTGGTCGATCCTCGACACCGGAAAGGACAAGTGGGATCCGATAAAACACGTCGTCAGTGTCGCGCCGGGTACCACCGTCTACATGGAAACGGAGGTCGATGCGCCGGGTCAGTGGGCCTTTCACTGCCATCTCGCCTACCACGCCGACAGCGGCATGTTCCGCAAGGTGATCGTCGAAGGCGGTCCGACAGGCGAGCAGGCTTCTCTCACCGGCGCGCAAGGGGGCTGACACGATGCTTCGCTGGATCGCTCTTGCCGGGGCGCTGGTCCCGGCCATCTTCTCTTTGTCGCCCGCCGCTGCGGAACCTTACTTCGGCGGCTTTCAGGCCGAGCAGCTCGAATATCGCACGGACGGTGACGACGATATCTTCGCCTGGGATTTCGATGCTTTCTACGGAACGGATGAGCTGCGATTCGTCTGGCGAAGCGAAGCTGAGTACGACATCGACGAAGACGCCTTCGAGACGTTGGAAAATCAAGCCCGTTTGCAGACCCCCATATCCGAATTCTTCGATGGGGTGGTCGGCGCTAGGGTCGATACGCCCAGCGGACCCGATCGCGCCTATGGCGTGCTCGGTGTCCACGGTCTGGCTCAACAATGGTTCGAGATCGATGCCGATCTCTTCATCTCGGACGATCCGCTTTTTCGCTTTGAGGCCGAATACGAAGGCCTCATCACCAATCGGATCATTCTGACGCCGAGCGTCGAAGTCGACGTGCCCTTCACCGATGATGAGGATATCGGTGCCGGCGCGTGGGGCCCCAAGTTGGAGCTTGGCGCGCGGCTGAGCTACGACCTGATTGACCGCGCCTTCGCTCCATACATCGGCGTCCATTACGAGCGGCTATTCGGAGAGAGCGGAGACTTGGCTCGCGACGAAGGCGAGGACCGTGACCAAGTGTTGTTCGTCGTCGGCGCCAGGATAATGTTTTGAAATTGATCCTCTGAACCACACGGTGGATATTGCCATGAGATCCATTGGACTGGTCGTTGCAAGCCTCGCGGTTATGCTCATGCTGTTTGCCAGCCCGCTAACCGCGGTAGGCCAACAACTGGACAGTGACTCCGTGATCCTTCCCGAGATGACGCCGAGCCTCAATATGGGGCAGATGAACTACGAGGCCTACTGCGCCGAATGTCATGGCAAGAACGCAGCCGGTTCGAATAAGGGCCCGACATTTATCCATCGCGTCTATCATCCCGGCCATCATGGGGACGCGGCATTCATGATTGCGCCAAAACAAGGCGCGCGTGCCCATCATTGGAAGTTCGGCGACATGAAGCCTGTGGAAGGTGTTACGGACGCGCAATTGGAGAGCATTCTCGAATACGTGCGAGCACTGCAGAAAGCCAACGGCCTTTTCTAAGGCGGATAAAGGCGTGGGGGCACCGGTCTAGGTAAGGCCGGCGGCGATCAGGATCTGCCCGAGAACGATTGTCCGCTCGACGGTCCAAAAAAGAGCGATGGCACTTGCTGCGCTTGCGACCGCGATCACCGTAGCGTGCCTCGCACGGGCCGAGCGCTGTCCCAAGTAGAAGAGCGCAGGCCAGACGGCGAGCACGATGGCGACCTGACCGATCTCGACGCCGATGTTGAAGGAGACCAGCGAGACGAGGAGATGTGGCGCGTCGAGATCGAGCATGTCCGCGAGAACGAAGGAAAAGCCGAAGCCATGCAAGAGGCCGATGCCCACGGTGATGGGAATTGTCGAGGCGCCCGGCTTCGCGTGCGGGACCTGATGGAGGATGAAGTCATGGATGCCGTAGGGACCCGGGTCACGGCGGTGATCACCGAGCAGCCGGCAGAGTTGGCCGGGATACTCCGCGACGATCTTATCGTCGCTGTCGGCGAGCGGCCTATACGAAAGGCCAGCGATCTCATAACTGCAATTGCACTACATCGGGTGGGCGATAAGGTAGCGGTCGCCTTGCGCAGGAACGAGCAGGATCTAGTGGTCGACCTCACCTTGTCCCGTTAAAGTCTCCAGACAAAAAGCCTCCACGGGTTGCTTGTGGCCCTTTATCTCTTGCGGGGGCAAGCGGCGCCAACTCGCCATATCTTGATCGCTTCCCACTGCCCCCAACAATGTGGCCGAGACGACGAGAGGACTCTCGACGGTCCTGCTCAGCCCCTCTAGACGTTCCGCGACATTGACCGTATCTCCGATCACTGTGTACTCCAGGAGCTGCTCGTCGCCCAAGGCGCCAGCAAAGACCTCGCCGTAATGCGCCCCGATACCAATCGCCACCGGCAGGTCGCCCGAGCACTCTCTATCCTCGGACCAGAGCCTCGTCGTATCCAAAATCTCCAACGCGCAGGCCACAGCTCGCTCGGCGTCATCCGGGCGTTGCGTCGGCGTGCCAAACACCGCCATGATGGCATCGCCAATGAATTTATCCACCGTTCCGCCATGCGTGAAGATCGGTCTCGTCAAACGGGCCCTGTACTCCGACAGAAATGCGGTTAGCTCTTCCGGCGACATAGTCTCTCCCAATGCCGTAAAGCCGCGGATGTCGACAAACAGCACCGCCGCGAATTGTCGGCGTCCGGTGAGCAACCGATCGTCATCGCTCTCGGCAAGGCTGTTGGCGAGGTTTGGAGAGAAGTACCGCGAGAGCTTCGCTGCGCGATTTGCCTGGGTGATCGACCTTAGGAGAAGAGCCCGCGTCCGACGTGCTGTCACGAAGAGGATCAATGCGGCCAACGCGACGAGGACGAACGGCAAAGCCTGGTAGTTCATGAAGGATCCCATTCCGGCGCCGCGCATCATATGAGAGCCGGTGGTAGGCACTTGTCCGTCGATGGGGAATAGCGCTCCCAGGCCGAGAACGACCAAGAAAAGGGCTGCCGCAAAAATGATCAACCACGGCCTGTATCGCATCGCCGCATGAATCAGTATCACGAAGATGAGGCCGGTGACCGGCAGAGCGAATGCGAGGTTCGGGCCCATACCCATCAACTCGGAAAGCATCAGGATCTGTATGGAGACCAAGAGGACATCGAAGGTCACGAAGAAATAGGGGATGAGCGGGTGAAAGATCCGTCGCCACGCGAGGGCGAGCCCTATGATCGCTCCCCCACCATAGATCGCCATCGCAACCCCAATCGAATTTGCGAAGCCTCTGCTCGTATCGCTGGAGACGATCACCGTCGCTAAAGTAACGAACACGACCAATCGGATTATTGCCGAGACCTTCTCAGCTTCGGTCTCGGCGCGACGCAACAGCTTTTGGATTTCCATCGTAAGTGTCACTTATTGATTAAGTCTGTATGTCTTATCTCGTCCGATCATTTTGGCAAACGAACCTCCACCCGCAGGCCACCCCCGCTTCGATCGGAGAGCGTTACCTCACCGCCGTGGGCGCGGACGATGGTTCGTGTAATGGTTAGGCCCAAGCCCGTTCCACCGGTTTCACGGCTCCGCGATGCCTCGAGGCGCCGAAACGGCTTGAAGACCTCATCTCGAAGCTCCTCCGGAATGCCCGGCCCTTCATCGTCGATACGAACCAAGATTTCGCTTCCCTTGTCCTCCATCATCACCCGCGCTTGACCACCATACTTNNGCGAAAGGCACCGCGTTATCTCCGATGTCCAAAGTTATCGTGTGGCTGGCATCTGCCATGTCGTCGCAAACCCGCTGGATTAGCGATTTGAGGTCGACCCGCGCATGGGACTCGCTGGCGGCCTCGTCGCGGGCGAAGGACAAGGCCGACGAGACCATCTTTTCCATGTCGTCGAGATCCGAGAGCATCTTCTGTTTCTGGTCCTCATCCTCGACCAGCTCCGCGCGTAGCCGCAGACGGGTGATCGGAGTGCCCAGGTCGTGGGAAATGGCTGCCAGCATCTGTGTGCGGTCCTCGACGAAGCGCCGAATTCGTGCCTGCATTTCGTTGAAAGCGCGCGTCGCCTGACGTACCTCGGCGGGACCATTCTCGGGTATGGGGGGTGCCTTGACATCGACCCCCAACCGCTGTGCCGCGCGTGCGAAGGTCGCAAGGGGCTTTGTCAGGTGGTTGACGACCAGGGCCGCCAAGGCAACGACCGCCAATAGCATGACCGCCATGGAAAGAGCGAAACGCAGCGTCCAGAATGGCTCGGGTGATTGCACCGGCGCAGCGAAGTTGAGCCAACTCCCATCACGCAGCTGGAGGGAGACGAGCATCGCTTCACCAAGATCCTCGGTTTGGTGATTTTGCCTCAGGTGATCCCGCCAGGACGCGATGTTAACCTCTTGGGTGTGAACAAGTCGAAAAATTTGGCTATCGACGTCGTTCAAATGGGCAGCCAAAGCGTCGCTGAGCACATCCGCCTGCCAACCGTCATCGGTCCGGTCGTCGATGGCGCTTTCTTGACTCCACGTCACATGGAGCTTTGGATGATCGGCAAGCGCGACGATGCGCAGCCGCTCGGCCTCGGCCGCGTTCTCGACCAGTCGGCCGATGGTCGCGATTCGTTCTCCGGTGTGTTCTCCGCCGGTGAAGAGCAGCGCGCTCGCGCGATCGGTGAAGTAGAGCGCGACACTCAGCAAGTGAGAGACCGTGAGCCCGATGACGAGCACCAGGAGTGTTCGGGCAGCGATCGTGTCAGGTATCAGCCGCTTCATCCTGTGCCACCGCTGCCGTGAAGATGTAACCGCCGCCCCGCACTGTCTTGATCAACTCCGGATCCTTGGGATCGACCTCGATTTTGCGGCGCAAACGGCTTATCTGCATGTCGATGCTGCGATCGAAGGGGGCTTCTACGCGCCCGTGGGTCAGGTCCAGGAGTTGATCGCGGCTCAACACTCTTTGCGGGTGCTCCGCGAGGGCCACCAGGAGATCGAACTCGCCGGCGCTCAGGTCGACCACTAGTCCCTGGGCCGATTCGAGGCGCCGGAGAGCGAGGTCGAGCCTCCATCCAGCGAAACGCAGGACCTTGTGCCTTACCTCGGTAGTATCCGCGAGAGACTTCTGAGCGCGTCGAAGCACCGCCCTCATTCGGGCCAGCAACTCACGCGGGTTGAAAGGCTTTGGCAGATAGTCGTCGGCTCCCATCTCCAGACCGATGATCCGGTCCGTTTCCTCGCCCAACATCGTGAGCATGATGACCGGAACTTGCGACGTTGCCCTCAGGTCCCGGCACAGCGCAAGGCCGTCCTCACCGGGCAACATGAGATCCAGCACCAAGAGGTCGATATTCCAATCGGCCAGGGCGCGACGCATCTCCTTGCCGTCTTGTGCGGTGGTCACCCGATAGCCGTGCTTGGTCAGGAACCGCCCCAATAGATCGCGTATCTCGCGATCGTCGTCGACGACCAGAATGTGGCCCGCAGTCTCGGTGTTCGATGTGCTCATGACGGGAAGTTATCTCTCGTCCCAAGGCAATCGCCAAAAAAATTGTAACCAACCGCAACCGGCCGCGGGATCGTGACACGCCGTTACAAATTCACACCGCGCGGGTGATCGATTCGTTACCGAGACTGATTACATGGTTGATGTTGGAAGACCGCAAGCAAAAGGCATCGTCATGAGACAGTTACGCAAATCAACGATCGCTGCGATCAGTGCCTTGGGCGTGCTGGCGTTGGTCACGACATCGGCCGCCGCGGGCAATTCTCGAACCGCAACGTCCCCGAATATGAGGGCGCAATTCGCTCATATGTCCCAAGGTCCAGCCCAGGGTGGGGCAGGGGGCAACTACGCCTGTCCGATGGAAATGATGGGTCAGCAAGGCATGGCCCCCAATCAGGGCATGATGGGCCAAGGCATGATGGGCCAAGGGATGATGGGCCCGGGCCGTGGCATGGCCCCCAATCAGGGCATGATGGGCCAAGGGATGATGGGTCAGCAAGGCATGATGGGTCGGCAAGGCATGGCCCCCAATCAGGGCATGATGGGCCAAGGGATGATGGGCCCGGGTCGTGGCATGGCCCCCAATCTTGGCAGCCATGTCGTCCCCAGCAAGGACCTGACGGGTGACGATGTTCGCCACTTCCTGCGCCATCGCCTCGAGGTGCATGGCAACAAGCGTCTCATGGTCGGCGACGTGAAAGAGGCGGACCAGGACAAGATCATCGCTGAAATCACCACGGTTGAGGGCTCTTTAGTAGAACGTCTGGAGGTCGACCGGCACACTGGGCGAATGCAGCGCATGGAATGAGGCTGCCCGCCCGGTCGGGCAGATAGGGCCAGATCATGTCATCAGATGCCGCATTTGCTCCTCTCCAAGCTGCCGGCCCTTTTTGGTGCGGCTGGGAGCAGGAGAACTGGTGCTGGGTCATGGGTGCCTTCGGCCTCTTCTGGGCGACGTTGATCTTAGTGGCCATCGTCCTCTTCTTACGAACGTCCCGTCGGCAGGTGCCCGAGGGGGACTATACATCAGGAGCACAGACACGATGGTCCGATAGCGAAGCCAACTTCGCGACAACGGGTGTGGAAAACCCCTCACCCATGCCTCCGAGGAGCATTTCCCACGGAGGAGAAAGAACGGCTGGGAGTTAAGCGAGGCCTCGATGGAAGCACTACTCTATTTCGCATTTTGGGCGGCGCTCATCTTCCTGATGATGCGCTTCGGCTGCGGTGCGCACATCATGGGGCACGGCCACGGCAAAGAACGGGGCCACGGCAAGTCCGAGCAAAAGGGCAATTCCGAGGTCCGCTGGGTGCCGCCGAAGAAGGATACCGACCCCGTCTGCAACAAAACGGTTGCGACCGACAATGCCAAGCCCACCGTTTACGCTGGCAATGTCTATTACTTTTGCTCCCGCGAGTGCCGCGAGGTCTTCGAGGCCGCCCCCGACCTCTATGCCGGCGGCGGCGGTCCCGATCGACAGAACTTGGAGCACTCTCATGCATGAGACCGCGACGACCTTCGAACCCCAAGGACATTCAGGCACGCCACTTCCGGTGCGCGGTGCGCCCCATATTCCCGTCATGGCCATGGGCATGAGCCTAGGGTCGTTCTTCGCCTTAACCTTCGTCTTGTGTGTGCTGTTCGATCTGTGGTTTCCGGCCCTGGCCATGTACCCCGTCTGGTCGCCCCTGCTTCCCGGGTTCACCTGGATCAGTTGGGGCTCCTTCTTCCTCGGGCTTGTCGAGGCGTTTGCCTACGGCTGGTACATCGCACTCGTCTTCGGACCCCTCTACAACTTCTTTGCAAGGAGGTTCGCGTAACGCGGGCCAACGCGAAGATCGATGATGCGCAACCTCAAGCCGGCCGGAGGGCCAACCTCATAGCGGGTGAAAGGAGAATCCAATGACCGAGATTCATAGCCTGCATGGAACCACCGTGGCCGAGATCTTCTCCTCCGGCATGGAGAATATGCCAGACATAAAGGCCGTTGCCATGGCGGTCTTGTGGAAGGACGGAACCGTGACCGCCGGCTGCTCGAACTCGACGAAGGCCGACTTGGCTCTGCTTGTCCTGGCTCTGGATGAGCACCAGCGGCGTGGGCTGCTGGATGGCGGCCGGTAGGTAGGCCAGTCGGCTAGTGAATCCTCGAACGATGTGACCGCAACAATGTCAAAGCGACCACCTTCCCTGATCAAAGGCGCCAAAAGCCGCGAGCCCTTCTCGTTCGACCGGCCGGCGCACGCGGTCACGGCACGGCTGACCGCGGGCATTTCACCGGCAGCACTTTCGCAAGCCTATATCGATTGGGCGCAACACCTGCTTATGTCGCCCGACAAGCAGATAGAGCTGATCGCAGAAGCGGTGCACACCTGGTCGCGCTATCTGGCGTTCTGTACGAGGGCCTGCAGCGATCCAGATTGCCCGATCTGCATCGAGCCCCTGCCACAAGACAAGCGCTTTGTCGAACAATCCTGGCAGACCTGGCCCTACATGGGGATTTACCAGGGCTTTCTTTTGACGCAGCAATGGTGGCACAAGGCCACAACGGGCTTGAGAGGCGTCTCGAAGCATCACGAGGAGGTTGTCTCCTTTGTCGCTCGCCAAGCTCTCGACGTCGTCTCGCCCTCGAACTTCTTGCCGACTAACCCTGAGGTGCTCGACCGGACAATCAGCCAGGGCGGGCTGAACCTAGCGCGCGGCGCAGCCAATTTTTGGGAAGACTGGTGCCGCGCCGTCAATGCCGAAATGCCTGTCGGAGCCGATAAGTTCCGGGTCGGTCGGGACGTGGCCACAACGCCTGGCAAGGTCGTCTACCGCAATCGGCTCATCGAGCTGATTCAGTTCGCACCGGCAACCGAAAAGGTTTATCCGGAGCCGGTGCTCATCGTCCCAGCCTGGATCATGAAATACTACATCCTCGACCTGTCGCCCGAGAACTCGTTGGTCAAGTATCTTGTCGACAGTGGGCACACGGTTTTCATGGTCTCTTGGCTGAACCCCACCAGCGACGAGCGCGACCTGGGAATGGAGGATTATCGTCGGCTCGGCGTCTTGGCCGCGTTCGACGCCGTCGGTGCGATCGTCTCCGATCGACGGGTGCACGCGGTCGGCTATTGCCTCGGCGGCACCCTACTTGCCATCACCGCCGCGGCCATGGCGCGCGATAGCGATGAGCGACTGAAGAGTCTAACTCTTTTAGCCGCGCAGACGGACTTCACCGAGGCCGGCGAGCTGATGCTGTTCATCGACGAGGCTCAAGTCAGCTTCCTCGAGGACATGATGGCAGAGCAGGGCTATCTGGACACCAGGCAGATGTCGGGTGCCTTTCAGCTCTTGCGATCCAATGATCTTGTCTGGTCGAAGATCGTCCGAAACTATCTGATGGGCGAGCGTCGTCCGATGATCGACCTGATGGCATGGAATGCCGATGCGACTCGGATGCCTTACCGTATGCATTCGGAGTATCTGCGACACCTATTCCTCGACAACGATCTTGCGTCGGGGCGTTACGAGGCCGACGGTCGCCCGATTTCCTTGCGCGACATTCGCGTGCCGATCTTCGCGGTGAGCACGCTTTCCGATCACGTCGCGCCCTGGCGCTCGGTTTACAAGATCCAAATGTTGACCGACGCCGACGTGACTTTTGTGCTCTCGAACGGTGGTCACAACGCCGGCATCGTAAGCCCGCCGGGTCACCCACGCCGCTTCCATCAGATCGCGACCCAAAGGGAGGAGGAACACTACGTTGATCCCGATGCCTGGCAGCGCACAGCCACCCATCACGAGGGGTCCTGGTGGCCCTGCTGGCAGGCCTGGCTCAAGGGTCATTCGAGCGACCCGATCGAGCCGCCGAGCCTTGGGTCCGCGCGAAAGGGCCTGAAGCCGCTCTGCGCTGCGCCCGGCACTTATGTCCTGGAACCGTGAGGCGAGGGAGATGAGCAACCTGAAAGACCTGTATCGGCACATACATGGCCGCGAACGACCCGAATTTCATGGACAGGAGTTTGGCCCATGAAGGTAACCGATCCGGTCTGTGGGGCTCGCCTCAGCCTCGAAAATGTAATCGCCCAAGAGGACTACGAGGGATGGGCGTACTTCTTCTGCTCGACGGACTGCCACCGGAGATTCAGAGCCTCGCCGGAGGGCTTTTCGCAAAAGGCCAAGACCGCGCCCTTCGACAATGGGCTTTGCGAAGGCCGCCATCCAAGGAGAGTCAGATGCCAAGAGGTCTGACAATTGCATCGAGTGTACTGCCCGCGCTCATGGCATCGTCTCCCGCTTTCGCGAAAATTCCGGCCCAATCCGGTGATTGGCACCCCGGCTGGGACTGGGGCTGGGGCCACATGATTTTTGGTTCTCTCATGATGGTGCTCCTCTGGGGCGGCATCATTATCGCGATCGTGTTTGTGGTGCGGTGGCTGGGCGGAGGACCGTCGCATGACGGAAAGCCTATGGCTCCGGGCAACACGGCGCTTGAAATCCTTCAGGAACGCTTCGCCCGCGGCGAGATCGACAAGGAAGAGTTCGAGGAGCGACGACGGCTTTTATCCAACGGAAACAAGAGCTGACATGCGGTGGAGGAAACAAAGGAAGGAGAGCAAAAACCATGAGAACAGTAGCAAGACACACAATCATGGCGACCTTTGGAGTATTAGTTCTGACCGCTTTGGCCTACCCGGCCCTTGCCGGTGGCAATGTCTATATTCCGCTTGGTAGCACCGGGCAGATCATTGTCGTGGACGATGAGACAGACTCAATCGTCCAGACCATCGACGGCCTAACGGCGGTCCATGGATTGGCTGGGACGCCAGAAGGGCGCCATCTCATCGCCGGTAGCTTCGCGGAACGCGAGACCGATGGCAGCGCACCTGAGAAACCGGTGAATGTGAGCGAGGAAGAGCATGCCGCCCATCACGGCGCTCCCTCCGTCGGCCCGAAAGTCGAGGACGAGACCATCAGTACCGTATCGATTGTACGCGCATCCGATGGGGCGGTGGTCCGGCGGGTGGACGTGCCGGGGTCGGTCCACCATGTCGCGGTAAGCCCCGACGGTCGCTTCGCCGCCGTGACCCATCCCAACGCGGGAAGAATCAGCGTTATCGACCTTGGTTCCTATGAGGTCGTCGCGAATGTGGCGACGGGGCCGCTGCCCAACTACGCGGCCTTCAGTCCCGCTGGCGACCGGCTCTACGTGAGCAACGCCGGCAACGACACGGTGAGCGCACTCGATACGCTGCGCTGGGATGCAAGCTGGAGCGTTGTGGTCGGTGCCAGTCCCGAGCATGTCGTGCTGTCCAAGGATGGCTTGACGCTCTATGTCAACAATGTTGAGGACGGCACGGTTTCCGTGGTTGCTACTGACGAGCAGTCGGTCCTGAAGACCCTACCCGTCGGGGCGACGCCACACGGCATTGATCTGTCAGAAGATGGTAGAATGCTCTTCGTAGCCGTCCTCGGGGAGGACAAGCTCGTCGCGGTCGACCTGATCACGGCCACCTACCGTGGCGTCCTTCTGACGCCCGCTCCCTACCATCTCGCGGCCATCCACGGCACTGGCAAGCTTTATATCTCCAGCGCCGATGAACCCAAGGTCTGGGTCGTCGACCAGAAGAGCCTCGCGGTGATCGGGGAAATCCCGATCGGCGGCAAGGGACATCAAATGGTTCATACACCGGATACCTAAGAGAGTATCTCGAGGAGGCACCCATGGCTCAGCCGGAAAACCAAGGTTTGCGCAGGTTCCTATTCTCCAGGTCTGGCCTGGTCCTCGTTGCCTTCCTGGCCGTTGCTGGCTACTTCCTGTGGGCCGAGCACCAAGCGCACCTGATCGCTGCCCTGCCGTGGGTCCTGGTGGGAGCCTGTCTGCTCATGCATCTCTTCATGCATGGCGGCCATGGCGGGCACGGGCATGATGGCGGCGAAGAGAATGACGACGGCGCTACCAGCGGCCCCGAAAGTAACGAGGGGAGGACGCCATGAGCGAGCAAGTCTCAGCTTACGGCCTCTGGTCGCTGGTCCTCATAAACTCGGCCGTCTTCATCATTTTCGCCTTCAGCTTCTTCAAGCCACGAACGAAGCGCGATTGGCGGTCCTTCGGTGCTTTCAGCGCCTTTCTCGTCGCCCTTTTCACCGAGATGTATGGCTTCCCGCTCACCATCTATCTCTTGTCCGGCTGGCTACAGAGCAATTATCCGGGCATCGATTGGCTCAGTCACGATGCCGGCCACCTGCCCGAGATGCTCTTCGGCTGGAAGGCCAACCCACATTTCGGGCCGTTTCACCTACTAAGCTTCGCCTTCATCGCCGGCGGCTTCATCCTTATCTCGACCGCTTGGCGGGTGCTCTACGAGGCGCAGCGCCGTGGCGAATTGGCGACGAGCGGGCCTTACGCCCACGTTCGCCATCCGCAGTACGCGGGTTTTATCCTGATCATGATCGGCTTCCTCTTCCAGTGGCCCACTCTCCTCACGCTCGCAATGTTCCCAATTTTGGTTTGGATGTATCTGCGGCTCGCGCGCGAAGAAGAGCGAGCAACGAGGGCGGAGTTCGCAGACGACTACGCGCGTTATGCCTCGCGCGTGCCCGCCTTCATACCGCAGCTTAGACGGTCTCCCGAGGCGTCGAACTCGAACGCAGCAGGGCCGCATAACCATTCGCGAAATCCTGTAGGGAGATCCTAATGATAGGCAGCCGGTCAGCCGTGATCGAGCGGGGAGTGGAGACCCGTGGAAGCGATAAGGTAGAGCCATTTACAGGGCCAACACGGTCGGGCCGTCACATTCGGAATTGGAGGAAACAAACAATGAGCCTGGAGATAAATAGATCAACGCTGACGGCTACCGCGCTGGTGCTCATTCTCGTGACACCGCCATCGCTGGCGCTCGCACATGAGGTGCAGAACCAGCAGTCCCAGGTCCCACAACCGATGGGGCACGACCAGATGATGGACCAGGGAATGATGGGCCAAGGTGAGGCGATAGGTCAGGGCCAAATGATGATGCCGGGTATGAACCGGCTGATGATGCCGCAAATGGATCCGGCCCGTGGCCGTAAGCTCTTCGCCAGCAAGGGCTGCGTCGCCTGCCATGCGGTCAACGGCGTGGGCGGCCACGATGCCACACCGCTCGATGCCCATACCATGGATCGCACGATGAGCCCCTTCGACTTCGCCGCCAAGATGTGGCGCATGGCGCCGGCCATGATCTATGCGCAGGAAGAGGCGCTGGGCGAGCAGATCCTCTTCACCGGCGAGGAGATCGCCGACATCATCGCCTTCGTGCATCATGACGAGGAACAGCACAAGTTCTCCGAAGCCGATATTCCACCGGAGATTCGTGGCTGGATGAACCATTCCCATGGTGAGCCGGGCGGCGCTGGCAAGGCCCATAGCGAGGAGTTGGGCCACAACCACGGGGAAGGGGACGAGCATAGCGAGTGACCCGTCCATATGTCGCCACGAACACAGGTCCAATTGTTCTTGGTTTAAGGAGGTCGGGACATGTCTGAGATTTCGGCCCATGTGCAACGGCCGGCGCAAGCGGGCGACGAGACCCGGCGTGACTTCCTCTATCTCACGGCTGGTGCGATGGTGGCGGTCGGTGCCGGAGCAGCGGTGTGGCCCTTGATCGACAGCATGAATCCGGCTGCGGACGTTCGCGCTCTCTCGGTCACCGAGGTCGACCTCGCGCCCGTCGAGCTGGGTCAGCGGATCACGGTGGTTTGGCAGGGCAAGCCGGTGTTTATCGACCACCGAACGGCTGAGCAAATCGCCTTGGCGCGCGCGGATGATGATGACCCCGGCCTCATCGATCCGCAAAGCGATTCCGTACGGATCCAGCGCGAGGAGTGGCTGATCGTCGTCGGCGTGTGCACCCATCTCGGCTGCATACCGCTGGGGCAGCGATCCGGCGACCCTCTAGGTGAATGGGACGGCTGGTTCTGCCCTTGTCATGGCTCCCACTACGACACCTCGGGGCGAATTCGTAAGGGCCCGGCGCCGCAAAATCTGATCGTGCCGCCCTATGAGTTCCTCGAAGAGAACTTGGTTCGCATCGGCTGAAGGGGAGAAGGATCAAGATCATTGTCCGGTGCAAGTTGGCGTCGATGCAAAGGCTCCCTACGAAGGCAGCTTCGCGCGCACCCGATTGTGGACCTAAGGATAACCTGGAGCACGACCCTTGAAGGCAAGCATGAAGCGCAAAAAACAGCGAAAGCATTCTGACCCCGCAAAGCAGTTTCGCGACAAACAGCAAAAGGTTCTCGCCATGGGCATTGGCGTTGTGGGTCTGATCGTCCTTGTGTGGTGGGCGGCTGACTCTTTCTTGGGCGACGACACGGTCGATGTAACGGTGCCGGAGCTCTCACGTGTGGCATCGGCGGGGAAGACCGCTTTCGACGCCAATTGTGCGCAATGCCATGGCGATAACGCAGCGGGAAGCGAGAGCGGACCGCCTCTGGTTCACGACATTTACAATCCCGGTCATCATGGAGATGCCGCCTTTTATGCTGCGGCCAAGCGCGGTGTGCGCCAGCACCATTGGTCCTACGGGAACATGCCGGCGCAGCCCCAGCTAAGCGACGAGGAGATGGCTGCCATCATACGATACGTGCGTGAGCTTCAGGTCGCCAACGGCATCACGTACAAACCTCACAACATGTAGCCCGCTTGGTGATCGAAGACCGGCAACCGGAGGGAACCAAAAGCAGTATGAGGGTCGAACCGAAGCGCCTTGGAAGCTACGTATTTTACCTGCGCCCATTCTTCTGGAACCAGCGTCGCAAGTACGGTGCTGTTCTGGATTCCGCTCTGCTTTGGGCGCGAGCGCACAAGCTCTTTCTCGGTGTTGCGTTGCTTTACGGGATGATCGACCGTAGGTCATCTCCGATCGAGGCCGGGCTGCGGTCTCTCATCACCGTCCGAGTCTCGCAAATCAACGGTTGCCACTTTTGCGTGGACCTCAACTCGGCCACACTGCTCAAACGCGGCGCCCCTCTCGACAAACTCAACGCCTTGGGCCGCTGGCGCGAAAGCGATCTCTTCGATGACCGGGAACGGGCCGCGTTGGACTATGCGGAGGCGATCACTCGATCCGACCGGCAAGTCGAGGACGATACCTTCGCGCGAGTTCGGGAGTATTTCGACGACGACGCCATTGTCGAGCTCAGCGGGCTCATCGCCTTTCAGAACATGTCGAGCAAGTTCAACGCCGCCTTGGGCGTGCCGCCGCAAGGGTTTTGTGTACTGGATTCCGGTAGTGACAAAGGAACTAACTATGTGGGGAAGGCCTCATGAGCGGTGATTTCACGACGCGCGAAGAGGTCCGACAGGTCTACGAAAAGTGCGCTTGGATTTACGAGTTTGCCGTCTACTGTTGCTACCTCCTGGGCTTTCCAATCGGTCGATACCGACGACTGGTCGTCGACGCCTTATCCGCGAAATCCGGCGATACCATTGTTGAAATTGGTTGCGGGACGGGGATGAACTTCCCCTTGCTCGAGGAAAGGATAGGCGTGGAGGGGCGGATCATTGGTGTCGATATTTCTGAGGCCATGTTGGAACGAGCGAATGAACGCATTCACTCGGCAGGATGGCAGAATGTGGAATTGATCCATTCAACGGCTGCCAATTACACCTTTCCGGAGGGGGTGGACGGTATCATCGCCACAGGCGTTCTCACTTACGAGCCGGATTACGACAAGGTGATTGAAAAGGGGACCTTGGCCCTCGCTCCCGGCAAACGCTGGGTCGTCTTCGACTACAAGATGCCGACCGGTTGGTTCCGGCGATTGGTTCCCTTGTTTGTCTGGATTTTCCAACCCTTCGGGATTTCCAAAGCGCTTTTCGAACGCACGCCGTTGGACTCCATCAAGCGGCATCTAAAAAACGCACGGATTCAGGAGTTCTATTTCGGTCTTCTTTTCATAGCTTCCGGCGAAGCACCGTAACCATCGGCCTTGACCTTCCAGTGAGTGGAATGTCTATGTTGAGTTGGTCGGAGGTCCGATAGGGCCTGGTAATTGAAAGGAGCGATCACCCCATGGTCACTCAAACGCAAGGACACGATCACAAGCACCAAGAGCCGGGAGCGATCCTGGACCCGGTTTGCGCGATGACCGTCGATCCGCAGGCGGGCAAACCGACCTATGAGCATGAGGGGCACATCTTCCATTTCTGTGGTCCGCGATGCCGCGAGAAGTTTGAGGCCTCGCCGCAGGACTATATCGAGGCGGAAGATCCGGTTTGTGGAATGAAGGTCCAGCGCGCGAGCGCTCGGCATGTGGCAAAGCACGCCGGACAGAGGTTTTACTTTTGCTCGGCCCCTTGCCGGGAAAAGTTCGAAGCGGACCCCGCCCGCTATCTCGAGGGGATACCCGCGCCGGAACCGATGCCGGAGGGCACGCTCTATACCTGCCCGATGCATCCCGAAATCGTCCAGGAGGGGCCGGGCGATTGCCCGCTGTGCGGGATGGCGCTGGAGCCCATGGGCGTGCCCGCGGCAGACGAAGGCCCCAACCCCGAGCTTGTCGATTTCACACGCCGTTTTTGGATCGGCACAGCGCTGACGATCCCGATCCTTGTGCTCACCATGGGGCCGCTGGTTGGCTTGCCGGTGCGTCAGTGGGTTGGGGAAACAGCCGCAGTTTGGATCGAGCTCGTTTTGGCAACGCCCGTCATCCTATGGTGTGGTTTGGCATTCTTCGTTCGCGGCTGGAAGTCCGTCGTGAACCGCAGCTTGAATATGTTCACACTGATCGCCATGGGCGTGGGGGCGGCCTATGCGTTTAGCGTCGTGGCGACGATCGCGCCGGGGATTTTCCCCGCCGGCTTTCGCAGCGCCGAAGGCCACGTCGGGGTCTATTTCGAGGCGGCGGCCGTCATCGTGGTGCTTGTGTTGCTTGGCCAGGTTCTGGAACTGCGCGCTCGAGAACGCACGGGCGGTGCGATCCGAGCGCTCTTGGACCTGGCGGCCAAGACGGCGCGAATTATTCGACCGGACGGACATGAAGAGGAGATACCTCTCGAAGAGGTGCGTGTGGGCGACCATCTCCGGGTACGGCCGGGCGAAAAGGTGCCGGTGGACGGCATCGTCGTCGATGGCCACTCTTCGGTCGATGAGTCCATGCTGACCGGCGAGCCCGTGCCGGTCGAAAAGTCACAGGGCGATGCGGTGACCGGCGCCACGATAAACGGCAAAGGTTCCTTCATCATCGAAGCCAAACGTGTCGGCGCCGATACGGTTTTGGCGCAGATCGTCGACATGGTGGCGCAAGCACAGCGCAGCCGCGCGCCGATCCAGAAGCTCGCGGACCAAGTCGCGGGACTTTTCGTGCCGGGCGTCATTATCGTGGCGGTGCTTGCTTTCGTCGCGTGGTCACTCTGGGGACCGGCGCCGGCTCTGGCCTATGCGCTGGTGACGGCGGTTACGGTCCTGATCATTGCCTGTCCCTGCGCGCTGGGACTTGCGACCCCGATGTCGATCATGACCGCGACCGGACGCGGCGCCCAGGCGGGCGTGCTGATCAAGAATGCCGAAGCCTTGGAGCGCTTCGCCAAGGTCGATACGCTCATCGTCGATAAGACCGGCACCCTCACCGTCGGTAAGCCCAAACTCATTGCCGTCATTCCGGACCAGGATGTCGACGAGGCCGAGCTGTTGCGTCTTGCCGCGTCGCTAGAGCTTGGAAGCGAGCACCCACTGGCCGAAGCCATCGTCGAGGGTGCCCTCGAGCGAGGTTTGGAGCTGTCGAAGACCGAGAGCTTCGAGTCTTTCACGGGCAAGGGCGTCAAAGGCACGGTCGATGGAAAAGCCGTGGCGCTGGGCAATGCGAAGCTGGTCGCCGACATGAAGCTGGACGGGGGCCGGTTCGGCGAGATGGCGAACCAACGCCGCGACCAGGGCGAGACGGTCATGTTCGTTGTTGTCGAGGGCCGGCTATCGGGGCTTGTCAGCGTTGCCGACCCAGTCAAAGAGACGACGCCCGAAGCCTTGCGAGCTCTTCATGCCGAGGGCCTGCGCATCGTCATGGTGACCGGTGATAACGAGCGCACGGCAAAGGCGGTGGCGGCTCGGCTGGGCATCGACGAGATTCGCGCCGACGTTCTGCCGGAGGACAAGGCGCGCATCATCACGCAGCTACAAGGCGGTGGCGCGAAGGTCGCGATGGCCGGCGACGGCGTGAACGATGCCCCCGCGCTGGCCCAGGCCGACGTGGGGATCGCCATGGGGACCGGCGCCGATGTCGCGATCGAAAGCGCGGGCTTCACGCTGGTGAAGGGCGATCTGAACGGTATCGTGCGGGCCCGTCGACTGGCGCACGCGACCATGCGCAACATCAGGCAAAACCTATTCTTCGCATTCATTTACAACTCGGCCGGCGTGCCGGTCGCGGCGGGAATACTATACCCGTTCTTCGGTATTCTGCTGTCGCCTATCATCGCCGCGGCTGCGATGAGTTTGTCATCGGTATCGGTCGTCGGAAATGCGCTTAGATTAAGGACGGTGAAGCTATGAATATCGGGCAAGCCTCACAAGCGAGTGGCCTGCCGCCGAAGACCATTCGCTACTACGAGGATATTGGCCTCATCGTGGCCGATCGCCGGGACAATGGCTATCGCCTCTATGCGGAGGAGCACGTGCACAAGTTGCGCTTCGTGCAGCGTGCCCGTGGTCTCGGGTTTTCCGTCGATGATTGTCGTCATCTATTGTCGCTGTACGAGGACAAGAACCGGGCCAGTGCCGAGGTCAAAGGTCTCGCTCAAGCGCGTCTGGCCGATATAGATCGAAAGGTTCAAGAGCTCCGCGGCATGCGCGGGGCGCTTGCGAAGCTTATCGAGTCTTGCCATGGCGACGACCGTCCCGACTGTCCGATCCTGGACGACCTCGCCGGCACTCTGACGAGGCGGCAATAGACATGCCGCTCGATAGACATCGACTGGCGATCCTTGTCTTGGGTGGACTTGTCGTTACCGTGCTTGGCCTTGGGCTCTACTGGCAGTTTGGCCGCCCAGCAGCGGATGTGGTCATTGCTTATCGAGACGCCGAGATGGTCGCACTCGGTGAGGAGATTTATGCGGCGCAATGCGCCGCTTGTCACGGCGTCGAACTGGAGGGTCAACCGAATTGGCGTGAACGAGGTGAAAACGGCCGCTTGCCGGCCCCGCCTCACGACCAATCGGGGCACACCTGGCACCACGGCGATCAACAGCTCTTCGAGCTCACGAAGTATGGCACCGCCGCTGTCGTCGGAGGCTCCTACGAAAGCGACATGCCGGGCTATGAAGGCGAGCTTACCGATCGCGAGATCGTCGCCGTCCTCGCCTTCATCAAGAGCTCCTGGCCTCAGGAAATTCGCGAGCGGCACGACGAGATCAATTGGCGTGCGCGAAATTGAGACTGCGGGTTCTTGACCTTCCATCGGATGGAAGCTGTATCCTGCAAATGCTTGAAAGATCAAATAATTTGTCTGCCGGTGAGTCGGCGCTTGGTTTGTGGCCTTGTTGAGTAGGAGTCGATCGGTGAAAGGCACCTTGCCAGTTCATCGGATCATGCGATCGCGAATGCTGCTGGCGCGAGCCCAAATCCACGCCCTCTGGCTTCTCGGAGCGATCGCTCTTTTCATGAGCGCGAACGCTCCTAGTTTCGCGGCTCAGGGGACTTGGTCCAGCTTCCAAGCCGCCTCCGCGCGCCTCGTTTCTTCGGTCGACGGCGTGGGAGCGTTGGATTCTCTGCCGGTTGGCCTGCAGGTGACGTTGGACGAGGGTTGGAAGACCTATTGGCGGTCTCCTGGAGAGGCCGGTATCCCACCGAGTGTCGACTGGTCCGGTTCAAAAAATCTCGGGAAAGCAGAAATTCAGTGGCCGGCTCCGCATCGCTTCACTCTCTTTGGTTTGGACACATTTGGTTATGAAAAGGAGGTTGTGTTTCCCATCAATGTCAAGCCCGAGACTCCGGGCGAGCCGGTCCGGTTGCGAGGTGTGGCCAATCTTCTCGTCTGTAGCGACATCTGTGTTCCGGCCGCGCTCGATCTGTCGCTGGATCTCGGAACGGGACCGGCGGACGCCGATCCCGAAGCAGCGAACCTAATCGAGCGATTTGCCTCCCGCATACCCGACGACGGTACCGCGAGCGGGCTTGCGATCACCGCCGTGGCAGTCGATAGGAAGACCGAACGGCTCCTTGTCGATGTCAGAGGTGATCACCCCTTCGAGAAGCCCGACGTAATCATCGAGGGTCCCGACGGATGGACCTTCGCCGCGCCCGAAATCGGCAAGAGTCGCGCTGACCGTGCCTTGACAGCCTCTCTGACAATGACGACACGCGAGGGGGTGGAGGAGAGCCTTATCGGTCAGCCCGTCACGGTCACGGTTGTCGACGGGGCCCGCGCTGCTGAGTTCACTTTGCCGGTGGAGGCATTCGTTCCCGCTGCGATGGCCGGATCCACGTTGGCGACCATTCTGCTCTTCGCACTGGTCGGAGGTTTGATTCTTAACCTCATGCCCTGCGTGCTACCTGTCCTTTCGATCAAGCTTCTTTCGGTCTTGGGAAAGGCCGGAAAGGAACGGCGAGAGGTTAGAGCGGGCTTTCTTGCTTCTGCGGCGGGTGTCGTCACAGGTTTCTGGGTGCTGGCAGCCGCTCTCATCGCCGCTAAATCAGCCGGGGTGACAATCGGCTGGGGCATTCAGTTTCAGCAGCCTCTGTTTCTTACCGTGATGATCCTGATCGTCACCCTCTTTGCGGCCAATCTGTTCGGGTTCTTCGATATCCGCCTGCCGGTGACCGTCAGTACCGCGCTCGCGCGGACCGGCGGTAGAGGTATGGCAGGGCATTTCGCCCAGGGAGCATTTGCCACGCTTCTCGCCACGCCGTGCTCCGCGCCTTTCCTTGGGACAGCGGTTGGGTTCGCCTTGGCGCAAGGCCCAGCTGAAATCATAACGATCTTCACTGCGTTGGGATTGGGCCTCGCCACCCCCTACATCCTGATTGCGATCTTCCCGGGGCTAACGGCAAAGCTGCCCAAGCCCGGTGCCTGGATGATTTGGCTAAGGCGAGTCCTAGCGATCGCCTTGATTGCCACGGCAATATGGTTGCTCACCGTTCTTGCCGCGCAGATCGTGCCGGCGAAACTAACGATCGTCGTTGCTCTGGTCGTATCACTTCTTATCGTCCTTTGGGTTCGCTCGATGAGCTCCGCTGCCCGTAGTGTGATGACCACGCTCGCCTTTCTCGCGGGGACCCTGTCCATACTGACGATATTCTTGCCGAATGTTTGGGCGACCGACGTAAGTGATGAACGAAGTCTCGCTAGCGGCCCTTGGCAACCTTTCGAACCCGACGCGATCAACGCGATGGTTGAGCGGGGTGCCGTGGTATTCGTCGATGTGACGGCCGAGTGGTGCATTACCTGTATCGCGAACAAGGTAACCGTTCTGGACCGGGGAGAGGTGGCCCGCGTGCTCGCCGCCGACGACGTCGTGACGATGCAGGCCGATTGGACCAATCCCGATTCGGTGATTTCAGACTATCTCGCCGCGCATGGCCGCTATGGCATTCCCTTCAACATCGTCTACGGACCGTTGAGGCCGGATGGCGTCGTCCTACCGGAACTCCTAAGCCGTGATGCGGTGCTGGAGGCCTTCGCCGAGGTTGCCGATGATCCACTCTTGGTTCGTCTTGGGCTCCGGGATTGGGTCGGGCGGAGACCGTCCGGATGATACCAAGCTCCACTTAAGGAAGGCATAGCTATGGTCCGATACTCCTTATCTATCTTCGCGCGAGGTCTTTTCTTGGTCATATTAGCTAGCTTGGTGATTTTCCCTGGATATGCCTCCAAGCACAGCGTGTTCGATCCCGAGGAGACCGCCGAGATCGAACGGATCATCCGGGATTACATCCGAGACAACCCGGAGATCATCGTGGATGCGCTGCGACAGCTACAGGATCGCCAACGGGTGGCCGAGGTGGCTCAGTCGCGAAAGCTCATTGCTCAAAACCGCGAGTATCTCCTGAGCGATCCGGGCTCGCCGGTGGGCGGAAATCCCAACGGCGACATAACAGTGGTCGAGTTTTTCGATTATCGCTGTCCTTACTGTAAGACGGTAGCCCCGCGGCTGTCACAATTACTCAAGGAAGATGACAACATCAGGTTCGTTTATAAGGAATGGCCTATTTTGGGGCCGGTCTCCGTCGTCGCGGCTCGAGCTGCGCTGGCGGCGTGGAAGCAGGGAATGTATGTCGAGTTTCATAACCGCCTCATGGAGGCCTCGGGGCAACTGAACGAAGAGATGGTTTTCGACCTTGCAGAGGAAGCCGGACTAGACGTCGACCGAATGCGAGAGGAAATGGACACGCCGGAGATAACGAATATCTTGCGTCGCAACAGCAAACTCGCATCGGCCCTGAGGATTACCGGCACACCGGCCTTTGTAATTGGTGACGTTTTGGTGCCCGGTGCCGTCGAGCTTACGGACTTGAGGGCTCTTGTTGAGGAGGCTCGTGAGGGCAACTAGATGCGAATTGTTATGAAGGTGTCGCGGTATAGGCTCAGCACAGTTGTACTATAGCGGGTGTCATCTCAGGACCCCCTGGAGTATGGGATCGAAACATTGCAGGGACAACCGACGCCACAGTTCAACCGGTATCGACGCGCTTCTTGGCCGCGAGCGTGTGGCATTGTAATGGGCCTTCTGACCTTCGTTATAGTAGGATTCTCCGCTATCTCTTCTCCCGTTCGAGATTTCTCAGAGCCTCAGATAGAAGTCATTTCCTCAGGAATTGCGATCCAAACTCACCCCTCTACGAATCATAATGCACAACCTGAATGCGCTGTGCATGTCACGTGTTTGACGCTCTTCGTTGCGGCGGAAACCCAGCCTGAAGTCTCGGCGCTGCCTCGGCCACGAGTTTTCCGGAGCTCTCGCGCCTATTCAGCGCACTCCATCGCGCCGCCGCCGCCGCCGCCCAAAACTATCCAGTACACATAGCAGGATTTCGCCCAGAGCAACCTTGGCCGCCGGGGTGGCCGAGCCCACAGACGCGGACCACACGCGAAGCTCTCCGCGTGGTTGGGACTCGACCTTATCGATATTTTCAATGCTGCGCGGCTGGTTTTACTGACCAGCACTAAGTGCCGAGGTTGGTGGAGGGGGACGTCCGTCTCGGAGGCGCCGAGCCTCATACATCCGGCAGTGATGCTCCTTCATGGCACCCCTCGTGCCGCGAGCAAACTCGGAATTAGGTGACACAAATGTCTGGCATTCAATTTCCCGAGATCGATCCCGTGGCCCTCCAAATAGGGCCCTTGGCGATCCGCTGGTATGCGATCGCTTACATCGTCGGCATTCTATTCGCTTGGTGGTACGCCAAGCGCCTCAGTCAACGCTGGAGTTCCCCCGTCAGCGCTGCGCATCTGGGCGACTTCGTGGCATGGGCCATCATAGGCATAATCCTGGGCGGCCGGTTGGGGTTCATCGCCTTTTACAATCTCGATCAGTATCTCGCTGACCCCCTTCAAATTTTCATGATCTGGCGGGGTGGAATGTCGTTTCATGGCGGATTGCTGGGAATGATTGGGGCGAGCTGGCTATTTGCGAGACGAAAGGGCATCCCAATCCTCGCGCTGAGCGACCTCATCGCTTGCGCCGCCCCGATCGGGCTGTTTCTCGGGCGCATCGCCAACTTCATCAATGGCGAGCTCGTCGGTCGAGTGACGGATGTGCCATGGGCGGTGGTCTTCCCCCACGCTGGCCCAATGCCGCGCCATCCAAGCCAACTCTATGAGGCCTTTCTGGAGGGGATCGTCCTCTTTATCCTTTTGGCGGCACTCGCTCGGCGAGCCACCTTCTATCGGAGATCGGGCTTTCTGACAGGTATGTTCCTATTTGGCTATGGCCTCGCCCGTTTCTTGGTCGAGTTCCTGCGCGAGCCAGACATCCAGGTCGGCTTGGTGCTCGGTCCTCTCTCGATGGGTCAAATTCTCTCGGTTCCGGTGGCCTTACTCGGCGTCTACCTGATGCTGCGTGTGTGGACTACGCCAGAGTCGACACAAGGTCCGAAAGACGGTTCGGGAATAAAAGTGATTCGGAGCTGACCCGTCCATGATTTCGCGAAGACTTCTCTATCTATTGCCTGTTGTGGGTTTCGCATTCATTGCCGTTGCCTTCCTTTGGGGCCTGGATCCCGAACGCGATCCGAGGGAGATCCCGTCAGCTCTCATCGACAAGCCGGTTCCTGAGTTCGTCCTACCGGCTTTGGAGGGTGCCGATGTTCCAGGGTTCTCGAGCGGTGACCTTCGGTCGGGAGAGGTGGCGCTCGTCAACGTGTTCGCGTCCTGGTGTGTGCCCTGCCGGGCCGAGCATCCCTTTCTCATGCGCCTGGCCGAGGATCGTGTCGTGCCGATATACGGTATCAACTACAAGGATAATCCAGCCGATGCGTTGGGCTGGCTCGCCGAACTCGGCAATCCCTACGTGGCCATCGGCACGGACGAGATCGGGCGCGTAGCCATCGACTGGGGTGTTTATGGTGTTCCGGAGACATTCGTGATCGATGGTGCCGGTATGATCCGCTACCGCCACGTCGGGCCGCTTCTTTCCAAGACGCTTGAGAGGGATATCCTTCCCTTGATCAAGTCCCTCCGCCAAAGCAAGTCGTGAGGATTGCAATGAACCTAACAATCTCCTCAAGTTCGCAGGCGAAATTCGGAACAGCGCGGCTAGCTCCCGACGAGCCTCGCGCCAACTCGTTTAGCGGCGGCATCCGATTGAGCTCGTCGAGACGCGGTTGCTTCGCAGCCGCGGTGATCGTTTTGGCGATGCTATCGTCCGAGGTTTCCGCACATGGGGATGACCACCCCCCGGTCTTGCGCAGTGGCAGCAGTCAGTTCACGTTCTTCAAGTCCCCGAAACCTGTGCCGTCGATGTCACTCCTCGCCGAGCATAGAAGCCCTAGTGACCTGGAAATGTTTCGTGGACGCCTTCTTCTGATGAATTTCTGGGCCACCTGGTGTGCACCATGTGTCGAGGAGCTTCCCGCGCTCGGCCGTCTGCAAAAGCTGCTCGGTAACGAAATGTTTGCAATTGTCGCACTGTCGATCGATGAGGCCGACATCGACCGTCCCGCAGCTTTCGTGAGACGACTGGGGGTGACGGGCCTCAACGTATATCAAGATATGACCGGGCGTGCGACGGAAGCGTTTCCTCTATACGGCCTTCCGATTACCTATCTCATCGCCGGGGATGGTTTGATGGTCGGCTATATCGTGGGAGCGGTCAGATGGGACTCGGCGGAAGCGGTGGCGTTCTTGCAGCATTATATGGATGGTGGAGACCCCGGCGCCACGGTGGACTAACAAAGACCCTTCCGCCCAACCGGCCAGCGCGCCAGACCCATGTTGTATATAGGTTTGCTTGAGGTGTGGGTGCTATGATCAAAGCTATGGAAAGAACCTATAGCCCCAGAGAATTGTTGAAGGGCGCTATCGTTGCTGTCGTATCCTTCGGCGGGCTCGGAACTGTCGCGGCCTTGTGGGACAATCCCATATTCATTCGCATGACGCCCGCCGGCGGCTGGGAAATTGGCCTCTTGGCGGTCTTGTCGCTCCTGCTCGGCCTGTATGTCGTTATCCGACGGCCGATGTGCTCCATAAAGTCCGCGGGCGCCGGCGGTCTCCTCGGCTTCATCGGCATTGCCTGCCCGGTATGCAACAAAGTTTTGCTGTTGATATTTGGTGGCGAGCTGTTGTTGACCTATTTTGAGCCGGTGCGTGTCTATGTTGCAGCCGCTGGCGTGTTGCTCGCTGCAGGGGCCGTGGCTCGCGAATGGTCGCTTGCCAAGGAAGACCCTACTGCAGATAGAGCCTTCTGACTTTTGTGTCGCTCTTCTTGAACCGAGAGACGCCCGCCGGATGGCATCTTCTGAGCCCTATTCTTATCACTGACGGCGTTATGATCATCTCTGCTCTTTGGTAAGCCCATTTCGAGGTACAGCAGCACCAGGTCCCAGGCCGCGCACCGGGCCATTCGTCCACGTGCATAATCCCCATCATGTCGGATATATACTGATCGCGACTGGCTTGTTGTTCCGTTGGCCGTTACTCCTGGCGCTCGCGCTGTTTCCGGTGGTTGTTTAGTTGCATCTCGGTTTTGCTCGAACAGAATATCTGGCGCCAGAACTAGAACTCGGTGACGCGTCAACCCACGACACCCTTGCACGCGACATTTTGGGTGCTCTTGAATTCGCGATTTGGGGCGAATTCTTGCGTTGGACGCGAGTTATCCCAGCGCCGAGTAGTAACTTCTCTATCGACCAAATTTGCATTTTGCTGAGATTGGGGTCACAATTGCAGCTGTGGGAGCATCCCTTATAGGGATGACGTTATGAGAAGAATGCTCATAGTTGGGTGTAGTTTAGCCCTGACCTTCATTTATGCGCTTTTGGAGGATGTGCCGGTTTATGCTGAATCCGGCGACTTAATCTCTCATAACTTCAACCAAGTACCCGCTTTAACCGCCGACTCACGAATACTGAAGATTTCCGAAAACCTACGGGTTAACGCTGACCGCAATCAACGGATTGTAGTTCCCAACAAGTGTGAAGACGCAGGGGAAATGGAGCTAAAACTCCTGGCAGCGACATCAAGCGTGGAAGAATCCTATGTTTTTGTCCCGTCTCTTTGCCTTTGGATAGAAACAGGATTTGCCGAAACTGACAGGAAGGTTCGGCTCGACAAGAGATTCGTCGATGAATTATTGAAGGACTATCACACCCTCGTCGTTTATCACATCCATGTTGGAGAAGGCCGCGATTTCGTGGAGTACCTTCCTGCATACTCCGATATGATAGGCCTCATTCTGTTGAACGCCGAATTCTTCATGAACCCAGAGTTCAACGTGATCCATCGGGCAATGACCTCCGTTGGAGCAATAGACTATTCATTTATTTTATCAGAAGAGACGAAGAAGCTCATTGGGAAGCTTAACGAGTCAGGACTCGGCGATTTCATTGCTCAAAACCTTGCTTATGAGTTTAACAGAGATTATCACAAGCAAAGGTATTATGCCGCCGTTCGAGACTGTATTCGTTTGCCGGATCGAAGCCCTGAGAGCCTCGTGGATTGTTTTCCCATAAGAGCGGATGATTTCGTTTTAGAATATCGGACGGTCTCGGACTATGCGCTTACAGTTTTAAGAGAGTAAATGACCCGCCCCCACGGTTGGTACCGCCCGCTAGTTTAGAGTGGTAAGACTTTGACCTTGCCCCCAACGCTGGACCGGCCTGATGCGGAACTTGCCGCCTTCTTGACCTTGCCCCCAACGCTGGACCGGCCTGATGCGGAACTTCCCGCCTTCTTAGGCCGTCGGGTGGCTGGGTTGCCCGACGGATTTCATCAGCTCCATCGGGGTCTTGTTGCCGATGGCACTGTGCGGTCTTTGTTCATTGTAGTCTCTCCGATAAGCCTCGCATTTTGACCGGGCATCGTCCAGCGATAGGAACCAGTTCTGGTCGATGCACTCGGCCCGAACCTTGCCGTTGAAGCTTTCCGCAAAGGCGTTGTCGGTCGGTTTGCCTGGCCGGGAGAAGTCCAACGTGACGCCCTTGCTCCAGGCCCAAAGATCAAGATCCTTGGAGATGAACTCGGGACCCTGATCGACCCGGATGCTCTTCGGCAGTTGCGCCTGGGGTGCTGCCAACTCCTGCTTCCAGCGGAACAGCAGACGCGGCGCGATGCCATAGCGGCGGGCCACCGCCGAGACCGAAGCGCCGGGTGCACCCGCCTCGGCCACGATACGTCTCTTGTCCGCCTGCCTGAAGTTGCGACGCGCCTCCGGCAGACCTCGCCCCGAGGGGGATATAACCCGTCGAGGTCGGCGCATTGTCCCTGTTAGTCATATGACTGGACATATGACTAAGCCTGCCACCGCGACGATACAGCAGCCCCTTCTGTGCCGCTGCCGTCTCGTCCTTGAACTTCGCCCGCCAATTGCCGAAACGCTTCAACGGCAATCCGTGGGCCTCGCAATACTCCCGCTGATTCAGCGAACTGCTCACCCATCCCTCATGGTGGGACCGCCAGAACGCCTCCAGCTCCACCGCCCTCTCGGACTTCAATCTCGGCATCACCGCTCCCCTCGTCACCGACATCACCGCGACAAAGAAGAGCGAGTTCAAAGGACGACAAACAACCGTGTCTCAGCCGGACGCTTACGAAAATTCCCTGATGCGCGCTATAAATTCCCTGTTAGGGCGAAAAAATTCCCTGTTCCTTTGCGTAGGGAATTTGCAGAAAAAATGCAGTATTTTCCGCGGTGTAGTGGGTGCTCCCGCCGACGAAATGGGCCTGAATTGCAAAAATTCCCTGTTCTTTCCCTGTTTAACAGGGAAATCGGGCGGAGACGGGTTCGCTCGAGACTGCGTGCACCGCCACCGA
>JABAHS010013570.1_pt2 | contig 29558 bp, 25 predicted proteins | sample 7062111 | NCBI WGS metagenome assembly JABAHS01 (sample SAMN14534600, study PRJNA622989) | marine sediment metagenome | biome: marine biome [ENVO:00000428]; feature: marine pelagic biome [ENVO:01000023]; material: deep marine sediment [ENVO:00002113]; isolation source: pool of 4 deep marine... | reverse complement strand
GCCCATTGGGCGGCCTTTCTTGTGGGCATCGAGGCCTGGCGGTGGCAGCCGGAGCCGCGACCACCGGCAGTGCTCAGTCTTCCTGCGCAGGGCGGCGCCGAACCTTCGCGTCATACAGGCGCGCCACGTCGCAATCCATGAGATCGCCGATGAGTTCTCCCTGCTTGTCCCAGTCCTGCTGCTCACTGTAACGCTGGTAGTCCTGCCCGTGCTCCGTGTGGTTATCCCAGCCCGAGACCATCTTGAAATCGAAATCGAACTCGCCGCCTCCGTAGGCAGGGAACATCATCCAGGTCCCCTCGTGGTAGCCCGTTTCGGACTGGTACTTCGACCAGGCCTCGAGGCCGCCCATCAGTTCCGGCCACTTACTGGAGTCATCGGGGCCCGTACAGTCGGAGAATGCAAGCACCAGCGTATCGGGCGTCGGACCCTCGCCGGGTGACTTGAACTCGGTTGTGGCGAAATTGGTGTGGGTTTCGCATTCGATCACCTCATCGAACTGCCGACCGATGTCGCTGCCCTTGCTCATCCACAGGTCCGTCCCCCTGCCCATGGCTTCGCCGCTGGGCCAGGATCCCAGCCAGCCGACGTCGAAGGTGTTTTCCCCGTAGTAATGCGGCGTCAGCGTCATGGCAAAATAGTCTTCTCCGCCGTTTTCGTCCATCCACTTGTTCCAGTTGGCGATGACCTTGTCGAGGTCTGCCGGGCTTTTGCCTGCACGGTAGTTGCAGGTATACGTCTCCACGGGAACGTAGCGCCTCGCTTCCTGTTCGTGATTATCGGCGTATGCCGACACCATGCTGAAAGCGACTGCGGATGCCGCGGTCGCGGCCAGGATTCCTTTCATTGATTTTCCCCCATAGTGATTATCGTGCCGCCCCTATGCCGGGCGCATGGGGGAAGTATAGACGACGAATCAGCCGAGGATACGGTCCAGCACNNGAGCTCGGCCCTGGTATTGTAGTGCACGGGCCCGACGCGCACGGCGCCGCCGGCCTCGTAGATACCCAGCGACTTCACAACCTCGATGGCGTAGTTGTGACCGCTCCAGACGAAGATGTTCGCCTCTGCAAGCGCCCGGGCGATTTGGTCCGGTCCGCTCCGCGCGTGGGTGAATGCAACAGTCGGGCCCCGCCTCGACATTGCGTCGGCGGCGGTGATGCCGTGCACCTTGATTCCCGCCAGCGACTGCAATCCCTCTACCAGATACTTCGCAAGACTCTGCTCGTAGTCGGCGATGGCCGCCATACCGGCACGCACCTGTTGCCGGCGATCACCTTGGCCCCCAGCCATCGTCTTGCCGACCCAGGCGAAATATTCCACCGCTGCCGCGGTTCCCGCCATGCCTTCGTGCGATGCCGTGCCGGGTGAGAAGCACCAGGGGATCGCGGCCGGCGCCGGCCGTACCTTGTAGGGCTCGAGCGCCTCCAGGATTTCGCGGCGACCCCAGAGCACGCCCTGGTGAGGGCCGAAGAACTTGTACGGCGAACACACGAGGAAATCACAGCCGAATGCCTGCACGTCGTTGACCATGTGAGGAGCGCTTTGTACCGCGTCGATGTAGGTCCACGCACCGGCATCGCGTNNATCGAACGGTAACCAGCGGACCGTCAATCCACGATCGCGCGCAAGCATCGCCCATGGCTCGACGTTCGCATCGTGATCCATGCGCGACAGGATGATTTCGTCACCGGGGCGCAGTTGCCGGCCGATCGAGCGCGACACGTGAAACGTCAGCGACGTCATGTTCTGGCCGAATATGATTTCGTCTGCGGACGGCGCGTTGAGAAAGTCCGCCATTGCCTGCTGGGCGTCGGACACTATGTTACCGACGGCTACGGATGTCCTGAAATAGCCGCCCATATTCGCGCTCGCATGCAGCATGCAGTGCGACATGGCATCGACGACAGCCTGCGCAACCTGGGTGCCTGCAGGATTGTCCAGGTAGATCCTAGCAATGCCATCGTCGGTTCGAGCAAGTGCGGGAAACTGCGATCGAATCGCTCCTAGGTCGAGTGTCATGGCGGCGCTGGATTCTGTTATTCGGCCTTGCCGCCCCACTTCTCGCGGTGCGCATCCTCGGCCCGCTGTCGAATCTTCTGGTGCCGCCGCGTCAGCAACAGGGAACCGGGATCGCAGACCTGGGCTTTGATCAGGCCCAGGTCGCTGGCCGCATCGAAAAGGCTGGGGTACCAGCGTTCCCAGTTAGGCAGCAATTTCTCGACCTGGTCTCGAAGACTCATTCGCCGACTGTAGCCGAGCCCGCTTCGCGTGACAATGACGCGGTTCCGAATCTGCGTACAGCCGGCCGTTCAGGTCTCTTCCAGGACCTTAAGTAACGTTACGCCCGCCGCAAATGCCATCCCGCCCAGCACGATGAACTGCATCTGGGGCAGGTACTGCATCGGCGCGCTCGCGATTTCGACCGGCACGACGTTCAAGATCGGCAACAGTGCACTGACGAGCTGCAAGGCCGGCTTCACGGCAAAAGCCAGGCCGACCAGGACAGCAACCGGCAGCGCCAGGCGGTTCACCCATACGCGGCGGCGGATCTTCGATACGATCCTCGCGCTGAAGCCGTCATCGGCCATTGGCTCTGCTGCGAAGGCCGATGCCAGCAGGCGATCCATTGCATCTGATGTCTTGTCAGCCATATTGATGATTTTCGATTTCAAACTGCGTCCTGATCTTTTCCTTGGCGCGGTGAATGATCGACTTCACCGTACCCGCGGGTAACTCGGTCGCTTCCGAGATCTCCCGATGCGAAAGACCGCACGCATACGAGAAGATCATAATTACCCGCTCCTGTTCGTTCAATGCCGCCATCAGGGTGTCCAGGTCCAGCTCGGTCTCGGGCGCATTCGCGCTGGCCACCATCGAGCGATCCGTTTCATGACCCGCCTGCTCGAGGATCTCCCGGTAGCGTTTCGATTTCCGCTTCGACTGCAGGAATGTCGTGTACGCGATCTTGAGCACCCAGCCAATGAAGCTTCCGGTACCGGAATAGGTATGGATCTTGTCCCACGCATGCAGGAAGCAATCCTGCGCGAGATCATCTGCGAGCGTGTCGTCCCGACTCAACTTGCGGAGAAAATTCCGCACCTGCGACTGGTGGCGCCGAATCAGTTCACCGAATGCACCCGCATCCTGGCTGGCCACCACACGCGCGACGAGAAGCTGGTCGTCGATTGCTGCTCTCCCCTTTCCCTCTGCCGGACCCGTTGATCACTCAGGCCGATTTTCCGAAGCGGTGCATCAGCAGGTATCCCGCGCCGATCGAGAGCGGGAACATCGACACGCCGAGCAACGGCCCGACTGCGTCCTCCTCGCCGATGAACATCGCAAACAGGGCGATCGCTATGGCGGAAAGCACACTGATCACGCCGCGCCGCAGGTCGCGCTGCGGCGATACCGGTGGATTGACGAGATTCTCGATCAGTTCGGGCGACAGGCCCTGGCCCTTGTCGATGGCCGTTCGGATCGTTACCTGCAGATCACGCTTCGCCTTGTAGCGAAACCACACCCATAACGACAAAACGACCGCGAGACCGATAAACATCGACAGCGGTACCCAGACTTCATGCGGATTCATTCTCGAACTCCTTGCTCATAACACAAAAAACGATTGCTCTTCATCTGGTAGATGAGCCTCATGCGCCGTTTGGATGCGTGAAGTGGTCAATTTTTTTCTTATATTTTTCAATCACTTGAAAATTCCCTCGCCGTGGCACGTCCTCGCGATAACCCCGTCGGCTGCGCGAACGCGTTCTTACCGGGCATGGACATCAAAGCCAATCTTCGGGATCCGCGTTACTACCAGATCGCCGTGCTCGGCACGCTGGTTGCGTACGGCGTCCTCGCACTGGATTTCGGCATCCGTATCGAGAATGCTATCGCGATCGCGGTAACGGCCCTCCTGGTCCAGTTTGCCGGAACGAGGGCGGCCGGACTACCGCGCTTCGACCCCCTGAGCCCGCTGATAACCTCGCTGTCGTTGACCCTACTGTTGCGGACGGACCTGGTCGGCGTCGCCACCCTCGCGGCCCTTATCGCGATCTCGAGCAAGTTCCTGGTTCGCGTGCGCGGCAAGCACGTATTCAACCCGGCAAACGTCGCGATCGTCACGCTCATGTTGTCGAGTGACCATGCCTGGATTTCCTCCGGGCAATGGGGCAGTGCCGCTATCGGCGCGTTCGCGCTCGCCTGCCTGGGCTTCATCGTATTGACGCGCGCAAAGCGAGCCGAGACGACGATCGGGTTCCTCGGCTTCTATGCACTGCTGTTGTTCGGCAGGGCACTCTGGCTAGGCGATCCGCTCGCCATTCCGCTGCACCAGCTGCAGAACGGAGCGCTGCTGGTCTTCGCCTTCTTCATGATCTCGGATCCAAGAACGACACCTGACACGCGTATCGGACGAATCCTTTACTCCGCGCTGGTGGCGAGCATCGCGTTCGCCATCCAATACGTCCTGTACCAGCCGCACGGTCCGATCCTCGCACTCATCGCCACCGCGCCGCTGGTACCCGTCATCGACTACCTGTTCCGGGGAACGTCTTATCACTGGGGGCAATTCGGAACAGCGCCCGCTAATGGAATCGAAGGAGCACGATTATGAAACCACTCGTCACCGTCTCGGCCGCGATCTTCACTATCGGCATCAGCGCCACGGCGCAGGCGTTCTGCGGCTTTTACGTCGCGAAGGCCGACACGAGCCTGTTCAACCGCGCATCACAGGTCGTGATGGTGCGCGACGGAAATCGCACCGTGCTCACAATGGCGAACGATTTCGAGGGTGACGTGGAAGACTTCGCGGTCGTGGTGCCGGTGCCGACGTTCATCGAACGCGGCCAGGTCAACGTTGGAGACAAAGCCGTGATCGATCACCTGGACGCGTACACGTCGCCCCGGCTGGTCGAGTATTTCGACCCCGACCCGTGCGTGGTTCGCCGACGGCTGGAGATCTTACAGGACATGGCTGCGCTGCCCTCCTCCCAAGCGGCGATGGAACGGGAGGCCCGATCCCAGGGCGTGACGATCGAAGCCAGTTACACCGTCGGCGAGTACGATATCCTCATTCTCTCGGCCGAGGAGAGCAACGGCCTGATCAGGTGGCTCAACGACAATGGCTACCGGATCCCACGCGGTGCCGACAAGGTCGTCGGCAGCTACCTGAGGCAGGGCATGCGTTTCTTTCTCGCAAAGGTGAATGTCGAGGAGCAACAGAAATCCGGCTATACCTACCTCCGTCCCTTGCAGGTCGCCTATGAGAGCAGTAAGTTCTTGCTGCCCATCCGACTCGGCACCCTGAATGCGAAAAAGCAACAGGATCTCTATGTGTATGCCCTTACGCGTAACGGGCGCGTGGAGACCACCAACTACCGCACGGTCAAGCTGCCCAGCAACATGGACGTCCCGGCTTTCGTCCAGGCCGACTTTGCAGACTTCTATCGGGATATGTTCGCGCGCCAGACGGCAGCCGAAGACAACCGCGGCGTATTCCTCGAATACGCGTGGGATATGTCCTGGTGCGACCCCTGCGCAGCCGACCCGCTCTCGGCCCGCGAACTTCGCAGCCTCGGCGTGTTCTGGCTGACCGATCAGTCCGATCCGCGCAAGATCATGCCGCAAGGCGCACAGAACGCATTCGTGACCCGGCTACACGTGCGGTATGACCGCGCGAATTTTCCGGAGGACCTGGTGTTCCAGGAGACCGGCGACCGCCAGAACTTCCAGGGACGCTACGTGATTCGTCACCCGTGGAAAGGCGAAGCCAGCTGCGACGTGACGGCGTATTACGAGGACGTAAGGGAGCGCCAGGAACGTGAGGCGCAACAGCTTGCCAGCCTTACCGGCTGGGATATCGACGACATCCGCGCACGGATCGATTTTCCCGATACGCCGCAGCCGCAAGGGAAGCCGACTCCCTGGTGGGCGCGGCTCTGGGACTGAAGCAACTACGCCGGGCACCGCACTGGCGCCCGGTCACCTAGCGGTAAGGTTTGAGAATCTTATCGAGCTCACCTTTCGACGGACGCAGCGAATCCATGGGCAGCTCGGCGAACGGCGTATCGACGTTGCCCATCAGGTCATGCATTTCCTTGCGCTCATCGTTTATATAGAGCAACCCGGTCACGATCTCGCCCGCATTGAATCGCTCGCGCAGGTACTTGAAGGCCCGTGCACGGCTCGTCGGGTCGTAATCCTCGTCGAGCTTGCGCAGCATGATCCTGCTGCCGTCGTGAAGCGCCACGGGCATCGCCGAACCCCGCTCGTACTCGGCCGTTATTTCCTCGGAGACCGAGATGTAATCGACGTCGACGACATGATTGTAGAACTCGCGGGTGTGGGCGTAGCTCTTGGTCGAGCCCTCGTGATTGTTGAAAGTCACGCACGGGCTGATGATATCGACGAGCGAAAAGCCCGGATGCAGGAGCGCCCCCTTGATGAGCGGCACCAGCTGCGCCTTGTCACCCGAGAAACTCCGCGCGATATAGGTGGCACCGAGACTGAGCGCCGTGCTTACGGGATCGATCGGCTCCTGCTGGTTGGGCAAACCCTTCTTCGGCCTGGTGCCGATATCCGCAGATGCCGAGAACTGCCCCTTGGTCAGACCGTATACGCCATTATTCTCGATGATATAGCACATGTTGATGTTGCGGCGGATGGCGTGCACGAACTGGCCGACACCGATTGACAGCGAGTCGCCGTCTCCCGAGACCCCGATGTAGGTCAGATGGCGGTTCGCGGTATTGGCTCCCGTCGTTACCGAGGGCATGCGGCCGTGCACGGCGTTGAAGCCGTGCGATTGCTTTACGAAATAGGCCGGCGTCTTCGACGAACAGCCGATCCCGCTCATCTTGGCGAGCATGTGCGGTTCGATGTCGAGTTCGAACACGGCCTGGATGATTGCCGCCGTCACCGAATCGTGGCCGCAGCCGGCGCACAGGGTCGACACGGCGCCTTCGTAGTCTCGCGACGTCAGGCCCAGCTTGTTCTTGCGCAGGCTGGGGTGGGAAACGCGGGGTTTTGCGATGTAGCTCATGCGGCGCGACCTTTGGAAATTTCCTCGAGAACCTTCTCCACGACAAACCCGGCATTCATCGGCATGCCGTTGTAGTGCAGCAGCGGAACCAGCTTGTCCGGCCGCAGATCGAGTTCGAGAATCAGTAATGCTCGCAACTGTGCGTCGCGATTCTGTTCGACGACATAGACAACCTCGTGCTTGTCGATGAACTCCCTGACCGACTCGCTGAACGGGAATGCCTTTACCCGGCAATAATTCAGTCCGACATTCTCTCGGCCGAGCCTGTCCAGGGCTTCCTTGCAGGCACCGTTGCCGCTGCCGACAGTGAGAATAGCGGCGTTGTTGAATTTGGAATACGCGATCTCCGGTTCCGGGACGAGCTTGCGGGCGGTCTCCCACTTCACCATCAGGCGGTCGACGACCTCCTGGTAGTCCGTGGCGCTCTCGGTATAGGCGCCGTACTTGGTATGCCCGGAGCCGCGCGTGAAGTAAGACCCTTTAGGATGCGTGCCCGGCAGCGTGCGGTAGGGTATGCCGTCGCCATCCACATCGAGGTAGCGGTAAAAGGCATCCATGTTCTCGAGATCGTCCGCCGACAGTACCTTGCCCCGATCGTGGACGTATTCTTCATCCCACTCGAACTCCTGCACCATCCAGTCGTTCATTCCGATGTCGAGATCGGAGAGCACCATCACCGGCGTCTGCAGGCGGTCCGCAAGGTCGAAGGCCTGCGGCGCCATCGTGAAGCACTCGTAGGGGTCTGCTGGAAACAACAGGACGTGCTTCGTATCGCCGTGAGATGCGTAAGCGCAGCTCAGGAGGTCAGACTGCTGCGTCCGCGTTGGCATGCCCGTAGACGGCCCGGTCCGCTGCACGTTGAAAATTACGGCAGGTATCTCGGCGTAGTAGCCGTAGCCGATGAACTCGCTCATCAGCGAGATGCCCGGCCCGCTGGTCGGCGTGAAGGAACGCGCGCCCATCCAGCTCGCGCCCAGCACCATGCCGATCGCGGCGAGCTCGTCCTCCGCCTGGATAATCGCGTAGGTTCGCTTGCCCGTCTCCGGGTCGACACGGTACTTCGCGCAAAACGCGCGGAACGCGTCCATCAGGGACGTCGACGGGGTAATCGGATACCAGGCGCCGACCGTAGCGCCGGCGTACACGCAACCGAGCGCCGAGGCCGTGTTGCCGTCAATCACGATATGCCTGCCGGTTGCATCCATTTTCTCGACCCGCGGCGGCCGGGGGCCGCTGAAATTCTCCTTCGCGTAGTCGTAGCCGAGATGGATCGCTTCCATGTTGGCCGCAATGAGATGGTGCTTCTCGGCGAATGTCTCCTCGAGCAGTCCCTTGATCACTTCCAGGTCGATATTCGTAAGCGCAGCAATGACTCCGACGTACGCAATATTCTTCATCAGGATTCGCGTGCGAACACCGTCGAATCGCTCGTTGCACATGCGTGACAGCGGCACCCCGATGACAGTGATGTCGTCCCGATTCAGCTGCCTGCTACGCGGCCAGGTGGAGTCGTAGATCAGCCACCCGCCCGGTACGACGTCGGCCATGTCCTTTGCATAGGTCTGGGCGTTCATCGCGACCATGATGTCGACGCGATCAGAGCGCGCCTGGNNCTGGATGTTCGACGGGAAGTAATTCTTGCCGACGACCGGCACGCCCATGCGGAATATGGCCTTGCGCAACAGGCCATTTGCGCTCGCCGATCCGGTGCCGTTAACCGTGGCGATCTTGATAACGATGTCGTTGGTTCCTGACATTCGATGACCTTCAGATTATGCGCCGCCTGCGCCGGCCTTTTTCGGTCCCGCCTCTACTGCCTCGTCGGCTGCATAGGGAATCAGGACCTGTGATTTCTGCATGTCCCAGGCACCCGTGGGACAGCGCTCGGCACACAAACCGCAATGCACGCAGATATCTTCGTCCTTGACCATGACGCGAGCCGTGTGCGGCAGCTCGTCGGACACGTACAGCGCCTGCTCCAGGTTTTCCGCAGGCGCCGACAGCCGCGTGCGCAGATCCGCTTCGTCGCCATTGTCGGTGATCGTCAGGCAGTTGACCGGGCAGATATCGATGCAGGCGTCGCATTCGATGCACAGCTTCGCCGTGAACACGGTCTGGATGTCGCAATTCAGGCAGCGCTCGACTTCCTGGATAGTTTGCTCCACCGTGTATCCCAGCTCTACCTCTATGTCGAGCTTCCTGAAGCGTTCCTTCAGATCTACGTGCGGCATCATGCGGCGTTCGACCGGATCGAAATCGTTCGAGTAGCTCCACTCGTGCATTCCCATCTTCTGCGACAGGAGGTTCATGCCCCGCGGCATGCGCTTCGTGACGTCCTCGCCCTGGCAGTACTTGTGGATGGATATCGCGGCCTGGTGACCGTGGGCAACGGCCCAGATGATGTTCTTGGGGCCGAAAGCCGAGTCGCCGCCGAAGAACACACCTTCCCGCGTGCACATCATCGTGGTCTCGTCGACGACAGGGCAATCCCATTCGTTGAACTCGATCCCAATGTCGCGCTCGATCCACGGGAACGCGTTATCCTGGCCAATCGCGAGGATCACGTCGTCGCAGGGGATGGTCTTTTCGCCGACGACCGTGCCACGGTCGATGCGACCGTTCTCATCGACCTTGTATTCCATCATCTCGAAGGTCATGCCCACGAGTTTGCCGTCCTCGATGACAAACTCTTTTGGCGAATGGTTGACGAGAATCTCGACGTTCTCCTCCTCGGCGTCTTCGAGTTCCCAGTCGGACGCCTTGAAGAAACCGCGGGGCTTACGCGCCATCACCTTGACGTCCCTGGCCCCGAGACGCAGCGAAGTACGGCAGCAGTCCATCGCGGTATTGCCAACGCCTATGATCAATACCCGCTCGCCAATCTCTTCGATATGCTCGAAAGCGACCGATTCCAGCCAGTCTATGCCAATGTGAATGCGGTCGCTGTCGTAACGACCCGGGATCTCGAGGTTCTTGCCGCGAGGCGCCCCGGTGCCGACAAAGACGGCGTCGAATTCGCGGCTGTCGAGCAGCGCCTTCATGCTGTCGATACGATGATTCAGCTTCAGGTCGACGCCCATCTCGATGATGTAGTTGATCTCTTCGTCGAGAACCTTGGGCGGGAGCCGGAAGCGCGGAATATTCGTGCGCATCAGGCCGCCTGTCGTGTCGAGCGCCTCGAAGATCGTGACGTCGTAACCCAGCGGCCTGAGGTCGTTTGCAACCGTCAGGGATGCGCAACCGCAGCCGAGCAGGGCTACTTTCTTGCCGTTGCTCTCCCCGCCCCTGGGCAGCCGCTCAGTGATATCTTCTCGATGATCGGCAGCCACCCGCTTCAGACGGCAGATGGCGACCGGCTTGTCTTCCACCCGTCCACGCCGGCATGCCGGCTCACAGGGCCGATCGCAAACGCGGCCGAGTATCCCAGGGAACACATTCGACTTGCGGTTCTCGATATAAGCATCGCCGAAACGGCCCTGCGCGATAAGCCTTATATATAAGGGTACGTCGGTATGGGCCGGGCAGGCCCACTGGCAGTCAACCACCTTGTGATAGTGGTCGGGGTTGGATGTATCCGTCGGTTTCATTCTGTTGCCGCGTCCGCTTCCTGGCGAACGGGCCGATCCCCTAATTGGGGCTAGCATAATGACATGAACCGGAAAGTAAACCGTTTTGGCGGCAGTTGATAGGTGCCGGCAGGAGGCCTGTCGCTCCCTATGCCGCAGTCCTACCGGGCCCGGTCGAAAAGGAGCCTCTGCCCGGCGATGTTCTTCGTCACTTCCCCGTCGCGATAGACGACCTCGCCATTGACGATGGTCGTATCGATGGTCGACGAGAATTCGTGCCCTTCGAACGGCGACCAGCGGCATTTGCAGAGCAGGTTGGACTTCTCCACCCGGAATGGCCTCTGGGGGTCGACGATCACGAGGTCCGCATACCAGCCTTCGCGGACATAACCGCGCTCCTTCACGCCGAACAGGTCTGCCGGCGCGTGGCACGCGCGATCGACGACGAGTTCGCGAGAAATTTCACCTCGGGCCGCGAGATCGAACAGCACCAGCAGGGCATGCTGCACCAGCGGCAACCCGGCCGGTGCCTTGAAATAGCCCTGCTTCTTCTCGTTCAGAGTATGGGGCGCGTGGTCCGTCGCGATGACGTCGATGCGACCCTCGTTCAACGCCTTCACGAGGGCCGCCCTGTCGCTCGCCGCCTTGATGGCGGGATTACACTTGATCCGCGTTCCGAGGTCCTCGTATCGCGTTTCATCGAACCACAGATGATGCACGCACACCTCCGCGGTGATGCGCTTTTCGGAACGATGCGCTTTCGAAAACAGCGCCATCTCCACTGCGGTCGTGAGATGCAGGACGTGCAGCAAGGCATCGTAGCGGCGTGCCAGGTCCACGGCCACGCTCGACGATTTGAGACAGGCGGTCGCCGATCGAATCGCCGGGTGCTCCGACATCGGAACGGATTCGCCGTACTCGGCACGCGCCTTCGCTTCGTTGTCCCAGATCGTCGGCGAATGTTCGCAATGCGTGACGACCATGACCGGCGCATGCTGGAAGATCTTCTCGAGCGCCCGTTGGTCGTCGACGAGCATGTCGCCGGTCGACGCGCCCATGAAGACCTTTATGCCGCAGGCCTCACCGACTTCGAGCGCCTTGATCTCCTCGATGTTGCGGTTGGTGGCGCCCAGGTAGAAACCGTAGTTCGCGGTGCAACGGTCCTCGGCCAGCGCATACTTGTCGACCAGGGCCTGCCGCGTCGTGGTCTGAGGATTGACGTTCGGCATATCCATGAAGCTGGTTATGCCGCCGGCGACGGCGGCGGCGGACTCGGTGGCGAGGTCGCCCTTGTTGGTCAGCCCCGGCTCGCGGAAGTGCACCTGGTCGTCGATCATGCCCGGCATCAGCAGGCGCCCCTCCGCATCGATGACCTCGACGCCGTCGGGCGCGGTTATCGAGGACCCGATCTTGCTGATCCGCTCACCTTCGATGAGGACGTCGGCATCACGCGTCTCTCCCTCATTGAGGAGGCGCGTATTGGTAATAAGCAGTCTGTTCACTCGCCCGTATCCCGGTGCGCAGTCGTGCCAGAGTCCATTATGAAAGGCTCAGGCATCAAAAGCCACGACCCGCCCTTTGTCCAGGCAGATGAAGCGAGTCGCTGCCGCGAGCGCGTTGCTGCGATGCGCAATGCTGATCGATGTCACGCCAAGCGTGCCGAGGTTGGCGATGACGCGGCGCTCGGTCGCATGGTCGAGCTGGCTGGTCGCCTCGTCGAGGAACAGTATTCGGGGTCGCCGGTATATAGCTCGCGCCAACAGCAGCCGCTGCGCCTGGCCGCCGGACAGCCCTCCGTCCGCCCCGGAGAGCGGTGAATTGACGGCCATCGGCAGGTCAACGATCTCGTCCCATATGGCCGCGAGTTCCGCCGCTTCGCGAAGCCGCCCGATGTCGGCATCGGCCTCGAATCCCGAGATATTGTCGGCGACGGAACCCTCGAACAGCCTGTCGGACTGCAGCACGATGCCGAACTGCCGGCGCAAAGCGCCCCGGTCCCAGAGTCTCATGTCCATGCCGTCGTAGGTCAGGCGGCCGTGGCCGGGTTCCAGCGAGCCTGCCAACAGCCGCAACAGCGTGGTCTTGCCGGCACCGGACGGTCCGCGGATGACGATCGATTCGCCCGCCGCGACCGCTACCGTGACGCGGGCCAGGATCGGCGAGCCGCCGGGATAGCGGAACCCGATGGCCTCGCAGGCTATCTCGCCACGCAGCCGCCGCCTCAATGCGTGGCGGGGCGCATCCGGTTCCGGCGCCTCGGCGACGATCTCAGCGACTCGGTCCACGTGTGAGCGTACGAGATAAAGCTGCCGGGCAGCGGCCAACAGCTCGGCGGAGGCCGCCATCAGGGTGCCACGCAGGCTCAGGAACGCGAACAGCACACCGAGGGTGAGTTGCCTGTCCAGTACGCCGCCGATACCGGCGGCGAGAAACAACGCGTACTCGAATACGAGGATCACGCCCTGCCCCGCTCCCGCGATGATCGTCAGCTGTTGCTTGCGATTGTCCGCGTTGATCGCCGTGGCGAACCCGTGCTGCCAGTGCGCGAGACGCTGCGCGCCCAGACCCGTTGCGTTGACCGCGGGAAACGCGCGCAGCGACTCGATCAGCGAATTACCGGCCCCGGCAGCCGCGACCACTTGCCGTGTGTTGAGCGCACGACAGAGTGGCAACAGCGATGCATGCAGCAGCGCAATCAGAAGCACTGCCGCCAGCGATATCGCTGTCAGCTGCCGGCTGTAAACAAACATCAGAGTCAGCGTTGCGATCAGCACCACTGCCTGAACGACCAGCTGCAGGCTGGTATCGGTCAGTACGACGCGCAACGGCCGCATCGAGTCCACCCTGGACATCAAGTCACCGACGGAGTGCCGCCCGACCGTGACGGCCGGCAACCGCAGCAGGTGCCGGATGATCAGTGTCGTCGAATCGGTAGCGACCCGCATCCCGGTATAGAGCGCGACACGCCGCCGCAGCGTATCGATGATCACCGCCGCCAGCATGACCAGGGCAAGGCCGAAGATGACGCGGTGAAGCCACTGGCGATCCTGGCCGAGCACGACCTCGTCGATCAGGAGCTGCGTGGCGAGGGGCGGTGCTAGCGATAGCAGTTGCGTGGCAACAAGCAGGAACAGCATCACCGAAAGGTAGCGCGGCAGTCCGCGGAAGGAACGTAAGAGGCCCCGCAGTGACGGCAGTTGCCGCGCCGATTGCGCCGGAGTGTCCGGCGCGGCCGTGAATTCGACGGCGACGCCCGTAAAAGCACGTCCGAACTCCTTCCAGTCGAGAACCCGGCGGCCCGCAGCCGGGTCGTTGACCACGATGCGACGGCGGCCGATCTTCACGAGGACGACGAAATGGTCGAACTCCCAGTGCAGCAGCGCCGGCAAGCCGAGTCGGCGCATTTCCGCGAGGCCCAGCCGCAGCGGCCGACCGATCATCCCGAGAGAATCGGCGATGCCGAGTATCGAGTGCAGATCGGGTCGCGGGTCACCGAAGCGCCGGCGCATGGCCGTGAGATCGAGGTCATTGCCGAAGTAATTGGCAATCATGGTGATTGCGGCGAGACCGCACTCCGTGCGCCGCGACTGCAGGATGACGGGAACCCTCATATTCAGGACCGCAACGGCTCGCCGGACACCGAGCGCAGGAGCCAGCGGTAGAGGGGCCAGCGGGTGCGAACGAGGTCTGCCTGGAACGACGTCCCCGGGGGCAGCGGCCAGCTCTGCCCGCCCGCCTTTATCGCAGCATGCCTCAGCCTCGCCCGGACGACGAACGCCGGGCCCGTCAAGGGCACATCCGTATCGATCTCTTCAGGTGGCAGGGCTACCGTGGAAATCGCCGTTACTACCGCGGTCTGTGTCCCGAAGAACTGGTGGGGATACGCTTTCAACTGCAGTTCGACTTGCTGCCCCACGGCAACCATGCCGGCGTAATCAGGATGCAGAAACAACCGCGCTTCGAGGCGGCTCTCCGGCGCGTGCAGCGTCATTACCACCTCACCGGCAGCAACCTCTTCGCCTGGGCGCACGGTCAAGCCTGAGACGATGCCGCTGCCCGGGGCGGTGATCTCGAGCACCGATTGCAGCTCGCTCGCGGCGATCTGACGCAGCATGGCTTCCCGCCGCGCGCCCGACTCTCTGCGCGCGGCTGCCAGCAACTCCCGGTCCCGGGTAAGCTGTTGCTCGATCAGGAGGCGCTCGTCCTGCAGTGCCAACACTCGCTCTCGGGCCGCAAGGCTTGTCGCCCTGGACAGGAGAACCGCGGCCGCGGAATCCGCCACCGCGTCGTCGGCAATCGCGTCCGCGACAGCCAGTTGACCGATCCTGTCTGCCCGTGCGGCCGCGATGTCGGCCTGTTCCTCGCGGATTTGTGCTGCGACGCTTGCCGCACCGATGCGCTTTTCGGTCAGCTGCAGGCGGCGGCGATTGAGGCGTTCGCGCCCGGCCGCCAACTCAGCCTGCCGTGCGGCGGCCTCGTCGACCAACCGCAGTTCACGCTTGAGGGATTCGAGGCGGACAGCGGGTTCCGGCTCCCTGCCTGGCGCACGCTGAGCCCCGGACAGGCGCAGGATCACCTGGCCGGGCGTTACGCTGTCGCCGTTCGCAACCGGCAGGTACTCGACACGCCCGGCGCGCGGCGCCTTGACCTTGAGGAGACCCTCCGGCGGCAGGAGCACGCCGAAAGTCCTTACACGGTCGGGAATCTCGATCGAGACGACCGCCGCGCCTAGCAACACGATGACGATGCTCGCGGCACCGATGCTGAGCGCAGCCGACGGCGGCATCGCCACTCTTGCAGGCCCGAACCAGCGCTGCCGCCTCGCGGCCACCGCCCGTTCGCGGAACAGCGGTATATTCTCCCGCACAGAGCCGTCGTCTGCCGAGCAGAATGCGGTTGGATGATCGCCCATGGCGATATGCAAACACTCGGCGCATGGCACGGCGAGCCCCGATTCCATGCAATTCACGAAATTTTTGCGGCGCCTGCCCGGGTATGCGATAACCGCAGGTTCCATGCCCGAAACCGCAATGAAGACTGATGATTACCTGACGCGGATTGCGAACACGTCCGTGTACGACGTCGCTCGCGAAACACCGCTGGAATTCGCGAAGAACCTGTCGGCGCGCTTCCACAACCGTATCTGGCTGAAACGCGAAGACCTGCAGCCCGTCTTCTCGTTCAAGCTGCGCGGCGCCTACAACAAGATTGCCTCGCTGTCCGACGAGGCACTGCGGGCGGGCGTGATCTGTAGTTCGGCGGGCAATCATGCACAGGGCGTGGCCCTTGCCGCGAAGCGCCGCGGTATCCGGGCCGTGATCGTAATGCCCGTTACCACGCCCTCGATCAAGGTAGATGCAGTGCGCGCCCTGGGCGGCGAGGTTGTCTTGCAGGGCGACACCTACGACGATGCTTACGCGCATGCGAGTGCCTTGCAGGAACAACAGGGGCTCACGTTCATACACGCGTTCGACGACCCCGAGGTCATCGCCGGCCAGGCCACGATCGGGGTCGAGATCATGAAGCAGTCCGGCGGCAGGGTCGACGCGATATTCGTGCCGATCGGCGGCGGCGGCCTGATCGCCGGCATCGCGGTATACGTCAAATCGCTGTGGCCGGACGTCAGGGTCATTGGCGTCGAGCCCGACGATTCGGCGGCGATGAAGACTTCGCTGGAAGCCGGCCAACCCGTCAGGCTGGACCACGTCGGCATCTTCGCGGACGGTGTGGCGGTGCGCCGCGTAGGCGATGAACCCTTTCGGCTGTGCCGGGACCATGTCGATGCGATCATAACGGTCGATACCGACCACGTCTGCGCTGCCATACAGGACATCTTCGAAGACACGCGCTCGATCGTCGAACCGGCAGGCGGTCTCGCCATCGCGGGCGCGAAGAAATACATCGTCGACAACGAGGCCGAGGACCAGGACCTCGTCGCCATCTGCTGCGGCGCCAACGTAAATTTCGACCGGCTGCGGCACATCGCGGAGCGGGCGGCCATCGGTGAAGAAAAGGAGATGTTGCTCGCCGTCGAGATCCCCGAGGAGCCAGGCAGCTTCCGCCATTTCTGCGAGGCGCTGGGACGGCGAAGCGTCACTGAATTTAACTACCGATACAGCGACTCGTCGAAAGCGCACATATTCGTGGGAGTCGAGCTGCGCCGGGGCCGTGTGGAACGGCGCGAACTCGTCGAGCAGTTGCAGGCAGAAGGCTACCGCGTGAAGGATCTGAGCGAAAACGAGATGGCTAAACTCCACGTGCGCCACATGGTCGGTGGCCGTTCGCCGAAGGTTGCCAACGAACGGCTGTACCGCTTCGAATTCCCGGAACGTCCGGGCGCGCTGCTCGACTTCCTGAATGCCATCGGCACCGGCTGGAATATCAGCCTGTTCCACTACCGGAACCACGGGTCCGATTACGGTCGTGTGCTGGCTGGCATCGACGTGCCCGAGCGCGATACCGCCGAACTCGAGGCACACCTCGCGGAGCTCGGTTACGCGCACTGGGAGGAAAGCGATAATCCGGCCTACCGCATCTTCCTCGCCTGACCGGGGGAGACCACCTGCTCCGTCCATTTCCACGGCGCAGCGTCTTATTCCAAAAAGTTTGCAACCTTCGTTTGCTCCCGGGCATCTCATTACTATCAAGGCCGGGAAATGGGGTGCGATATGAAAGCTAAAGCAGCAATAGTTTCGGTGTTCGCGCTCATGCTGGCAGCCGCCGCTGTGTGTGGTGAGCAATACCGCTTGCGTGCGGAAGCGACCGTGGATGACGACGCGGCAGCGAAGCCGGTGCGTGTCGCCACGAACGAGGTTGACGTAACAAACTGAAAACCCTTTGTGCTGTTTGTTTCGTACTGGTTGGCGGTGGCATTTGTCACCGCTTTTTTTGGCCTCAGCCCCACATGTCGCGCATTCTTGACGCCACGTCGATCTGCCGGGGGTAAACGGTCTGGTGCCCGGACGTCGCCTCGCTGCGTCCATGCCAGCATTGCTTCAGGGTTCCGAGAAGGGAGTCCGTGACGAAACGGCTGCGCGCGCCATACACGTGCCTGTCACCATCGCGACGTTGCTGCGTAACATGGAATCGCAACGGTGCGATCAGCGTCAGCGACTGCTTGGCGCGCGTCATCGCGACATAGAGCAGGCGTCTCTCTTCCTCGATGAGTTTCGGCTGGCCAGTTGCGAACTCGGACGGAAAGTTGCCGTCGGTCACGTTGAGCACATAGACGGCATCCCACTCCTGCCCTTTTGCGGAGTGGACGGTCGACAGCACGAGGTAATCCTCGTCGAGCAACGGATCGCCCGCGAGATCGCCAACGGCGCTCGGCGGATCCAGCGTCAGCTCCGTCAGGAAGCGCTCCCGCGTCGGATAGCGCCCCGAGATCTGTTCGAGCTGCTCGATGTCCGCTTCGCGCGTCTCCACGCCGTCGTAAATGCGCTCGAGCTGTGGCTTGTACCATCGCCTTACCACCGCGAGCTGGCCCTGCCAGCCACCGTCGTCCAGCTCCGCGGATGCCAGTATCGTCATCAGTTCGCAGAAACCGCCCCACTCCAGACGCGTCGCTGCGGGCGGCCTGAACGAACCCAGCGAGCCGACACGATAATCGGCGGTCGCGAGGTGACGGAAACAGCGATTGGCGTTGCGCGGCCCCATGCCCGGCAGCAGCTTCAGTACGCGGAACGCCGCAACCTCGTTCTTCGGGTTCTCGGCCCACTTCAATACGGCAAGCACGTCCTTGACGTGTGCCGCTTCCAGGAACTTCAACCCGCCATACTTGACGTACGGGATGTTGCGGCGGACGAGTTCGATCTCGAGGCGGTCGCTGTGATGCGAACCGCGGAACAAAACGGCCTGGCGCTTCAGCTCGAGTCCTTCCTCGCGGCTGGCGAGAATCGATTCGACGACGAACTCGGCCTCGGCGTCGCCGTCTTCGACGGTCACGTAGCGCGGCTTGCCGCCTGCCGCGGCCTGCGAGCGCAGGCTCTTTCGATACTGGCGTTCCCCGTCCGCGATCAGGCAATTGGCGCTGTCGAGTATCGGCTGGGTGGAACGGTAATTTTGCTCCAGCGTAATGACTCGGGCGGGCGGTGCATACTGCTCCGGAAAGCCGAGGATATTCTCGACCTCCGCGGCACGGAATGAGTAGATCGATTGCGCGTCGTCACCGACGACCGTGACGCCCGAGCCGTCCGGTTTCAGCGCCGAGAGGATCCTTGCCTGCAACAGGTTGGTGTCCTGGTATTCGTCGACGAGCACGTGATCGAACCAGCTGCCGATCTCTACCGCAAAATCCCGCTCACCCACAAGGTGACTCCAGTAGAGCAGCAGGTCGTCGTAATCGAGCGCCTGGGTTTCCTGCTTGCGCTCGACGTAATGACGGAACAGCGCTCGCAGCTCGCTCTCCCAGTCGGCACACCATGGGAAATGCTGCAGCAGCGAATCCTGCAGTGACTCCTGCGCGTTGACGCATCGAGAGTAGATGGCGAGGCAGGTGTCTTTCTTCGGAAAACGGCGCGCGGTCTTCGACAGCCCCAGCTCGTGGCGTGCGACGTCCATCAGGTCGGCGGCATCGCCCCGGTCGAGAATCGAGAACCCGGGATCGAGCCCGAGATTGGGGGCGAACCGACGGAGCAGGCGATTTCCGACCGAGTGGAAAGTACCCGACCATGGCAGGATGCCGGCGGGAAGCGTACCGCTCGTCGTTTCGGCGAGCGCCCGACGCAGGATGCTCTCGACGCGGCGCGTCATCTCTTGCGCGGCGCGGCGCGTGAAGGTCAGCAGCAATATTCGGCGGGTGTCGACGCCCTCGACCACGAGGTGGGCGACCCGGTGCGCCAGCGTCATCGTCTTGCCGGTCCCCGCGCCCGCAACGATCAGCAACGGCCCGGCGCCGAGCGGCCCGGTGTCCGTGCGCCGCCCGAAGGTCGCAGCTGCGCGCTGCGCCGGATTCAGCGCATCGAGATATTTGCACCGGCGGCTGCTCACGTTCACTCATGCCCCAGAAAATCTGTATTTTTATACAGTACTGGGTTTATTTACAAGTCAGCATCAACGGGTTGCAAGCAGGAAGTCTTCGATTGCTGCAGCCAGCGGGCCCGGCGCCTCGAAGTGCACCATGTGTCCGCACGCTTCGATGATACAGGTGCGACTGTGCGGAAACGGCAGTGCCAGGCAACCGTCGGACGGCTGCAGGCCGACGGCTTGGAGCACGGCGCTGTCGGCACCTGCCACCAGCAGGACCGGTGCCGTAACATTGCGCCAGCATGCTTCGGCTTCCGCGCGCCGGTACAGCACGGCATTGGGCCGCTTGTGCGCCGGGTCGGCAAGCAGCGTCGCTCCGTCGGGCCCTTCCTCTGCCCAGGCCCCGGCCACGAACCGCGCCTGCGCGATCGTCATACGAGGGCTGCGTTTCGCGACGCGGCGCGCCAGCGCTTCCACGCTTTCGAAACGCGTGAACGCCGGGACCTCCCGTTGTCGCCGCAACCACTCCTCATAGCGAGCGGGCGCCTCGGTGGGGCTCGTGTCCGGGAGACCGAAACCCTCGACGTTGACGAACGCGCGCACACGCTCCGGCATCACGCCGGCATACAGCCCGCCGATATTGCCGCCCATGCTGTGGCCGACGATGCGGACCGGCGCCGACGGGCTGTACTTCGACAGCAGGTCGTCGAGATCGGCAAGGTAATCCGGAAACCAGTAGCCGGTGGCGCGGCAAGACGTTCGCCCGAATCCCCGCCAGTCCGGTGCGACGACATGCCATCGACCCGACATGGCATCGACCACGAACTGAAAGGTCGCGCCCGAGTCGCCCCAGCCATGCAGGAAGACGAGCAGGGGATCGGCCGGGTCGCCCCACTCGCTGATGTGGTAATCCACGCCGCGCACCCGATGCGTGTTACCGCGCGCCGGAATACGTGCCCTGTAGATTGAATCATCGGACATCGATTGAGCATCGTGGCATTATCGGGCCACTTGGAGCAACGGGTCAGCTTGCGAACAACTCGAATGACGGTCGAGATACTAATAGTCCTAATCATTCTCGGCGTGTCGCTGGTTCTGTTCGTCAGCGAAGTCATTCGCATGGACCTCGTTGCGCTGCTGGTGCTTTGCACGCTGGCGATCACGGGCCTCGTCGACGCCGAAAGCGCCTTTGCCGGCTTCAGTAACAGCGCCGTCATCACCGTCTGGGCCATGTTCATCCTCAGCGAGGGCCTCACCCGTACCGGCATAGCCGACGTCATCGGCACACAGGTCATGCGCATCGCCGGCCGCCGTGAAGTGTCAATGATCTTTGTCATTATGATCACGGGCGCGGTGCTGTCTGCCTTCATGAACAACATCGGCGTCGCCGCACTGATGTTGCCCGTCGTCGTGGACGTGGCGCGGCGGACGCGCATCCCGGCCTCCCGGCTGCTGATGCCGCTCGCCTATTCCACGCTCCTGGGCGGCCTGATGACGCTCATCGGCACGCCGCCCAACCTGCTGATCAGCGAGTCCCTGGTGCTGGGCGGTTACGAGCCGTTCGAACTGTTCGATTTCACCCCGCTGGGCGGGGCGATCATGGTCACAGGCGTTCTGTTCGTCGCGCTTTTCGGACGCCTGCTCCTGCCGAAGAAAAAAGCCGAGCGCGACAAACACGTCAGTCAGCGCAGCCTGCGCACGCGCTACAAGCTGCATGAACGCACCTTCCTGCTGCGGGTGCCGCGAGACTCCATCCTCGTCGGCAAGACACTCTCCGACAGCCGTATCGGCACATCGACCGGTCTGATCATTCTCGCACTGATCAGGGATGGCCGCAGCGAGACCCTGCCCAGCCGGCAGACGGTGCTGCGCGGCGGTGACGGCATCCTCGTGCAGGGCCGCGTCGACCAGTTCCGCGAGCTGCGCCGCTGGAGCGACCTCGTCATCGAACGCGAGGCGCCGGTGCTGAAGTCGATGGTCGCCGCCAAGGTCGCCTACGCGGAAGTCACGATCTCCGACGGTTCCCCGCTGGTCGGCGAACTCATCCGGCACGCCGCATTCCGCAGTCGATTCGATGTCGCCGTCGTCGGGTTGCTGAGAAAACGCGGCTACCGCGTAACGAACCTCGCTTATGTGCCGCTGCGCTCAGGCGACCGGGTACTCGTCCAGGGCGAGCGTTCGGCGATCGTGAGTCTGGAACGGTTCTCCGATTTCACCGATATCGAATTGCTCGACTACGAGCAACTTTCGGAGCAATACCACACCGACGAACGCATGTTCGTCGTGCGCATCCCCAAAGGCGGCAACCTTGCCGGGACCACGCTGGCCAAGAGCCGGCTGGCCGACGTCTTCGACTTTCGGGTACTGGCCACCTTTCGTGACGGCAAGCTGCACGTCATGCCGAGAGAGGACGACGTCCTCGAGGGCGGCGACCTGCTGCTCATCGAAGGCCAGCCCGCCGATCTCGACGTCCTGCGCGGACTGCAGGACCTTGAGATTGATACCAGCGTTCCAGCCAACCTCGGTGCCTTCGATTCGGAGCGCCTCACGCTGATGGACGCGACCCTGGATCCCCGCAGCAGCCTCGCCGGGCGCACCGTCGGGGAACTGAACTTTCGCGAGCGTTACGGCATCGAACTGGCCGGAATCTGGAGAGAAGGCGATACGGTCGGCGCCGACCTCGCCGACGAGCGCCTGCAGATCGGCGATGCACTGCTGCTGCTCGGTCCGCGCGACCGGCTGGAGCTGCTCGACTCCGATTCTGATTTTCTCGTTCTCACACCGCTCGGCCGCAAGCCACCGGATACGCGGAGGGCGCCGCTGGCAGCCGCGATCATGCTGGGCGTCGTGCTTAGCGTGCTGCTTGGTTACGCGCCCATCTCGGTGGCGGCGGTTGTCGGCGGTTCGGTCATGGTGCTCACGGGCTGCCTGACGATGGAGCAGGCCTATCGCGCGATCGACTGGCGCGCAATCTTCCTGATTGCCGGCATGCTGCCGCTCGGCACGGCCATGCAGAGTACTGGCGCCGCCACCTATATCGCCGACCAGGTGATGACGTTTCTCGGTGATGCCGGTCCATGGCCCGTCATCATGGGACTCTACATCGTCACCGCCATGGCCACGATGATCATCCCGACGGCTGCCCTCGTCGTACTCATGTCGCCTATCGTACTGTCCGCGATGTCCGACATGGGCTATGCGCCGGAGACAGCCATGATGGCGATTGCAATGGCTGCCTCCGCAAGCTTCACGAGCCCGATATCGCACCCGGCGAACATCCTGGTCATGGGTCCGGGCGGGTACCGATTCGTCGACTACCTGAAGGTGGGCGTGCCGCTGACCATCGTGGTATTCATCGCGGTGATGATATTGTTGCCCTTCTTCTGGCCACTCGAACCGATCTCATAGTCGATAGAGGAACAGGTCCCTGGCGCAGCAACTCGTAATTGCCGGGGCGGGTCACGCCGCCGGTCAGGTCATAGCCACCCTGCGGCACAAAGGCTTCGGTGGCGAGATCGTGCTTGTCGGCGAGGAAGCATGGCTGCCCTACCAGCGCCCGCCACTGTCGAAAAAGTATCTCGCCGGGGAGATTCCGGCAGAACGCCTGTACTTCAAGCCGGAGGATTTCTATGACGCGCCGGGCATCGACGTGCGCCTGCAGACGCGGATCACCGCCGTGGATCGCGAAAAGCAATACGTCACCACCGGGGCCGGCGAGCAAATTCACTACGATACGTTGGTCCTCGCGACCGGCTCACGCGCCCGACACATCGAAGTACCCGGGAGCGACAAGCACGGCCTGCATTACTTGCGCAGCATCGATGACGTATCACGGATCCGTGCGGACCTCGATTCTGCACGCAATGTCGTCATCATCGGCGGTGGATACATCGGCCTCGAGGTTGCTGCGGTCATCCGGCAACTGGGTCACGATGTCTGCGTGATAGAGAAAGAGGACAGGCTGATGTGCCGCGTCGTTTCGCCTGTCGTCTCCGAGTTCTTCCGGGCCGAACACGAGGCGCATGGCGTAGATATCCTGCTCTCGACCGAACTCGAGGCTTTCGACGGCGACAGGACGATCGATGCGGTGCGTACCAATGGCGGCCCGCCCATTCCCGCAGACCTCGTGATCGCGGGCATCGGCATCGTGCCGAACACCGAACTCGCGGCGTCGGCCGGTCTCGAGGTGGACAACGGCATCGTCGTGGACGCTCGCTGCCGGACAGCGGACCCGAATATCTACGCCGTCGGCGATTGCACGTCACACCCCAACAGCATTTACGGACGGTGCGTCAGGCTCGAATCCGTCCATAACGCGCTCGAGCAGGCGAAGATCGCGGCCGCCAATATTTGCGGCGAGGCCGTCGAGTACGCGCAGGTCCCCTGGTTCTGGTCGGATCAGTACGATCTCAAGCTGCAGATCGCCGGGCTGTCGGAAGGTTACGACCAGGTCGTGACCCGCGGCGAACCGGCAGCGCGTTCGTTTTCCTGTCTTTACCTGCGGAACGGCGTGTTGGTCGCCTGTGACGCAATCAATGCGCCTCGGGATTTCGTGCAATCGAAGGCCCTGATCGAGGCAAAGCTCAGGATAGCACCGGAAAGCCTTGCCGATACGGGAGTGCAGCTCAAGGAGTTAGGCTGAGGGGCATTATTCAGCGCTCGGCACTATCCGTCGCCGTCAGCTCGAGATTCCCGGTAATATCGATAGTCAGTCGGCCGTCCATCGCGACGGGACCGCGAGACACCGAGTAAGCATTCGCATGCACGGCCTCCACGGCCTCGGACTCGAGCCCGGCAAATTCGCCCGTAACGCCCGAAACCGCTGCGGTGCCGAGCGCGCCCGGTCCCACGGTCATGTTGCCGTTCCAGACGCCTTTCCAGTGATTCGCCGTACTCCAGTAGGCGGGCACGACGATGTTGCGCAGGAAATTCCAGTAATTCTCGGTTTGCTCCACGAACAGGCTGCCACGCTCCACCAGGTGGATGTGCCACGCGCTGTCGACGAGCGCCTCGCCATTGATGACCCGCGTGCGCTCCGAGTCCGACGAGAACTTGATGCCGATACCCGCGGGATTATTACGGCTGTCCGTCATGACGGTCACCATGACCTCGGAGTGCCTGATCGAAGCCTCCCAGAGTTCACTGACCTTCTCCGGGTGCGGCTGCACGCGTGATTCGCCGTTATTGGTATAGACGATCGAATCCGTAGGGACGACCGAGTAGCCGAGGCTCAGCATCTTGTTGTTGCTGACATACAGCGGCGACAGCGGATGGGGTGCCGCGAACGGGTTGAAGAAGACGAGCGCCGCGGCGGCGAGCGCACCCAGCACGATCCCGAGCAGCAATCCAGCGACGTACTTGATCACGGCCCACCCTCCCGCAAGGCGCTTTCAGTCATATCGTCCGGGAAGGTGCCGACCAACGAGGTCTCGAGCTCGATATAGCCATCGGGGGCATTCATGCTGTCATCGTCCCTATTGGGGATCCAGCGCTCGCTGACCTTACCCTTCAAGGGAGCGAATTCCCGGGTTCCCGCCCGCAGAACTCCGACCCGCCGCACTCCGTCCGCTGGCTGGACCGGCATGGCGACATGGAACGTGCCCCTTGCCGGTAGGTGCAATACCCACTCGACGCTGTCCTCTATCGCATCGCTGTCGGCCACCATGCGGCTGGCGACACCGACTACCGCATCCAGGGTATTTCTTACCTTGAACAGTTCCACGCGGACACCGTCGAACAGCTCTTCGGCTGGCCAGTGCAGGCCAGGCGGCAGTGGTTCCCGCTGCTTCGGCGCCCCGACCATGATGCGGTCGGTGGGGATATTGATGCGAAACACTTCCGTATTACCGCCGTTAGGGGAAACCGAGATGACCGACGGCTCGCGATGCTGATCGACAACGGGTACGTAATAGGCCGCCGCGACGGTTCCGACGACGCCAACCAGGAATCCGAAAACAGTGGTTTTCAACATGCGTAGTCCATCGCAAGCCACGACGAAGACCCCGAGTTTAGTTAAATCGGCCGGACCGGCACAGCGCGCCCGCCTGAAATTGTGACGCACCGCACAGTGAAACCGGGCTTGTGCTGCGCGACTGCCACGAGCAGCCACCTGGCGAAACGAGTTCGACGCGCAGAACGGGCCAGCGGCCGCAGAATCACGGCAAGGAATATAAATGAGACCGCTTCTAGTAAACTGCGTTTGCAGTAGCCGTAATGCCGGCCAAGCGACGCCATGACAACCGCCATATGCCTGTGGTCAGGACCGCGAAACGTCTCGACCGCACTAATGTACAGTTTCGCGCAAAACGACAACGTAGCCGTGATCGATGAGCCGTTGTACGGTCACTATCTTCGGGCAACGGGTGCGAAGCACCCCGGAAGTGCCGAAGTGATCGCAGCCATGAATTGCGATGGCAATGCCGTGATGCGGGAACTGCTCCGGCGCCAGGCGGACCACCCCGAGCCGCGGTTGTTCATGAAGCACATGGCGCATCACCTGGTCGATCTCGATCTCGGATTCCTGCGCGAGACCTGCAACATCTTCCTGATTCGCGACCCCAGGGACATGCTGCCGTCTCTGTCGATCCAGCTGCCCGAACCACGCTTGGCCGATACCGGTCTACAGAGGCAGTGGGAGCTCTTTTCGCAGTTGCTCGAAGCCGGTCAGCAACCGGTCATCCTTGATTCCAGGGAGCTGCTCACGTCGCCGCGCGACGTGCTCCGCCAGCTTTGCGAACACATCGGCCTTCAATTCACACCAGCGATGCTGAGCTGGAAAGCCGGTCCGCGCCCGGAAGATGGCGTCTGGGCGCCCCACTGGTACCACGCGGTACACCGCAGCACCGGCTTTGCGCCCTACCGGCCGAAGGCGACATTCCCCGATCGCCTGAGGCCGTTGCTCGCCGAATGCCAGCCCTGGTACGACCGGTTGTTCGAGCGCGCGATCCGCGCCGATGCCAGAGGAGCAGATCAGTGAAGACCGTCGATCCCCGCAACCAGGACATCCTCGTCTATGTTAACGGCGACTTGAAGCCGCGCGCCGAGGCTCGTATATCCGTTTTCGACAGTGTCGTCCAGGGTGGTGACGCGGTTTGGGAGGGTCTGCGCGTCTACACGGGAAGAATCGCGGCGTTCTCCGCCCACCTGGAACGCCTCCGGAATTCCGCCAAAGCGCTCGCCTTTGCCGCTGTGCCCCCGGTGCAGGACATTCGCACCGCGGTATTCGATACGCTCAAAGCCAACGACATGCGTGACGGAGCCCACGTCCGGCTCACGCTCACCCGCGGCGAGAAGATCACGTCCGGAATGAATCCGAGGCTGAACCAGGCGGGCTGCTCGCTGATCGTGCTCGCGGAATGGAAGCCGCCGGTATACTCGGACGAGGGAATCCGTGTCATTACGGCATCGACCCGGCGCAACACGCCCTCGTGTCTCGACTCCAAGATCCATCACAACAATCTGCTCAACAACATTCTCGCCGCAATCGAGGCCAACGTGGCCGGTGCCGATAGCGCGGTCATGCTGGACCTGAACGGGTTCGTTTCGGAAACGAACGATACCAACATCTTCATGGTCAGGAACGACACGGTCTGCACACCGCAGGCGGATGCCTGTCTCCCCGGGCTGACGCGGCAGATGGTCATCGACATTTGTCGCGAACACGGCATCCCTGTCGTTGAACGCAACCTGTCCGTCACCGAGCTCTATACGGCCGACGAGGTCTTCACGTCGGGGACCATGGGGGAGCTGACGCCGGTGCTTGAAGCGGACGGGCGCACTATCGGAAACGGGAAGGTCGGTGATACGACCCGGCGGCTGCAGGAGTTGCACCGGGAAGTCGCATGGCGCGACGGCGAGGAAATTCCTTTCTGAATCAGCCGGTCGCGAAATAGCGCGCAAGGTACTCTTCGAAACTCAGCCGGTCCGCGGCCTCGATATCGCGTTGCCGACGAAGCGACTCCACGGCCTCCGTTTCCAGTTGCTGCGCACGCTCGGGCGGCATCGGCGCAATCGACGAGAAGTAGCGTCTGTGGCGCCGCGCCAGGTCGAGCGCGAACTCGAAGAAGCTGCACTTCGAATCGCGGAGTTCCTGCAGAAGCCGCGCGGACGGTGTACTTTCGGGCTCGGCCACGTGCGCTGCCGCAAGGGCAACCGCTTGCCGGTAACAGCCATCACCCTCGTGACTATCGATGAGGTCCGCAACGGCCGCGACCTTCTCGACGATTTCACGTGCCCAGGCCGACAGGCTGACCGGTCGGCCGTCACGCTGTAGCCGGATACCCGGTTCTCTCCCCCGCTTCGCCGTGAGCGACTGGTTCTGCAGGGCTTCCTGGAAGGACTCGGCATCGAACGGCGGGCTGTCTTCGAGCAGGCAATAGATCAGGAACGCCTCGATGAAACGCATCGTGTTCTGGTTGATGCCGGCAGGATCGGACACGCTGAGATCGAGAGACCGAATCTCGACATACTCGATTCCGCCGCGCCTGAGAGCGGCCGTAGGCCTCTCGCCGGATCGGGCGACTCGTTTGGGCCGGATCGGGCTGTAATACTCGTTCTCGATCTGCAGCTTGTTGGTGCTCAACTGCTGGTACTCGCCATTCCTGATGACCCCGATCTTTTCGTAGGCCGGTTCCGGGGTTCGGATCGCCTCACTCAGGTCATGGATGTACTCATCCAGCCGATTCAGCGATATCGAGATCCCGGCCTGCGTCTGGTTGTTGTAGCCCAGGTCGCTCATGCGCAATGAGGTACCGTAAGGTTCGTACCAGGTTTCTGCATCGAGCTCCGGCATCGCCAGGTCTCTGCCACGCCCGAAGGACTTGCACAAGGCCGGCGAGGCGCCGAACAGGTAAAGCACGATCCAGCCGTAACGTCGAAAATTCCGCACCAGCCCGAGATAGTGCCTCGAGCGGAACTCACTATCGTCGATTTCCTCGCCGAGTATCTCCCGGCATGCGCGCCAGAAAGACTCCGGCAAGGAGTAATTGAAATGCACCCCGGCAATCGTCTGCATATTCCGTCCGTAGCGATGACCCAGACCTCGGCGGTAGACGGTCTTCATGCGGCCGACGTTGGAGTTGCCGTAACGCGCCAGGGGTATCTCCGCATCAGCGGGCAGACGGCATGGCATGCTGGCGCACCAGAGCAGCTCATCGCCCAGTTGCTCGTGAGTGAACTGGTGTATGTCACAGACGACCTGCAGCGCTTCCCATGTGCTTTCGAGCGCCGGTGTAACGAACTCCAGCAGCGCCTCGGAAAAATCCGTTGTAATGAATTGATTGGTGAGCGCCGAACCCAGACCCTGAGGGTGCGGCGTCTGCGCGAGGTATCCGTCGGCAGTGACGCGCAGTGATTCCTTCTCGACGCCCCTCTTGCCACCGGCCGCGAAAGCGTCGCCACGAGCCAGCAGGGCACCGAGGCGCTGCTCAAACACCTGATTCATGAGGTGCGTTGTACCACAAGCTTCGGCAATGCGCTTTATCCACGATGGGCGAACGGCGAGCCCCGCCACCGCTATCCTGTCCGACACGAGACGGAAAGCGATCAGGACGCTGCGCAGCCTCGAAAAATGCGATACGGTATACATACCGCGCGCCATCCGGGCTTTCACCGGCGACGATGAACCTGATTCCACCAAAATCGATCGGACTCGCGCTGCTGGCCGGCGTGTTACTGCTCGGCGCAGACCCGGCGCTGGCATTCCGCTGCGGCAGCAAGATCGTGCGCGACGGCATGCACGAGCAGCAGGTAATTGCGGCCTGCGGGGAGCCGACGTCTGTCAGGCACCTCGGACACGCGATTCGTGCGTACGACTATCGCTTCCGCTTGCGCAACCCCGGCCACATTTACTACCGCACGCCCGGCGTCGGGCATTTCGTCACCGAGGTCGTCGTCACCGAGTTTGTCTATAATTTCGGGCCGCGCAAGCTCATGCGCCGGCTGATTTTCGAGGGCAACGTACTGGTGGAGATCGAGACGATCGGCTA
>JABAHS010148023.1_pt1 | contig 29633 bp, 21 predicted proteins | sample 7062111 | NCBI WGS metagenome assembly JABAHS01 (sample SAMN14534600, study PRJNA622989) | marine sediment metagenome | biome: marine biome [ENVO:00000428]; feature: marine pelagic biome [ENVO:01000023]; material: deep marine sediment [ENVO:00002113]; isolation source: pool of 4 deep marine... | reverse complement strand
AAGGTGCTAATCTAACTCAGACTTAGAGCCTCGGCTTTTCGGAGGTCAATCTTAAGATAATGAAATAAAAATATCATTCAACCCTTGAGTCTTATTTTACCAAGGTGAGCCGCCGGCTTTGCACAAATTGGCCAGCCTGGATGCGATAAAGATAGACCCCTGAAGCCAGTCCCTGGCCAAAGTCGTCCGTGCCATCCCACCGGATACGATAAATGCCGGAGGCTCTTTCGTCGTCGACCAGGGTGCGAACTTCTTGGCCGAGGACGGTATAGATCTTCAAAGTCACCTTGCTGGCCTCCGGCAGCCTGAATTCGATGACCGTTTCAGGATTGAATGGATTGGGATAGTTTTGAGCTAAATCATAACCCTCCGGAATGGAGGCTGTTGGACTTGCTTCGGGTTCAAACGTGGGTGGGCCCGGAGGCAATTTGCCAAACGTACCTTGATATGAGCTTGCAACGGCGTTAGCCTTCCCGGCGACCATACCGCCTGTCTCGCCAACGTTGATGGAGCTTGGCGCGTCCAATACCAGGATCCAGTAACCTGAAGGCGGATTGACCGTGAACGGATTGACCGAGGTATAGCTTCCGGCAGCGGGATCCCAACTAAACATCGATGCCACGCTGCCAGACGGATCGTCTACTAATGAGTTTGGATCAGTCGTCGAGCCGACCATATCCCAACCTTGCTCGGCGTAGTTATTTGTATAAGATTCAAACGGCTCCCCGCAAATCTTAACGGTGTCATCTTCCAGCATCAACAGCCAGTAAGCTTTCCCGGGTTCCAACGTGGAGACCGGTGAGTACGCCTGAGTTTCAAAATCCCAGGTAAAGATTGCGGCGGCATTGGGAAACAGTGCGTCCACCGAGTTGTCATCCGGGATAACCGGCAGCGAAATCAGGTACCAGGCGCCGCCTGCAATCGGGAAGTCGTAAGTCACGCAAGCCAAGGCTGGTTCGGTGCCAGTACCTGTTAAGTCTACATTAAACGGATCGTCATCGGGGTCGTTGCTGTCGATTTGCAAGGTAGCGCTCTTAGCGCCGGCGGAAACCGGCTCGAAGCTGACCCCGATATCATGCGTTTCTCCAGGCGCCAGAGTAAACGCGCCACCGCCGCTGACGATAGCAAACTCTGCCGCGTCAGACCCGGTCAGGCTGGTTGCGGTCACATTCAAGTCGGCCGAACCGCCGTTGGAGACTTCAAATGTCTGTGACAGGTTTGTGTTTATTTCCACGTCGCCAAAATCAAACGAGCTGGGCGTAACGGCAATAGCCGGTTCCGTTCCGGTGAAGACGGCTTCGTAAACCCGACCATCAGCGTGGTTGTCGCGCATGCCGTCGGCGATGTAAATGGCGAGGTTGTTGGGATCATCGTTGGGATCGGAGGTGGGCGCGAACGTGAGCCCTTGCGGCGCCTCCGGAGTCGGAGAAAAGTCGCTGATGTCGTAGTCGTTAACAAAGGTGCCGGTGCTGGTGTATTCGAATATTTTCATATCCGGACCGGAGACAATGTAGATATGATTGTTTTGCCAATTGAACGCAATGCCTTCGCCGTCGCTAACCCGATCGGCGGCCGAAAAACTGTATTGAAACGACAAGTCGGAGTTATAAACCAGGACATGAGCGCCGATGCTGCCTTTACCGTTGGCGAGGTAAATAAAACCGGTGGACGGATCGGAAGTGACCCCCTCCGGGTCGCTGGCGCCGGAAACGGCGTCTCTCGGATCGACACTAAGTAACGGCGTATCGAGATCGAAATCATATCGGGTGATGGTCTTAGTATCGTCATTGGTTACGTAGAAAAATTCGTCAAATTCGTTAAAAGTAATGCCGGTCGGTTCGTCGTTGTTGCTGGTAATTTCCCGGAAAACCTCGTCTCCTGCAAGGGAGACTTCGAATATGTTATCGCCATCAAAAATGCTTGAAATTTCATTGATTTCGGAATCGGCGATATACAGGTGCCCGGACGACGCATGATACCCAATTCCGGCTGCATCGGTGCTTTTGATGATGCCGTCGTCCCAGGTGTCGAAATGGCGAACGAGGGTAAGGGTTTGGGCGTTCAGCGCAAACGATAAGATGAGGTTGAAAGCGACAATCAAATAGACATGACGGGTGCGGTTTCCCCGTTCTGTGGTAACGTCATTCAATTGGGGATGATTAAGCATACGTTTTCCCCTACCAATACGGACATCGATGATTTCTGACAACCTTTTGTTCAAGAAGACATAATAATCAAAACTTAAATCTTCGCATCATAGCGAACCTTGAGTGCGAGATGGGAAGCGCTTGGAGGTCTTAAGCTTGTTTGATGACGTTCACAAGATGCGGAGCATACACTTCGATGATACGGGCAAACACGCACTCTTTGACTCAAAATGTACACCCGTTTGGCGTAAACGCAGAAAACTTACGTGAAAAAATGTTAACCTATTTCAACTTTAGGAATTTACGCGTTTGCACAAAACGCGGTCCTGCTCCCGTCGAAGGGTGTCCGACTTGAATTCGATACAGATACACACCGGATGCCAATCTTTGTCCGGCATCGTTGGTGCCATCCCATATGAGGCGATAATATCCCGCGGATTTATTCTCATCGACCAATGTTCGCACTTTTTGACCCAAGATGGAAAAGATTTCCAAAGTCACTTTACCGTCGTGCGGCAACTGATATTCTATGACGGTTTCGGGATTGAAAGGGTTGGGATAGTTTTGGAAGAGACGGTAGTTTTCCGGAAGGGATTCGGTGGTTTTACCTTCTATGTTAAATGGTGGACTCGGTGGAAATTGGCCAAATTCCTTATAGAATGCGACGAGGTCGGCATCAGCAGCAAGCTTGGTTAGATTCGATGGACTTGCACCGCCGCCCACTGTGACCGTGCTTGGCGTACCCAAAACCAGGATCCAGTAACCTTGCGTGGGCGTTGTTTCTAAAGGATTGATCGCCTCGTAGGTTCGCGAGATTGAATTCCAACTGAACATTGAAACGATGCTGTTGTCCGGAGCGTCCACCACTGAACTGGTGTCAATCACCGAACCGATCATGTCCCAGCCTTGTTCATTATAATCGTTGGAATACGACTCCACGGGTTCGCCACAAACTTCCTCGGTGGCCGTTGTTAGGTACAGTAGCCAATAGGCGCGTTCAGGCTGGAGTGTGGTAGCAGATATGTAGCTCTGGCTGTCAAAATCCCAGGAGAAAGCCCCGGTCGCTGTTGGAAACAGAGTCGACAAGCGGTTGTCATCCGGTACCACCGGCAACGATATAAGATACCAGGTTCCGCCCTCGATATCAAATACGTAAGTGACACACGCCTGGGAAGTGTTGAGTGCACCAATCGTAGCAGCCTGCTGGACGAAGTCAGCGACGTCATTGTCGCTGTCGGGAGCATTTGGATGGCGCGCGATGGCTTCGTCAGCAAGACCAGTGGCATTGCCGCCTGCTGGCCTGCCATCGGCAGCGCCATCACCCTTGCCGTCCTCTTCGGGGTCGTCCCCGATTTCCACATCATCGACGATGGCGCCAAGTTCATTTTTGAAGACAATGAAAATGTCGTTGTTGATCTCTCCGGGCGGATTGCCGATGACCAGATATTCTCCGGGTTGGAAATGACTCAAATCACCGCCGTTGCTGAACACGAATTCCGTGTTTCCCGGATTGGCGAAATTCAGGATTTCGGGGGTGGTATCGAGGAGTTCCAGTGTCCAGCCATCTCCTTGTTCAAGGTTCACAGCCTCCGAATCAGCATTGTAAAGTTCCAGCCACTCGTCGGTGTCTGTACCGGTTCCGCTGCCGGGGACATTATCGAACGGGGTGTCGTTGCCGGCCTCGGAGTCGTTCCAGTCTTGCTGGGGATCAGTCACGATTTCGTTGATAACAATGGCAGGAGCAAGTTGACTTGTCGATCCATCAATGGTAATGATCTGCCCTGGCGACAACCCGGTTAACGCCATGACCTTGCCATTCATAAATTCAGCATATACATCCACAGCAGTCCGATCCCCGAGTCCAAAATGCAGCTTGGGTTCGTGCTGAATGCAGTATCCGGCCGAGACCATGGCTTCCTGATAGGAGAGAAGGTGGCCTGGTTCACCAAGGTGGTCTGCCTCATAAACCCAGACCTTTGTGCCAAATCCACCCTTGTCGCCTTTCGGTCCGACTAAAGCAATTCTCACGGAAGCATTGCTATTAATATTGTTACGGAACAATTTCGCCGAGCCATCATGCTGGGCTAAGAACAAATCCAGGTCGCCATCGGAGTCGTAATCGAGGAGCATGGGAAATCGCGCATCCCGCACCTGATACCTCACGCCACTATCGGAATCGTCCATCGCTGTAAAGCTTCCGATCCCGTCATTTAACCAGATCTTAGTGGAGGAAAATGGCAAAAACAGGTCCAGATCGCCGTCGTTGTCATAATCCCCGAAGGCTCCGTTATTCCGGCCGCAGCTTTTGACACAGACAGAAGCAGCGGGAAAATCCTGAATGATGGTAAAAGAATCATTGGTATTGCGATAAAGATTGGTGACACCTCCGGATTCGCCACAAACTAACACGTCTAAATCTCCATCTCTATCGATATCCGCAAGATTGACCGCGGTTCCTGAACCGGTGTCCGGAAGCCCGGTATCGAGCACTCTCGTAAACGTGCCGGTGCCATCGTTTTTGTAATAGCCGACACCATCTTGTGACTCAAAATTGCCAAACAGCACATCCAAATCGCCATCGAGGTCCAGGTCCGCCATGGTTGAGCCTTGTATAGATCGGTCGTTGTCATTCAATCCAGTCTGGCGTGTAAAATCTCCGGTGCCATCTCCCCAATAGTATTCCGTATCAAATCCATCGAAACTGGCAAAGTGAATGTCGATCCAGCCATCGCCATTCATGTCGCCTGCAACAATACTGCGTGTGCCGATATCGTCGGTATTTTCAAACCCCGCGACGTCGTCCACTCGCACAAACACCTCGTTGCCGTCATTTCGCCAAAGTCCGCGGCGGGACAAACCATCCAGGCCGTGGCCGACAGCCAGATCGAAATCGCCATCGTGATCCATGTCGAAGAATATGGCTGCATGTGCATACGAAGGAATATCCTGTAAGTCCGTATCGTCATCGATTCGAGTGAAAGTGCCGTCGCCATCATTGCGAAAGAAGTAGTTGCCCTTATAATCGTTGTTATTTAATTTGAAGTCCTCCTGACTGCAGACATAAATATCCGGATCGCCGTCATTGTCAAAATCAGCAACGGCGCCGCCGTGTGTTCCAAGTGATTCCACCGAGATGCCTGCCGAAGCCGTCACTTCCGTAAAGCTCAGGGATTGCGAGTGAGCCTCGGGGTGGGAGAGAGTCAACAACCAGAGAATGGGGTAGAAGGACAAAAATGCATTACGATGTTTCCGGGAATTAGCGTGGATCATTTCATTTTCTCCGATTGATCAATCTTATTGAAAACGCACGGTCGGTTATCATCTATCTATCGCATTTCAACTTCCTCATGCTCTAATTTCGACCTCTAATTTAAAAATTTTTACATTCCAGAAAAGGGATTTATGACACTATTTTAACAGAATGACCTTACGCGTACGTTCAAACTCTCCAGCCTGAATTCGGTACAGATCCACGGCGGAACTGAGCCTTGTCCGGCATCGTTGGTACTATCCCACCTGATTCGATAATATCCGGCTGATTTTTCTGCATCTTCGAAGTTCTGCACCTTTTGTCCCAGGATGGAGTAAATCTCCAAGGTAACCTTGCAAAGCCTCTGGCAATTGGTACTCAATCACGGTTTCGAGATTGAAGGGATTGGGGTAGTTTTGAAAAAGCTCGTATCTTTTCGGAATGGATTCACTGACTTGATTTGCCCTCTTAATCGGCGGTCCGGATGGAAGATGGCCAATTTCTCATAAAATGCGGCAAGCTCCGAGTTGGAACCAGGCCTGGCTAAACTGGTTGGACTTGCACTACCACCCACGGTGACGGTGGACGGTACATTCAAAACCAGGATCCACTAGCCTTGTCTCGGCACCACTTCAAAAGGATCGATTCCTTCATAACTCTGTGAAGTCGGATTCCAGACGAACATGCGAATGACGCTATTGTCCGGATCATCCTCCAGTGGGTTGGTGTCGGTCACCGAGTCGATCATGTCCCAGCCTTGTTCAGTGTAACTCTTAGAGTACGTTTCGACAGGTTCACCGCAGACTTCCTCCGTGGCCGTGGTCAGGTACAATATCCAATCGGCGCGTTCGGCCTCCAATGCTGTGGCCGAGACATAGCTTTGGCTATCGAAGTCCCAGGAGAAAGCACCCGTGGCTGTGGGGAATAAAGTCGACAGGCTATTATCATACGGAACGACCGGCAGCGAGGTTAGATACCGGGCGCGGCTCTGCCATCCGGGGCGCCGTCGTCATCACCTTGTAAATCGTCACTCAGTTCCACATCATCGATAACAGAACCGTTCTTATCTTTAAGTACTATGAAGACATCGTTGTTGGATCAATGGTCGACAACAACAACTTTTTAACGGGGAGCCGATTCTGGATGCCGGTTATGGGGCCCAGGGTTAGCGTGAGCCGCAAGTCTTGTGTTTCAAGGATCGCACTCTTATCACCGGAGGGAGACTGAGTTTGGGCGGGAGTGGAAATCAAGCCTGGCCTGGTGCAAAGGCTTAGCAGCTTTGGCCAATTTGCAGGTCCATCTTTCTTGTCTGATTCTTGGAGAAAGGATCGCCTTGAGCTTGCCTATTGTCGGATGAGAAAGGTAGCAATCCCCAATTTGGACAATTCAGGCTGAGGTAGAATCAAACAATTATGCTTGAACATGTCAATAAGTTTTTTTGCTGGAATGATTCAAGGGAACACATCTGCGGGCTTTGGCTTCCATCGATACCGTAAGGGACACGGTCAACCAATAATTCTCACGTCAGGAATTGACCAAAGACAAAAGGCCGATTCATACCGACCGTGGCTCATTCTGGCATAGGTGGCACATGATTATAGAAAGCGGAGACGGCTTCTTCGACTGTGGCGTAAGATCTGAGGAACCAGAAGAATTCCAGAAGCTTGTAGACTTCATAAACGCTCGGTTTCATCCTGGCCAACTTCAGGTCTCCGCCGTGGTCACGAACGTGTTTGATTTTGCTGAGAAAAACACTCCAACCGCGACTGCCGATATATTTAACATCGCCCAAATCGAAAATGATGTCATAGCAGTCAGCCTGCAGAAGGGAATCAATGGCGTGGTCGAGCGATTGTGCTGCGTTCATGTCAAGGTATCCGTGCACCTTGATAACGGCGATTTCCCCCCGCATTTGGGCTTTTTCAGTGGTCACCAGCATCCCGTCCATGGTCATACCCCATGAGGTTAGATGTTATGATAATTACTGGCAACGGGAATAAATTGCAGAACTTCAGCCTATGCAGATAAAGTCGAGAATCGCTGAATTGGGCAAACTATTACGAATGGCAAAAAATTGCTAAATGGTTACTATTGTTAAGAATCTCTCGTTAACAATTGAACAATTTAACCATGTAACAATTCGTCTGACCCAAAATTCTCTTGCTGCCCAGGCATGTACTGAACAAGTACAATTTCATTTCTGAAACAGAGCGCTTAGCCAGTCTGTGACAGAACTCACTTCCTGTTGAAGTCCGCTTTCATCAGAAGCCAGTGATTCGGATCGAGTTCGACCTTTGTTGGTTCAGTTTGAAGTTCAAATCTGAAAATGTGCTCTCTTTTGGTTGCTTGTCGACGCCCAATCTTCGGTGAGTTGTTTCCCTGTGTGTAAATTCCAAATTCGATGGGCATCCTAAAGAGATGTGGGCTTTTCTGAATCTGGTTCAAATGCACCACCAGTTCTTTCGCCTCAGCATTGTAGGTCCAGGAGCCTGCTATTTCGGGATATCCGGGAGCATAGAGCCACTGTCGAAAAAACCAGGACAGGTCTTCGCCAGAAACCATCTCCATGACGCGCTGAAAGTCTCTCGTGAGCACGTTTTGGTGGCGGTGGCGGCCGTAATATTCTTGAATTCCTTTCCAAAATAGATCGTCGCCGAGAATTCCTCGCAGCATGTGCAGCATCCAGCCGGCCTTCTGGTATGAATTCGGGTTGAGAAGTCGATTGAGATTTACGATGGTGGTGTCCACAATCGTGGAATTCGGATTATTTTTATAGAAAGAAAAGACGCGATCACGCGCCGTTTCGAGTCCGTCAATCAACCGCTTTCGACCGTGTGTGTCCTCGAGATACAGGAGGGCGAAATAAGTGGCGAGGCCCTCACTGAGCCAAATGTGATGCCAATCCGCTTCGGTCACGGAATCCCCGAACCATTGATGCGCGATTTCGTGTGCAAGCAGACGTTCATTTTCGCGAGTCCCGTTTACCGCATTTTCATGATAGAAAATAGCGCTGGCGTTTTCCATGCCGCCGTAACGCGTTTTGGACTGCACGTTGGCGAGTTTCCCGTACGGAAAATTCCCGATGCGCCGGTCGAAGTACTGCAAGATGCGCATGGCCTGAGCGAAATCGTAGAACCCAGCATTTCGATTTTGCGGGTACACCCAGCTTTGCACGGAGATGTCCTCGTACTCGGTAAGATATTGAACCGCAAAACGAGCCGCGCCTATGACCATTACTTTGGTTGGCAGGGGGGTCGTTTCTTGCCAATGAGTTAGACGTCGATTTGCGGACAGATCCGTTTCTTCGACGAGCAATCCGTTCGCCACTACCTGGTAATGATTGGGAGCCGTTACCAGGAATTCGCAGCTTGCTTTGTCCGAGGGATGATCCACAGTGGGCAGCCAATTATGGGCGCGGTTGGGCCAATTATCGCCGAAGAACGTGCGGTCTCCGTATTTGTTTTTCGAAATAATCAATCCGTCGGCAGGGATGCCCCGGTAAGAGATGGTGTAAGTTCGGTTTTCGCCAGCCTTGGATGCAGTTGATAACCGAATCAGAAGTCGATCATGCTTATGGGAAAAATGTACGTTTTCGTTCTCATGCGTGATGCTTTCCACATGCATTCCGGTTGAGTCTTCGTCAGATGTGCTCCCAACCAAATCCAGACGAACGTCGCTGATGCCTTCCGCCAAAAACTTGATTGTGATTTCAGCCTCTCCGATAATTTCATTATTCTGGTCGCTGAGGGTGATTCGGAAAGAGTAGCGCTGAACATCGATATTTGGATTCCGTGGATACGAATCTGCACATGCGGAAGTGAATTCAGCGGCAATGATCAGCCATGAAAGAACAGAGACTTTTAGAACTCTTTTCATAAGTGAGCGACGATTCTTAGCCTGAATAATCAAGAACTTTTTCTCGATTCCAAGTTCAAATACAAAGTTAATTAATAAATCTCTAATAACTAATAACTTAAATTGCTTCCGAATCAGAAATGAATTTTGCGCATCAAAATCTTTGTGTGAGCCACGGATTCACACTGATGCATACGGATAAATGTTGTTAGTGGGGGAAGCCGCCCCACGAATTAAACATAAGTATTTGTTTTTAAATTTGATGACTTTCAATTAATTGAAGTGCAAAACGAAACCTTCAAAATCTTGAGTTCAATAAATCATGTTTATCAGTGTAAATCCGTGGCTCAATTTTTTCTGCGCTTTTTGACGAGAATTTGTGAATGTTTCAGCCTCTAGGTAAAAAGTCAAACTTAGTATAGAAAATGAGAGAATTAACGTTAGGGAGGTCTAAACAAATATTCTTGACTTTGTCGATATGATTACTAACTTTAAGATGTTTATTTTGCGGGCGATTAGCTCAGTTGGTTCAGAGCACCTGCCTTACAAGCAGGGGGTCACTGGTTCGAGTCCAGTATCGCCCACTCTTCACCTTGATAAGCAAAATTAGGTTCCGTTAACGTCCCAATCCTCTACATCTATATCTACTATCTCAGGATTCGTTGCCCAACTTTTCTTGAATAAGTTGTTTCAATCGCGGCAGAACTCTCTCGAGCTCGGAATCAATGATTTCCCCACATTTTTGATACACACGTAAGCTTCCACCAATGGGGTCTTCGATTCGGTCGTTGAATTTTTCGTCGGGATTGCGTGCAAATGACTTAAGCAGGAATACATTCTCACGGAATTCGGGATAGTGATTTTGTAGAAATATCTTGTGCTCTGGTGCCATCGCAAAAATGATGTCCGCTTCCTTTACCAATTCCTCGGTGATTCCATGTGATCGATGTTCAGAGATATCAGCGCCAAAATCTTTGGCCACTTTGACGGCGAAATCTGTTGCCGTGTTGCCATCGAGACCCAAGGTGCCCGCCGATTTCACGGCCACGTTTTCCTGAAATTCCGAGCTGAGTTTGGATTTCAACATCCCCTCGGCCATGGGACTTCTGCAACTGTTTCCTGAACATACAAATAATATATTGAACGTCTTGGATGTCATTACCTTCACTCCCTCCAGACTTTGTTCAATTTGTGAAGAGGAGATGGCACCCTCTCGTAAGATTCTCGGTGTGTTGCCGCTGGCGTCCAGTACGGTCGATGGAACCTTTCCCTCACACTCCCCTCCGTCAATAATCACATCAATTCGTTCCTTAAACGTGTTTGCGACCTCCTGTGCATGAATCGGTGCCTGTTCACCTGAGATATTCGCACTTGTGGATGTCATTGGTTCAGAATGCAATTCCATTAGTTTCCGGGTTATCGGGTGGTCCGGCAGTCGAAGCCCAATCTTTTTGTCCTCACTGACGATATACTCAGGCAATTCTTCGGATGCTTTGAAAATCAAGGTCAGCGGTCCCGGCCAATATTTAGCCATAAGCGTCCGGCTGTAATCAGGTATGTCCATACAGATATCATTCACGTCGGCGTCAGAAGCGATCATGATAGACACCGGTTTGCTGATGTCTCTGCCTTTGATTTCAAAAATCCTGAGCACCGCCTTTTGCTGATAAATATTTGCGCCCAGTCCATAAACGGTCTCGGTTGGATAAGCGATCACCCCGCCTTTGCGAAGCGAGGAAACCGCCACCTGCAAATCATCCGATTGGAATTTTTTGGGATGTATTTTGATAATCGTCATTAAGGGCTTGCTAATCTTTCTTCGTCTTCCCACCGTTTTAAGATTCGACGGTTTCGTAACCGAATCGCAATAAAGGCCAAGATAAGCATCAAAGGAATGAAAATCCATAAAAAAGTCTCAAAATCGATGAGAAAACGCCATCGGTATTTATCTTCGATAAAATGGTACCAATCCAGTTCAAACTCGTAAAGATCGATGCCAAAGACTTGCAAGAATGTGTCATCGAATTCCTTACTCTGCTCAAGCTCCTGCAAAAAGTCAACGATACCACGCTCTCCGAACGCCTTTTCCATATAAAGAATGGCTGAGTAACTTTCTTCATAGGCCAAGCGTGCTTTTTCTCTATGAAATTTGAGGACCTTATCGATTTCGTCCAGTGGCACAACGGAATCCGTCAGAAGGGCCTTTGAAATCGCTTTGCCGCCGGCAAATTCTTCATCATAGGAAAAATAGATGGCCATTCCCTCATGGAACCATTTGGGGATGGTGTGCGGAGCAGCACCAAGGTTGCCGACCAGGATGTGCGTTAACTCATGGCGAATTAATTTTGGTAGGGTGTCATAATTGTGAGACAGGTTCGGCGATTTCAACACAATCACGCTTCGCGCCGGGTCAGCCACCCCTTCACCCCAATCCGGGATAAAATGGCCCGTTAATTGGTTGAAGGCCTGTTCCGAGGGAGTGAGGAAAATGTGAACCGGTCGTGCAAACCGGATCCCTGATCGAGCCACGAGTTTGGAATATTCCGTTTCAAGAAGCTCGGCAAATGCTTTGACAATCTGCTTGTCCTGTTCGGTGTAATTGATGCGAAATACGGAAGATTGGTGGGCAAGCCAATCCGTTTGGCTGATGAGAGGAGAGGTGAATAACAGAAGGCAGATTGTTGACCGTAACCAGATCCTTTGACTCCAACTACGCTTGATTCGGAGTGACATTCTTGCGACGTTCAGGGTGCGCAGTCTCAAATCTTCGCGAGAGCCTGTTCTAAATCTTCGATGAGATCCTGTGCATCTTCAACCCCGGCGGAAATGCGAACCAGACCGTTGGTGAGTCCGATTTTTTTGCGCTCTGCTTCCGGGATTGAGGCGTGCGTCATCGATGCCGGATGACAGATCAAGCTTTCCACGCCTCCCAAACTCTCCGCCAGTGAAAACAACGAAAGCTGCTCGAGACAGGCTTTGGCGTTTTCCCAATTCCCTAACTCGAAGGATAACATGCCTCCGAAGCCCGGATTTCCATTTGGATCCAGTTGCTGTGTTTTTGCTAATTCATGGTGCGGATGAGTTTCTAAACCCGGGTAAATAACCTTTGTGACTCTTGGATGCTCAGCGAGAGATTTTGCAATTTTTATGGCATTGCGATTCTGTTGCTGCAAGCGTAAATGCAGCGTCTTCGTGGCGCGCAATATCAGCCAGCAATCCAATGGGCTTGGCACAGCGCCAACTGCATTTTGCAAAAAGGCCAACCGTTCCGCAAGTTTTTCCCCGTTGACGACCACGATGCCGCCAATGACGTCGCTGTGGCCATTGATGTATTTGGTGCTGCTGTGCACCACAATATCGATTCCCAATTCCAAGGGACGTTGGAAATAAGGACTCAAGAATGTGTTGTCAACCACAGATAACAAGTTACGCTTTCGACAAAATTCGGCGATATCCCGCAGATTCGAAATTTTGAGGAGCGGATTCGTGGGCGTTTCAACAAAAACCATGCGAGTGTTTGATTGCACGGCCTCTTCGATATTTGTCGGATTGGATGTATCTACAAAACTGAAAGAAAGACCGTAATCGGTCATGACTTGCTGAAAGTAGCGATACGTTCCGCCATAAACGTTGTCAGTGACGATGACGTGTTCGCCGTTTTTCGCCAGACCCATGATGGCCGAAGTCGCCGCCATGCCGGAGCTGAAAGCAAAACCAAAGGCACCGCTTTCTAACGCAGCTAACTTTTCCTCCAAAGCTTTTCGTGTGGGATTGCCGGTGCGGCCGTACTCGTATCCCTTGTGAACTCCGGGAGATTGTTGTACATAAGTCGAAGTTTGATAAATAGGTGTGCTAATGGCTCCACTGTCTGGATCCGGACGACCACCTTCGTGAACGGCCTTTGTGGCGAACTTTAATTTCTTATCTGTACTCATGATGCGATGAAATCCAAGAGGTCTGACTTGGTTAGGATGCCGACAATTCTGCCCATTTCTTCAATCAGCACCGCCGCATGACGTTGAGAAAAATAGTTTCTGGCATCTTCAATGCTGGCTGTGTGACCGATGGTTGGAAAACTCTCTTGCATGATTTCTTTCACAGGACTCTCAAGTAAGGCGCTGTTTTCAATGACTTGTCCCATGACAGAGCCTTCTTCGAGACTGCCAACAGAGCGGCCGTCCTCCATAACAGGCAACTGCGAGATGTTAAAGTTACGCATTTTTTCCAGGGCCACGCGCACGTTGTCTTTTGGTGTTACTGAAATAATGTTTGGCAACTTATCGTCTTTCATGTCGAGAACGCGTTTGAGCGATATTTTTTCGATATCGAAAAATAGATTTTCTCGCATCCATTCATCCGAGTAGAATTTGGAAAGATAGCGTTCACCCGTGTCCGGAAGAATCACCAGCACAACCTTGTCTTCAGGCAAACTTCTGGCGACTTTTAACGCAACATAGGCTGCCGTGCCACTCGACCCACCCACAAAAATTCCCTCTTCTCTGGAAATTTTTCTCGCCATGTTGAAAGATTGCTTGTCGCTGACTTGATGGACTTCGTCGATATATTCAAAATGCAGAGTTCCTGGTATGATGTCCTCGCCAATGCCTTCGATTTTATATGGCCTCCCCTGAGACATTTTTTTGGTATCGAAGTATTCCTTTAAAATAGAACCGATCGGATCCGCCCCGATCACCTTAACTTTGGGATTCTTTTCTTTTAAAAATTTCCCCGTACCACTGATGGTGCCGCCCGTTCCAAGACCTGCCACAAAGTAATCAATCTTGCCGCCCGTCTGTTCCCAAATCTCGGGCCCGGTCGTTTTATAATGTGCTTCCGGATTGACAGGGTTGAAGTATTGATTGGCAAGTATGGCATTAGGCATTTCCCTGACAATCCGCTTGGCCACTTCGTAATAACTGTCAGGTGATTCAGGGGGCACCGAGGTTGGTGTAACGATGACATCCGCTCCGTACGCTTTTAAGAGACGAACTTTCTCCGCGCTCATTTTATCGGGCATGGTAAAGATCGCTTTGTATCCTTTTAATGCTGCAACCAGGGCCAATCCCGCGCCCGTGTTCCCCGAAGTGGATTCTACGATGGTACCACCGGGTTTTAAACGACCTTCCTTTTCTGCTTCTTCAATAATTGTCAGAGCAATTCGATCTTTTACGCTGCCGCCGGGATTAAAATATTCGACTTTTGCGAGAACCGTAGCTTTGATGCCTGCGGTCACACGGTTTAGCCTAATTAAAGGGGTATTTCCAACTGTTTCAAGAATGCTATTTAGAATCCCATTGTTCATCTTGCATCACTCCAAGATTCAATTCAGATTGTCGAGCACAGAATTTATAAGCGTGATCAATACGTTCTTTACGCTCTTGGGATCGGAGAGTTTACAAAAGGTGAACTGGCCTTGTCTGGTTAAATTAATTTCAGCATTTAGCAGTTCCCTGGGGACGGAAGTTTGACTGTTTTTTAGATTGGCGGCAATCACCAGTGGAATGTCATATCGTGCGGCCAGTAGGTCAACTGTTGAGGTTACATCAGCTAACGAATTGGGATTGCTCCAGTTGAAAAGGACGATGTATCCGAGGAGTTTTCTTGAGACGAGATCCCAGGAAGGGTTAAGCTCTTTTTCCGACAAGTCAACGCCGTAAAGATGTATCACAAGTTCGTCATTGATTTGCAACCTGCCAAAAATCAGATTTTCTGTCTCCACAATGACGTCATCACATACCGCATTTATGAAGCTCTTTTTGGTTTTCAAGTCCGGACCAACAATTGCAATCTCACCAATTCTCATGTTTGTGTTTGGAGCCGGCGTTTGTTTTTCAGCAACAATCACTGAGACATCACAATTGCATTTTTCCCATTTGAAAGCTTTTCACGGATCATGATGAGTTCACTTTTGGTTAAATGTACTTTATTGCCTTCTAAAATGGCATCCGCCATGCGCCGTGAATGTGATCTTCTGTCAACGAGTCGCCTTTGAGCGTGTCTGCGTTCCGTCCTGCCGTTAGCTGTAACACCATTCTGATTTAAGAAATTCACGATAATGTTCGATAGGTTGTCCTCGTTTTGCATCACCCGTGTTCGATCTTTTTCCATTGTTTCTGATTTGCTGCCGGCCTTTCTGTCGAGAGAAACCTCCCTTAGCGAGCCTTGGTAATAGAGCTTGGATATGATCTGTAATGCTTTCAAATCGTCCAAATGACAGCCTTTAATGACGTCAATGATGCGAGATCGACCATTTATGGAGTTTAAAAGAGATCGTTCCTCTTTGGGATATTCAACCTTGCCTAATTTTGGAGTGGCCTCTACGGTCGCTTGCAGCGGTGGAAGGTTTTGTGCGACTTTGTCCCACCTGTCTCTAAAAATGAAACCTTGTCGAACGAGTGCACTTGTGCTTTCCTTAATTGTTCTGGTCTGTTCGATATTCTCGAATTCTATTCGAAATGCGCCGTCACTCCAGGTGAACATTCGAAGCAGGGCATGTTCGGCATTCAAGTTGCCGACAGACGCATCGATCGCTTCTCCGTCTCTAACAAAAACCATACCGTCGTCGTTGTCGTGCTGAAGGTGAATGATGCCGGTTTTTTTACCGATCTCCAACGTCTGCAGCAGTTCTACTAAATTCATGTCGGACAACTTTCCGGAGAACCCCTTTGAGGATCGCACCGGTGTGGCTTCGAGGCGTTCAATTTCGTTTAGGATAATCTCGAAGCGCAAAACAACTTCGTCAACGTTAAATGGAGTGGTGATGTAATCTTCTACGCCCAGGTTGATGCTGTGCACCCGCTCCTCCACAGACCGGTGTCGGCTCATCAGAATGAATGGGATGTTCCTGGTCGAGGAATGGGCCTTAACCTCTCGAAATAGATGATGGCCGTCTATTTTGGGGAGTTCGATTTCCGACACCAAAAGATGGGGTCGAAATTCTCTGCAGGCACTGAGGGCCGTCGCTCCGTTGTCAACGATCTTTGCTTCATAACCGGCAGAAACCAACGATGTCCTGAGTGCTGCAATTTCTTCCGGTTGTTTTGTAGCAATGAGGATTCGTTTTCGTTCCATACTAGCTGTTGTGCACGGCTCGACTAAAATTCATGGTTGGCAAGGTTTTTTTATACATTCTCATCCTGTGAAGGAGCTAGGTTTTGCGTTTCATATTCCATCGATTTCGGTTCCTTCACATATTTAGGCGGAATAAGTTGGTTCAGCAGGTGTTTGATAGAATCGACCTCACCGACATTTACTTCCACGAGCTGTTCGTTTTCTTCCATTTTTAGCGAATACCGGAGCACGTCGAGTGGCATCGATTTTTCGCCAGCCCGCTGATATGTGGCAATGACATGCGGTATGTCAAACTTTCTTTTTAGAGAATTGATTAAATACCCCAGATAGGCCAAGTCCGGCGGATTATCACCCGGGACCAAAATTGCATAACCGACCAAACTCGACTCGACATGCCCGAGAAGCTGTAAAAACTTGCTTTCCGTAGAAAGTCCCAGGACTTCCACCGTTCGGTGGTTTGACGTGACAATTGTTCCGATTTCAATGGACTGACGTTGTTCATCGTCTATCGAGCGTTCCGACATTTGTCCTTTGGTCAGGGCTGAAATAAATTGTCGGCGATAGTCATTATCAGAGCTAATAATAATGAGGTGTCCCTTCTGAAAACCGCGTCCATCGAAGAGGTTATCACAGATGTTTGAGAATTCGGTCGTTTCTTTTCGCTTTGGTGGTGTCTCACCACGTTCGGGAGCTTCTCTTTTTTCTTTCCCATTAACCGAAGCCGACGAATCCTCCGCTTTTTCTTGGGACTTGAAGTAAGAATCAAGATCAAATGGGGGTATTTTGGGCTCGACCGGCGTTTTGGTAAGCTCCTCCGTTTTCTCCTTCTCAAGGGGAGGCTTTGACGTTTGGTGATCTAATGCGGGGATGTCCGGTTTTAACGTCTCTTCCTTGATTTTTTGGATTTTGGGCGGTTCGGGTATCTGAGGTTTGGGCTCGAATTTGGGTCCGCTTTTGGGCTCCAGGCGTTCGGGAGTGGGTTCCATGGGATCAGATTTGGCCTTCGCAAGCATTTCCTCGTTTATCGGTTTAATGAATCCCTGCTCATAAAGCTTCACAGTTTTTTCGAGCGTTTTTATATCATCGTAAATGCTTTCGGTAATAATATCTGAGACGGTACGACGACCATCAAACAAGGAAATGAACTTATGTGCGTCAGTAGATATTCGCTTTTTTTTCAAAACCTGCTCGAAAATGGGCGTTTTCACAAACACGCAATCGACCGAAGGCAGTTGCTTTGTTAAGCGCTTTCGATCTTGAAGCCGTTTGAATCCCTGCAACAACAAGCCAAGATTACTGACCGTTATCTCGTCCTCTACGTTAATGTCTTTGAACGTCAGCACGAAATGACCCTGTCGCCACGGTAACATTTGATAGACCGCCTTTTCCGCCTTGAAGTTACCGATTCTGGCATTCACAACGGCACCATCTCTGAAATAAATTTCTCCGTTCAGATTGTTTTGACCGTACACCGACAAAATTCCCGTTCTTCTTTCCGCTCCACAACTTTCGACTAATTCTTCAACGCTCTTATCCTCTAACCTGCCAATAATCTTTTTGCCCGAATCTATTGTGTCGCTTTTGGTTCGTTCGAGACGTCTCAGAATCATTTTTATTCGTGCGATGACTTCCTTGACATGCAGGGGTTTGATCATGTAGTCCTTTACCCCTGATCCCAGGCTTTTCAGCCGATCGGCTAAATCGCGTCGATTGGTAAGAAAAACTACAGGAATGGGAGCGCAAACCGGATCTTTCTGGAGTTTTGCCAGAAGTTGAAACCCATTCATGCCCGGTAAATCCACCTCAGAAACGATGATATCGGGTTTCTGAGTAAGGATGGTTTCCCAGGCGCTAATTCCATCATCGGTGGCAAGAACTTTGAAATCGTTGGATTCCAAACTTTCTTTCAAGATTTGTAAATTCTTTGAATCGCCGTCGACAACAAGTATGATGGGATTATCCATTTTGAACTACTTAGAAAAGATGTTACGTTTTTTGCAAATAATCGCAATTAATTGCTACAAAGACTTTAAGTAATTGAATATAAATAAAATGTTATCTTGAGTCAAGCTAATTTTTCAAACAAAGTAATACAAGTTATGATGAGAAGGATGTACATTTCCAAGACCATAGCTAAAGTCATCTGAAGATGCTTGTCTTTTTTCAAGCCCCAATCAGCTCTCAGTTCAAAAATTTATTTTCGGGCTTTGTAAATCGACCGTATTGGGATACCCTCACCGTAACTTGAGTCTAATACCAAAAACAAAAGGCCAGTGAGTTATACACCTATCACACTGGCCTTAAGGGAAAGGGGATGGGTTTAGAATAAGTTCGGTTACATCATTTCAGTTAAAGAACTTTGCTATTTTGCAAATTTTGTACTAAATTTAAAATTCCTGAAGAAACGGGTTTGCTCAATTCTATATTCAAAATCTGCTGAAACGTCCGAATTTTGATATAACGTCGACAGCATCTGTTACAACTGCTAATATGTTTTGATGTGACCAAGCCTTTGGTTTCGTATTCCCGCCTGAGAACATGCCTCTCTAATTCAGTTTTCTTCAGACATGTCTGAGGAAATTCGTTCTTGCTCGATCTCCCGCCGGGGACGGGATTGTTTGTTTGATAGCTATTTGGCAAACTTTAAGGCTCAGTTCAAAATTCAGAAAGTTTGCCCTATATATACATACAATTTCCTTCTTTTTCAGAAAATCAGAGTAATTCAATGAGAGATTCTCTAAACCATTTTTTAATGAGCTTTCCGAGATACTCGAAAATCGTTCTTTCCTGAGTGCGGTAGGCTCTTTGAGTCAACTCCGGCATATACCTTCTCAGATGCTTGAAATACGAATCATATTTTTTGCCCTGGCTGATGTCTTCTAAAATTTCGGCCAAGGCCTGGTAATAGATGAGTCCTTTCTTCTGAGAGATTTTCCCGGTATCGACGTATTGACTTTGGATTTTCTTTCTTATCTTCTTTAGGACGGCGAGCTTGCGTTTTTCAATCTCTTTGAGTTTTAAGTCATCAATTGGGGAGGAGTCGTTCGTTTGAGAAATAAGTCGGTCTCGAGCCACTTCCAAATTAGTCGTTCGCATAATGCGGGCGACCATATCGAGCGGAAGAAAATTTTGATAGCGTTCGTCGCTTTTGACTACAAATAGCATTTTTCGAATGCTGGCCGAAACCGGATCTTTCGGGCAGTAGAGGTTCAGATATTCTCCTCTAAGTGATTTTTCCGGAATGCATGGCTGAGACTTGCGAAGGTAAGGATAGTTGGCTTTGCCATTGCTGCCATTTTTTCTGGCGGCATCGTACTTGCCGTTGTTTGAGGCTCTTCCATTGCCTTTTTCTGGATTCTGGGAGGAGGCTTTGCCATTTCTCTTCTTGAAGTAAATGTACTCTCTTCCCATCTCTTTGAAGGAGTCAAAATCTGAAGCGCTTTTGATGGCGACCTTAATGTTTCTGACAATCTTGGCTCCCTCAGGATCGCGTTCCTTGAATATGCGCGAAAGTTCCTGCTTGGTCTTCTTGATTACCAGCCTTCGGAGTAAGACCATAATTTCGACATCATCCAGCTCCTCTATATCGTCAGAGTTTTGACAAAAATATTTGTTGAGCTGAATGAATTCGCCCTTTTCGTTTCGCATGAACAAACCAGCGACGCAATCCAGGGCCAGGTCTTCCAGTTCCCCAATATTTTTGCTTCTTTCCCAGCGAATGTGTTTGCCGATTACCTCCTGGTACTTAAGGTAGCTCAGCGAAATCTTCTGGATGAGATTGACGAATTCGACTAAATCCGTCTCTTTGTACGTACCGTTGCAAATGGATGAAACAAGTTTGGACACGTTGGTTGCTTTAGCGAAGGTGTTCATAAGCTCCCTTATCCCCTTTCGTTTGTGAAATGGTTCTTTAGAGCAAGCAAAATATATACCACGTATGATTAACTCAAAGGCGGCATTCAAAATCTGCAATTAGCTATGTTGAATCGTTATTTTGCTGAATCTGTGTGGATTTTCCATGTGTTTCAATGAAACAAATGTCTCAGCCTGAGACTTTGGTTGGTGGGCAGGATTGTTGGGGTTTCTTAGGAGCCCCCGCAACCGATCAGAGTTGCTTTAATTGTCGGAACGTTCGGTGGAATGTAGAAATCAGCGAGCGCAACGAGCCTATCGGCAACAGGCCCTGAAATGCAAAAATACGCTTTGCTGATTTTTGCACTCCACGCTGCTGTCCTTTCCTGAAAGACGGGCTGTCCAAAAGGTCTGTCATCCGTCATTACGAGCTTTGATTACCGTCGTCATTTTATTAGTAAGGAAAAATTGATACTAAGAAGTAGGAGTTTGCTTACTTCCGCTAAAAACAGCGGGTCTCGCAATGACGGCGTCTGGCCTGTCACCGCGATCCCGAATTGTAATTGTCGGGAGAAGCAATTCCCTACAAAAGTACCTCTCCTTAGTTAGAAGAAGGAACGAGATGACCAAGTAATCCTCTGGAATCGTACATCGAGGTCGGAGATTGCCACACCGCTAACGCGGGTTGCAATGACATCATTGGACTTTTTGGACAGCCCCTACGTTTTACGCGGACTTAAGAGATTTGGGTCGAGTGATAAACACAAAAATTTGGGAGAGGGCAGGTGTGCGGGACGGATTATTTAACCATTGGCAGGCCGTATTTCTTTGCCTTTCTATAAATGGTCGCTCTTCCGATGCCCAGCTTTTTTGCGGTCTGTGAAATGTTGCCTTCACATTCTAATAGAGCCTGACGAAGTGCCTCTTCTTCAAGCTTTTCAATCCAACTCGACAGCTTGTTGTCCGTTTCGTAGATTTTCTTTTCTCCCAAGGAACGGATCGAGTTAGGTAAATCTTTCGAGATTATCTCAGGCGGGTCGGCCAAAACCACAGCTCGTTCAATCGCATTTTCTAATTCGCGGACATTTCCGGGCCAGTGATACGCCATCAGCAATTCCAGGGCATCCGGAGAGATGTTTTCCAGTTCCTTCTCTTCTTGTTTGGCATACTTCGTCAAAAAGTGAGCAGCAAGGAGTGGAATATCTTCCTTTCGTTCACGAAGTGCAGGCAGTTTGATTGGAAATACTGAAATTCTGTAGTACAAATCCTCACGAAAATCGCCCCGTTTAACGGCTTCTTCCAAATCCTGGTTGGTCGCGGAAATGACGCGCGTATCGACCTTCACCATTTCGTTTCCGCCGACGCGTTCAAATTCGCGTTCTTGCAAGACCCTCAATACCTTTGCCTGAGTTGCTGGTGTCATAAGAGCGATTTCATCGAGAAAAATGGTACCGTCATCGGCCATTTCGAATTTTCCCATTCTCCGACCCGTGGCGCCCGTAAACGAACCTTTTTCGTGGCCAAACAGTTCGCTTTCCAACAAGGTTTCTGGCAGAGCGCTGCAGTTAACAGCAACGAATGGTTTGTTTGAGCGTTTCTTGTTGTGAAAGTGGATGGCCCGTGCGATAAGCTCTTTGCCCGTACCGCTTTCGCCATGTATCAAAACCGTGACATTGCTGTCCACCACTTTTTCCATGGCCCGAAAGACCTCCTGCATCACGCCACTTTGACCAATGATGTTTTCAAACTGATATTTATCCTTCAATTCGCGCTTGAGTTCATCCACTTCCCGCTTTAATGAAGAGTTCATCAGCGCATTGTGTACCGTCACCAGAAGCCGGTCGCTGGCAAACGGTTTGGTGATGAAATCGTAGGCACCCAATTTCATAGATTGCACCGCGCGCTCAATGGTCCCGTGAGCGGACATCATCACCACAGGAATCAAAGGCTCTTCTTCCTTAATCTGCTTTAAAGTTTCGATACCGTCAATTCCTGGCATTTGGATATCAAGCAACACCAAATCCGGAATCGTTTCTCGTATGAACTTAAGGCACGATTCTCCACTTGTTGCCGTTTTAATGTCGTATTTCTTTTCTTTACGTAGATTGATTTCGATCATCTTGCAGATGTTCTTATCATCATCTACGACTAAGATCAAGTGCTTTTGTGCCCTCCTGCTCACGTCAATTCTCCATGATTCTTAGATATTTTACTCAAGTTAGCCACATCGATAAAAAATAAAAAATATTGGTTTAATTATCAAGGGTTTTTTAACTTATGATGTAAAATTGGTTGCGTCAACCTTAACCCGGCGGATCCGCAACCAAGGACAAGTTTATGAAACACGGCGAAGCGGAGTTCACAGAGTTGCACGGAGAAAGTCAGCACCCCTAACGCCGATGGAGTCAGAGACTCTTATCCTGGGATTAAATATCCCGCAAAAGCGTAGTTTTACTCTTTGAGTTATGAGGGACTGTGACTTTTTCAAGACTGCGTTTGAAAACGAATAGCAGCGGCACAAGCAGTGGCGCGGGATCTTTTGCTGCTACTGCTCGTGCCACTGCCACTTCGCTGCGACGAGAATTCTCGACAAGTTTTTGTCGACGTGGATCGCTAAGCGTCTAAGCGTCTAATAGGCGTACTCTTGACTTATAATTCATAAATGTTATATTTTGACCATGAAATTGAAATACTTATTACTAGTGATAAATTTGTTAATCCTAACCGCTTGCTCAAAAACCGACATTCAGATCGAACGCATTATTCGACTTGAAGACCGGCGCGTTGCGTGCGACAGTCTCCTGCCATATCTGGAAAGCCCCGAACCTAAGATTCGTGCTCGTGCGGTAGAGGCGATGGGCAAATTACAAGATTCTGACTGCCTGCAGGCCGTGGTCGAACAACTGAACGATCAAAATCACAATGTGCGTTTGGAGGCCGCGTTTGCACTGGGACAAATTGGAGAAACCTCTGCAGAGGCAAATCTCATCGAACATTTAGAGCGCAAAGAACTTTTGCAGGTCAGGATCCGCGTAATAGAAGCACTGGGTAAGATTGGTACTGAAAAGACATTTCCGGTTCTTATTGAATTATTTAATTCTGATGAGTCCAAATTGCGTGCCGAAGCTGCTCTTTCCGCCGGCAGAATGGCCTGGAGAGACCTCGTCGAGGAGGCGATGACGGATTCATTATCGTTGCTGCTGAACGACAGCGAGGATGAAGTGAGGTGGAAGGCTTGCTATTCGTTGATGCGCATCGAGAAGGATTTAGATGTTCTACGGCTAAGAAACGCTTTAAAGGATCGGGATCCGCGGGTCAGAATGTCTGCTGTACGCGCAATAGGTAAATTACAGGAACTTGGAGTCTTGGAAACGCTTGGCGGCATGTTGCGAACCGATTCCGATTGGCGTGTCAGAGTAAACGCTGCGAATGCGCTTGAGAACTATCGTTTGAGTTCGGTTGCAAATTATCTGACTTTATTAAATGAGAATGCCCACGTGCGTACGGCCATTATTCAAGCGATTGGCGAGAGTGCGCTAAACGAACCAGAGGGATTTCGTCCGAACAGTCGCGAGCATAACCTGGCCAAGCTGCAACTGGAGGAGGGTTTGATATTCACTCCAACCAATCATGACGAAGAACAAGAAGCTTGGCCCTATCCGGAACTCGGCGCAGCGCTTATCTCATATGCCCAATTGCTTGGAGAGGAGGCCATCGACGTTATTTCCGGTTATGCTGATCATCCGCATGCCAAATTGCGGGCACGAGCCATGGAGGCTCTTGCTGAAACGAACTCGCCACGCGCCGTCAGAATTTTGGAGAGGAACTATCGCGATTCCGCTGCTGTAGTCAAGATTGCAGTTTTGAATTCGCTTACCAAGCTGGAGGAATTCAGCAATCCGCGGGTCTTCTTGAGTGCTTTGCGGGAAAGCGATCACGTGCTTGTCGCGTTGGCAGCAAAAGCACTTAGTCAAGACTCGCTCAAAAACAGAATCTATGCACAGCCGGTAATCGAAGCATATAAAAGACTGCCCAATCTCGTGGATGCGGAGTCCGCTCAGATGATTTTTCGAGCCATGGCAAGAGTTGGCGATGAGAGAGCGGTGCCGGTGTTGGAAGAAGCCCTTAAAACTCCGGACAAAGCCATTTCCAAAGCCGCGGCAGAGGCGCTTGAGAAAATTACCGGCGAGCGTTATACCGATCAAATTACGCCATTCACAACACTCCGGTTCGATTTCGGGTATGAAGAGATTGCAGCTTTGGAAGGCGCGAAAGCGTTGATCAAAACCAGCAGGGGGAATATTGAATTCGAACTTTTTACCAAAGATGCCCCACTTACCGTGCTCAATTTCGCTCGGCTTGCGGAAAAGGGGTTTTACGATCGCTTGACGTTTCACCGCGTGGTGCCTAATTTCGTTATCCAGGGAGGCGACCCGCGTGGTGACTCCTGGGGATCGCCGGGGTATTCAATACGTTCCGAGTTTAACAAACGCCATTATCTAAGAGGTACCGTGGGAATGGCCAGCGCCGGAAAAGACACGGAAGGCTGCCAGTTTTTCATCACCCATTCACCGCAGCCACATCTGGATGGCCGCTACACGGTTTTCGGGCGGGTCACCTCTGGCATGGATGTGGTCGATGCCATTCAGGAGGGAGATGTCATGCAATTGGTCACGATTCGGAGATAGTTTGAATCGGGAAGGAGGGAATATGCTTAACAACATTTTACGGATGGGAACGGCCATCTTCATTTTATTCTTGTCGCTTTATTGCGGCCGCAACGACACCTCGTCAACGAATGATACCAGGAGCTTTGATGCGTCAAAATCCGATTCCAGCGCCATCGAAGTGGTTGATGAAATGTGGCAAGCGCTGGGAGGCCGAGAGGCTTGGGCGAAGGCTCGCTATTTGAGTTATCGCTGGATTGTCGAACGAGAAGACAGCGTACTGGCCGATTATCGTCATGACTGGGACCGGTACACCGGCCGTTACCGCGCGGAAGGAACCAACCGTGACGGTAATCATTTTGTGGCGTTATTCAACGTCCAGAGTCGACAAGGCGACGTATACCTGGATGGGGTCGAGTTGCCGGACGATTCAACCAAAGCCAATATGCTCGAAAGGGCGTACGCACGTTTTATCAATGACAGTTATTGGCTGCTCATGCCGTACAAACTCAATGACCCCGGAGTTATCTTGAGTTATGATAGAGAACAAGAAATTCAGAATAAAGGCTATGATGTTGTTAAAGTCACCTTTGAACAGGTGGGGCTCACCCCTGACGATACCTACCGGGCCTTCATTAATAAACAGGACCGTTTAATGCACAAATGGGAATACGTCCTTCAGGGGCAAGAACCGGATGCAGAGCCAACCGTTGCCTGGTGGATGGATTGGCAAGAGTTTGACGGCATCAAATTAGCATTGGATCGACAATTCGAAGATCGTTCGATCCGGATTTATTTTAAAGATGTGACGGTTTCATCGACCGTTGATGAGGATGTGTTTCAATTGACGGAGAGAACGTTCTAATATCCTAATGGGGATGAGCCACAACCAAAAAGAAAATCAAAAGCGCACGCAAAGAGGCAGATGCAAAGAATACGCCGAGTTTTCTCTTTTGCTCTTTGCGCAACCTTAGCGGCTTGGCGTCTTTGCGTGAAACAATGATCTCACTCTTTAGGAACTTAGTTTCTGAGATGGAAAGAAAAAACATATCTACGGGCACACGGTGGGAACCGGTCGTGGGTTACTCAAGGGCCATCAAGATCGGACCTCATGTGCACGTTTCAGGCACAACCGCCACGGATGAAAACGGGAACATTCTCGGCATTGGTGATCCTTATGCCCAGGCGATTCAGACCCTTAAGAACATCGAATCGGCTCTGAAAAAAGCCGGTGCTGGCTTAAAGGATGTGGTGCGGACGCGCATGTATGTGACCAATATCGACGATTGGGAAAAGGTTGGCAAAGCGCACGGCGAGTTTTTCAAGGATATTCGTCCGGCCACCAGCATGGTGGAGGTCAGTCGGTTGATTGCACCGGAGATTCTGGTAGAAATCGAGGTGGACGCGTTTGTGGGAGATTCTTAAAATCGAGTGAGTTGCTTCAGAACTTAGAAAGCATACCAGTTCGCCCAAAGTGCCTTATCCCCACAATTTCCAGAACTCGCCTTGAATGCTCAGACTTCCAGGATTTCTTGCCCTTAACATTTTTGAACGCGATCCTGAGAGCTCTACCAATTGTTTGGTTCAAAGCCACAACGAACCTTTTAGCCACAAACCCATCGAGAAAACCCAATTCATGGACTGTTTTTTGAAAATACTTGAAAGTCAGGAATAAGCAAATGAGTGGTCCGCAATTCAGTCCGTTATCACATTACGTGGAATATCCATCAGAACAGATGAAGAAACGGTCGGCAGAGTTTTACGCGGATATAAAGCGTCGAAGAACCGTACGCAATTTTTCGGAGCGAGCGGTGCCGAAGGAAGTAATCGAAAACTGCCTGAAGGCAGCGGGCACAGCCCCGAATGGCGCAAATCGTCAGCCGTGGCATTTTGTGGTTGTGAGCAACCGGAAGGTCAAGCAAAGAATCCGGCAGGCGGCGGAAAAAGAGGAGGAGGCTTTTTACTCGGGCCGCGCTCCGGACGAGTGGTTGGAAGCTTTGCAGCCGCTGGGCACGGACGCGCACAAGCCGTTCCTGGAGACGGCGCCGGTTTTGATCGTGATTTTTGCGCAAAGCCATGCCGTCGCCCCCGACGGACGAAAGATCAAAAATTACTACGTCCAGGAATCGGTGGGGATTGCTACCGGCCTGCTCATCACGGCCATCCATCACGCAGGACTGGTTTCGTTGACCCACACGCCAAGCCCCATGGGCTTCCTGAACGAACTTCTGAATCGTCCCCAAAATGAGCGTCCATATCTCATCCTCGTGGTCGGCTATCCGGCCCAAGATGCGAAAGTTCCGGTTATCGAGAAAAAGTCACTGGCGGAGATCGCGACATTCATTAAGTAACGAGATGAACGCTGTTTATTTGAAATCGAACAAGCTCAAACCCATCAAGCATCGCCACCCGTGGCTGTTTTCCGGAGCAATTGAGAAAGTTGATGGGCAACCCGAGCCCGGCGAAGTTTTGGAAATTAAGGATGCCACGGGAGAGTTCCTGGCGTGGGGATATTACAATCCGCACTCTCAGATTGCCTTGCGCTTGTTGGAATGGGAGCAATCGCACGAAATCTCAGAAGATTGGTGGCAACAAAAGCTCGAAGAGGCCATCGGTCGAAGAGGAAACTTGCTGAACCGACACGACAGTAATGCGGTACGATTGGTCAACGCGGAAAGTGATATGCTGCCAGGCCTGATCGTGGACAAATATGCAGAATTCATCGTGCTGCAGTCCATGCCGGCGGGCATTGAACGCGTGAAGCAACTCATCGTCGAGAATTAAAGCGTTTGGTGAACCCCGCGGGCATTCATGAACGCGCAGATCCGGCCGTGCGAAAAATCGAGGGACTCTCCCCAATCAACCGTACATCAGCGGGAGTTTCGCCTCCCGAACTGTTGGAAATTAAAGAAAATGGACTTCGATTTTTTGTCGATATTTTCCATGGTCAAAAGACCGGTTTTTATCTGAATCAGTGCGACAATCGCAAGACAGTTGCGGAATATGCAACCGCCAAAAACGTTTTGGATGGTTTTTCCTATTCGGGGGGTTTTGGCGTTCATGCTTTATCCGCCGGCGCGCATTCCGTAACCAGCGTGGATTCGTCGGCTGCGTGTCTCGAGCTTTTTGGTAAGAACTACGAACTCAACAATTTTTTAATTCCTGGCGATTCGACCATCAAAGGGGATGTGTTTCAGTTGTTGAGAATGTTTCGCGAACAAAACCGAAACTTCGACATGGTCATTCTCGATCCCGCCAAATTCGCGCACGGAGCACCCGGAGAACCACAGAGTCTTCATCTACTTTGATCTAATCTGCAAGTTTGATTTTATGAATTTTACCTTGGGATTTATTTGTTATTTGTCATTTGGTTTTTGGAATTTGCTGTTCGTCGTACATTATCAATAAGCTGGTGGAATGGTTTCTTGACAAAACTGGAGGGAATTAAATATGAAGACACGTTGCGAATGGGCAGGTTCGGATGCGCTTTATATTGAATATCATGATAAAGAATGGGGTGTACCGGTGCACGATGATCGGAAAATATTTGAAATGTTGGTGCTTGAAGGGGCGCAAGCCGGATTAAGCTGGTTAACCGTACTGAAGAAGCGCGAAGCTTATCGAGAGGCGTTTGATAATTTCGATCCGACCAAAGTGGCGCAATACGACGACAACAAAATTGCTGAGTTGCTTTCTAATGGGGGGATTATTCGCAATCGGCTGAAAATCCACTCCGCTGTTAAGAATGCCAGAGCATTTTTGGGAGTCCAAAAAGAGTTTGGCAGCTTTGACCAATACATCTGGCAATTCGTTGATGGCAAACCCAAACAAAACGCCTGGAAGAGTCTGAAACAACTTCCGGCACAAACTCGGGATTCCGAAGCCCTGAGCAAGGATTTGAAAAAACGCGGATTTACCTTCGTCGGTCCAACCATCTGTTACGCCCACATGCAAGCCACGGGCATGGTCAACGATCACATCGTCGATTGTTTCAGACACAAAGAAGTGGCAAAATTGAGCCCTTGAGAAATAATGAGAGCGCGTCCATGCAGGCTTGGTTGGTGATAATGCCCTCGGAAATTCAGGCCAAGATGCTCAGAGCCCTTGAAGAACGACGCTTTCGCAGACTGGGCGGCAAAAATGAAACTGAGGTGGATGTGCGCGTGCTCTCCGCATCCAACAAGAAGCTTGAGAAAGCTCTGGAGGAGAAAACGCTTCGTGAGGATATTTATTACCGGCTGAGTGTTGTCGAAATCGAAATGCCACCGTTACGTGAAAGGACAGGCGATATCCCGCTGCTCATGAATGAGTTTCTGGAGATGTTCCGCGAGAGAAACGATAAGAAGATTACCGGCTTCTCACCCCGCTCCGCTGAAATTCTGAATCGTTATCATTGGCCGGGCAACGTGCGCGAGTTGAAGAACACCATCGAACGGGCGGGCGTTTTGTGTAAAGGGCAGACCATCCAGGTCACCGATTTGCCCAAACGCCTCATCGATCCCGACGGCAGCAAACTCGAGGTGCAAATTCCCATTGGCACAACGCTGCAACTATCCGAACGCGAAATGATTTTGAAAACGCTGGAACACGTCAACAACAACAAAACGCGCGCAGCCCAGGTGTTGGGCATCAGTCTGAAAACGCTTCACAATAAATTGAATCAATACAAGTCGGAGAATGTGATTTAATCGGAGCGGAACCTTTCGAAGGTTTCAAACCTTCGAAAGGTTGGCATCAACTGGTTTAACTATCATATCAGCTACAGGGATAAGTGTTTTTCGCGTGGCCCAT
>JABAHS010033712.1_pt5 | contig 29696 bp, 26 predicted proteins | sample 7062111 | NCBI WGS metagenome assembly JABAHS01 (sample SAMN14534600, study PRJNA622989) | marine sediment metagenome | biome: marine biome [ENVO:00000428]; feature: marine pelagic biome [ENVO:01000023]; material: deep marine sediment [ENVO:00002113]; isolation source: pool of 4 deep marine... | reverse complement strand
TTATCCCCCCTCCCAACTCGAACACAGGTGTGATCGCCAATGGAGATCAAGCTCAAGGGGTGGTCGGCGGTCGCGGCGCTCGTCGTCATCGGCGCCGTGCTGGGCGGCAAGCTGCTGATGGAGCGTTCGACGCTCGAGACGGAAGCGATGGAGCAGCTCAAGCTCACCCTCCAGGGCGAGTACGGCTCGTACCTGCTGCACGATGTCGATGCGGACCGGCTCACGAACGAGGAGATGGAAGCCAAGGCGGCGGAGCTGCTGGAGCTCCAGGACATCCGCTTCACCTCGATCAAGGCTCGGGGCCGGGGCGACGACGTGCGGGTCAGGGTGGAGGTCGAGGTGGCCGGAGGCGATCCGCCGGACGGCGAGCGGGTCCGCTACTACAAGCTGTCGCACAGCACCCTGACGGGCTGGCGGGTGCGGCGCGAGATCACCGCCCTGTCCTACTACCTGAAATTGTTCTAGCTCTCCGCGGTCAGGGCAACAGCATATGCGCTCTGATCGTGCTTTAGGAGTGACCGGGAATTGCGCCGCCCTCAGTTTCGCGGGGACATCACCGGAAAGCGATGCAAAACACTAGCCGCCGAGCCCTTGCCTTCAGCACTTCGACGAGCGACCGGGCCTGCGTCCCCACAATCGGTATTTGCCTCTGGCCGATCAGTGGATTGACCGCGTCCAACCAGCGGGTCACGCCTATGGGTCCGTTGATGATGTCAGTGTAAGCGGATCTCTTGAGAATACCTCTAAGCTCTCTGCGTTCCTCTACTTGGACGCGGGTGAGTGGACGGTATTCTGGCGGCTCATCAACCGCCCGTTGTCGCTGCCCAGGGCTGAACATACAGCGTTGCCAACTAGGCCCTATCCGCGTTCAACTCACTTTGCGAGACCGAAATTGTCATGCCCTGAGAGGCGCTTGTGGCTGTGGTCTGAGCCCAGCCATCAACCAATCGTGTATCGGGTCAATAGTACGGGTTCGCGACGAATAAGGAGAAGGTGAATGGAGGGATCGAGCAAGGATCGCTGGGACAAGGCTCAGATCATGCTGACGCCTGTAGGCGGTTTGGTAACGGCCATCGTGATCGCCGCACTGGGCTATTACGGATCGAAGGCGCTAGAGACTAAACGGTCAAACGATGCATTCGTTCGAACATATCTGGAGTTAACTGCGGCGGAGGACCGGGAGAAAACTACGTTCCGGCAGGAAATGTTCGCATGGATGGCTGACCGATTCACGGAAACCGAATCTTTACAAGAGAGATTGCTTGCCTTGGAGCTGTTCGCATCGAACTTTCACGAAACACTTGACCTCTCGCCGCTCCTCTCCGAGGTCCAACAAGACATTGAGGGCCTCGAGGCGAGTGCTGGCCACGAAGAGCGACTGTACGAACTGGCCCGAAAAATTCGAGATCGGGAATTGGATATACTCGGGCCGGTAAGTCAGGTAACCGGGTTTGATATAGGCCTGCGCGCAGGCGAGCGCTGGGAAGATAGCCTGGTTCTCCAGGATGGAGTTGAACGACGGTTTGAGTTGTCCGTTCTTGAGGTCGATGAAGAAAAGAGGCAGTTGTCTTTAGAGATGCGACTCACCGATGAGCTTCGTGTCACAGTTTTGAGTTTCGACCTTGACTATTTTGATTTTCCGCTGACCCACTACACGAGGCTCGCGAACGATCAGCGTTGCGCAATTGTGCTCATGTGGTTCGATACCGCCCATGAGTCGGCCGGACTGAGAGTAGTCTGTTACCCCGGAGACTTCCGTAGCTTCACCAAAGCCGAACGGCTCGTCGAGAGGCTTCGAGACTAAGACGGCATTTGGAGTCCCCGACGAAAGCTCTCAGCGTTTCGTGCGTGACGGCGCTGGACGTTCTATAGGCGATGTCCGGTGCGGTCGTGTTCCGCCCGTCAGTCGGCCAGCTGGCGAACCGCGTCGGCTCGTTCCTTGACCGAGTCGAGCGGGACATGGGCGCCGCCTTCCAGCAGCTCGAACTTCAGCAGTTCGCGGTGCAGACGGTCGAGCTCCTCGAGGGCGTCCTGAACCTCCGGCGCCAGACTCGCGTCGTCCCCGTCGGTCCGGTACTTCCGGCCGCGCTGAGAAGCCGCCAGTCGCTCCAGCGCCTCGAGGAGCGCGCCGGCGGCGGCGACCGCACCGTCGGCCAGCTGCGGGTCATCCGAGCGCACCGCGTTGGCGACGTTGTTGACGCCGTCGTGGAGCTGCCGGGCGCGGACAAGCTCGTAGTCCAGCGGCACGGTGTAGACCGCTTTGACCGGCCGGCTGCGGGGTGGGATGAGCAGCTCGAAGACCGAATATCCGCGGGACAGGAGCCCGATGGTGTGGAGCAAAAAGACGAGAAAGAGCGGCACGAGAGGGAAATGCGCCCACTGGATGCCCGGTGAGGTGATCTGATCGACGGCGATGACGGCGACCGCCACGGCGAGGAAGACGAGGAGGTGCCGCTGGTAGATGCGCCGGCGATGCTCCGAGAGCTCGCTGGCGCCGGGTCGCGTGGCGACTCGTGCCTTCGGTACTGGCGGCTGCTGCGTCTCGTCTGTCACTCCTCAACCTCCCAATAACGCTCTGACCAGATAGGCGATTCCGAACCCCGCGTAGTTGCCCAGCGCGTAGCCCAGCAGCCCCACCGCCACGCCCGGCAGCGTGAGCCCGGGCCAGCCGCGGGCCGCGGCGACCGCCATCGCGGTGGACGGGCCGCCGATGGCGGCCTGCGAGGCCACGGCCATCGCGGGCATCGAAGCGCGCAGTGCTCGGCCGACCAGAAACAGAAAGATACCATGAATGGCGACGACGACGAGGGTGTAGAGGAAGACGGCGGGTCCGGCGGCGACCATCGCCCGCAGCAGTGACCGGATGCCGATGACGGCGAAGAAGAGGTGGAGCCCCAGGTTGCCGAGCTGCGTGGCGCCCTGAATGCGGCGAACCGCCGGGAGCTGGGCGAGGGCCAGGGCGATGGTCGTGAGCCAGAGGATCTCCGGTACCAGGCCGACCGTCCGGCCCAACCAGGCCGCCGCCACCAGGACGGCGAACCCGATGGCGGCCAGGCCGACCAGGTCGGCCAGCGAGACGGGCACGGCGCCCCAGAATGGGTGAGGCGCCGTATCGCGCCCTTCGACGTCGTCTCCGGCGGTCGCGAGGCCCGCGGCGCCGGGCCGCAGCAGCGAGACCGGCGCCAGCAGCGTCACGCCCATCCAGATGGCCGTGGTCACGTTGTCGGCGGCGGCGGCGGCGCCGAAGGTCGACGCGGGCAGCTCGAGCCCGCGACCCACCGCGGCGAAGTTGAGGCTGCCGCCCGTGTAGGTCCCGGTGAACGTCCCGGCCAGCTTCCAGGTGAGCGTGCCGATGGCGTCGCCGAAGACCAGGGCACCGACGATGGCGCCCAGCGCCGTGCCGATGGCGGCCACGACGAACAGCGCCAGCATCAGGGGGCCCGCCTTCCCCAGGTCGCCCAGCCGAACGCCCAGCAGCAAATAGATGATCGCCAGCGACGTGACCGGCCCCTCGATGCCGCCGTAGACCGGCGAGTCGTGGGGTACGATGCCGGTGTTCGACAGCACGGCGCCGAAGATGATCACCAGCATCGACGCGCCCAGCCGGGCGAAGAACGTGAACCGCCGATCGAGCCAGAAGGCGAGGGCGGTGATCGCGGCGATCAGCGCGGCGATGGTCAGGGGGTCGCGAAACAAGCGCTCTCTTCCCGTTGAAGATCTGTTGACGGCCGCGCGTATTGTGGTCCTGCGGTTCGCGGCGGGCAAGCGGTGCTGGTTGTGCGGTGATGTGCCGCCGTGGACGCACCAACGGGCGGTCCCGGTGGCCGGCGGCAAATTCAATCGACAACAGGGCCGTTACCAGCGCGCCGGGCCGCCCGGGGAAAACAGTAAGGGGTGATGTGTGGTGAGTAGTGAGAGGCGGCAAGGAGAGCAAGAGGGTGGGCGGTTCCCGCTTCGTCGAGGACTTCACGAATTTGGACGTCTACAGGAGGGCTTCCTGCGTAGCGCGGAATATCTTTGTACTCTCGCAACGGTTTCCTCCCGAAGAGAACAGGGCGCTGCGCGATCAGTTGTTGCGGGCGGCGAGATCGATCGGTGCGCAGATCGCGGAGGCATGGGCAAAGCGTCCGTATCCACGGCATTTTAGAGCCAAGCTTACCGATGCGGATGCGGAACAGCGCGAGACCCGACACTGGCTACGAATCGGACTCGAATGCGGATACCTGACCCCGGCGGAAGCCGAGCCTCTCATGGAAGAGCTCGACCGGATAGGTCGAATGCTTGTAACAATGATGAAAGGGGCAGAGAAGTTCCGCGTCGGCCGCTACCAGAAGTAGCAATCCCACCCACCACCCACCACCCACTACCCACTACCCACTACTCCCCGCGCGCCGCTGCCCAACCGGAGAGCCTTGCCGGCGGCAGGCGCGCCCTCTTCGCCACGCTCGCTGAGCAGCCAGACGCCGGCGTAGGCGACGGCGGCGATCAGGTACAGGTTCTTCACGCCCAGCAGCATGACCGAGTATTCCAGGACGCCTCCGAAGGCGGCGCCGAAGAGATTGTATCCGAGGGCCCTGACCGAATTCGCCCGTGCGGCGAACAGTCGGGCGAAGGCGATCGCCGCGAACAGCACGGGGGCAGCGACGACGGCTCCGCCCAGCAGCCACTCCACCCAGAGCGCGCCGCCGGCCAGCGCCCGGATGGGGAGCAGGTAGCCGAGGGCCAGGCTGGCCATAAGGGCGAGGAACACCGGCCGCAGCGGGATGTCGCGGCGCCGCAGGACCAGCCAGTTGGCGATGAGAATCACCACCAGAACGGAAGAGAAGACGAGAAGGTTGACCTCCCAGGTGGAGCCGAACAACAGCGACATCTCGGTCACGCTCTTCGTCTCCAGCAGCAGGAACCCGAGACCCAGGAGGAACATCTGCAGGTCGATGTCGCCGCGCAGCGCCCGGCCGCCGGCCAGCCCCACCAGCAGCAAGGAGAAGACCAGTACGAACGCCAGCCCCTTCAGGTAGTGGGCGGGAAAGGTCGGGCGCCGGAGGTAGAGATAAGGCCAGTCATCGGTGGGGGTGCCGACGTCCTCGACGAACTCGGCGGCCAGGTCCGCCGGTTGCAGCTCCGGCCCCCCGGCCCTTCCGAAACGAAGGTGAAGCCCGGGGAATCGCCGTTCGTCGAGCCGGCCCGCCACGCGCCCGGTTCGCCTTTGCCGGTCAGGAAGACGAAGTTGAACAGCGTATGGGGCTCGAAGAAATAGACCTGTGGCGGCTGATCGAACGCGGCCAACAGACCCTGGTAGAGCTTCGCGACGATCCAGGACGCCTGAGACATGTGATACATGAGCACGCGGCCGTGCGGTTTCAGGACGGCACGCGTATCGAGCAACGCCTCGAGGGTGTAGACGTAGTTGTCGAGTCGTACCGAGCTCATTCCGGAGAGGAGCGTCTGGCTGTCGAGAGTGCCGAAGACCACCAGGTCGTAGCGCTGCGACGTCTGCCGCAGGAAGGCCCGCGCGTCGTCGACGTGGAGGCGAACCCGTGGATCATCGTAGGGATGTCGAGGGTGGAGGTCGTTACCCAGGCTGGCGATCACCGGGTCGATCTCGACGGCATCGACATGCTCGACGTCCATGTCGAGCAAGAGGGCGACGTCGTTCCCGGCGCCGCTGCCCAGCACGAGCACGGTATCCAGTCGCGGGATTCCCTCGTACGGGAGTCGATAGTGGTGCCGCGCCCTGGCGATGTAATCGTTCACCGGGTCGGCGTCGGATGACATCTCCATGGCCGTGAGATGCATCGAGCCATTGACGTCGATCACGTAGAACTCCTGGGCGTATACCTCAGACCAGTTGACCTTGTAGTAGGGTGACCAGCGCTCGTTGGTCCCGGCGGTATCGAGCACCACGACGATGAGCAGCGGGACCGTCAAGGCGACGGCGACCAGATAACGGCGACTCTGATGGGAGGCGATGGCCAGTAGCGAGAACGCCAGCACGAACCAGAGCCAGGGCGGGCTGCCGACGTAGCTCAGCAGGCCGAAGGACACGATGCCCGCGAGACTGCCCAGGATATCGAGCGAGTAGGCGACCAGCGGCCGGAAGCGCCGGAATTCGTGCCCCAGCAGCGCGCCGAGCGGGACGAAGAAGAGAGCGCAGCAAACGAAGAGAAGCACGACCGGGGGCAGCGTGCCGATTTGCTTCACGTTCGGCGAAGCCTGCCAATACACCCCCCATAAGAACTCGCTTTCGGACCGTGGGATCCGAACCAGGACGTTGGAGAAGCCACGGGTCGCCGCCACGAGGATGAGCGCCATGGGAAGGAGACCCCAGCGAAGCCTGTCTACATGCCGTACCGCCAGGAGTCCCGCGCCCATGCCCACGAACGTCGCGATCAGCACCAGGTTCAGATAAAACGAGAATACCCGCACGTTGGCGGGCACGTAGCGGATGAACGCGAGCTCGAAGAAGAGGATGAGAAAGCTGTATGCCGCCAGCCTGAAGGCCGCGCCGCGCTCACCCCGCAAGTCGGCCATCAACCCTGTTATCGCCATGCTCTGCAACGTAAGGTTCACCCTCGGGTTTCTCTGAGCGGCGCTAGCGCCGGAGTGACGGATCGACGGTGAAATGAAGGTGGGGGAGGTTCTGACGGCTGGAATGTCACGGGGACGCGGGCGTCCGCGAGCGCGCCGCCGAAAGCTTTGTGAAGCTAACAAGGTGTGACGCCTCCCACAAGCTGCGGGTCGGCTCGCTTGCGTGCTCTTCAGCCGTGACTGCCTTGCGCTTTACCGGACGTCAGCCGATACTTCCCATGCCTCCCCCTTCCCGCCATCCAGCGAACAGCCACCGAGGAGCGAATGGCCGACAATCAGGTTCCGCTGATCGTCGATATCGATGGCACCCTTCTCAGATCGGACCTGCTGTGGGAGAGCCTCGCGTCGCTGGCGGTTCGGCATCCGCTGAAGGCGTTGCTCGTGCCGTTCCAACTGCTGCGTGGCCGACCGGCGCTCAAGGCGTTTCTCGCCCGGGAAACCCGGCTCGAGATCGAGCTGGTCCCGCTGAGCAAGGCGGCGGTGGAGCTGATCGAGGCGGCGGAGCGCGAGGGTCGGAGGGTGATCCTGGCGTCCGGGTCGCCGCAGGCGATGGTGGACCGGGTGCGGGAGCGGGTGGGGGCGGACGAGGCGTGGGGCACGGACTCGATCACGAACCTGACGGGCTCGAGCAAGCTTCTGCGGATCCAGGAGAGCTACGGCGCCTTCGACTACGCGGGTAACAGCTGGGTCGACCTGCCGCTGTGGCGCGAGGCGCGTCGACCGATAGCGGTGAACCCGAAGAGGCTCGCGCTTCACTTCGGTAAGCGTGCCCGACCGGATCTGGAGGTGGTGGAGGACGAGCGGGTCGGCTGGCGGGCCTGGCTGCGGGCGCTGCGGCCGCACCACTGGGCGAAGAACACGCTGATGTTCCTGCCGGCGCTGGCGGCGCACCTGGAGCCGAGTCCGGAGCTGGCCGTGCGGCTTCTGGCGGGGTTCGCGGCGTTCTGCGCGATGACCTCGGCGGTCTACCTGACGAACGACATCGCCGACCTGTCGAGCGATCGGACCCACGCGACGAAGCGGCACCGACCGCTGGCGGCCGGGGAGATCGCGATCTCGCACGCGATCGTGGCGGCGCTGCTGCTGGCCGTGGCGTCGGCGGCGCTGGCCTGGTACCTGGCGCCGATCTTCGCCGCGGTCCTGGCTTCGTATTTGGCTCTGACCAGCGCGTACACGGCGCTGCTCAAGCGAAAGCTGATCGTCGACGTGATCACGCTGGCGACGCTGTACACGATCCGGGTGGTCGCCGGCGCGGTGCTGGTGCAGGTCCCGCTCTCCCGCTGGTTCCTGGCGTTCTCGATCTTCCTCTTCCTGTCGCTGGCGCTGGTGAAGCGGGTGGTGGAGCTGAAGGAGCTGGAAGGCGCGAACGCGGAGAAGGCGGCGGGCCGACGTTATCAGGTCGAGGATCTGGGCGTCCTGATCGGGCTGGGCACGGCGGCGGCGGCGGCCAGCGCGCTGGTCTACTGCCTCTACATCACCAGCGACGATGTGCTCCGCCTCTACGATCAGCCCGACGCGCTGTGGATCGGGCTGCCGCTCTTCCTCTACTGGATCGCCCGGCTCTGGGTGCTGGCGAGCCGCGGCGTGATGCACGAGGACCCGGTCACGGCGACGCTGCGGGATCGGGCGACCTACGCGGTTCTGGTCGGGTTCCTGCTGACCGTCTGGTTGGCGTCGTGAGGTTTGGTGGAGCGGAGACCGGGGCGGCCGGGGCGCGCGGGGTGGGGTCGCTCGCGAACCAGCGCGTCTGGGGGTGGGGCCGGCAACCGGTGGGTGAGACCGAACTGCGACGGCCGGAGCGGCTCCGCGACTTATACGCGGCGGTATCGGGAGAGGGAACCGCCCTCGCCCGCGGGCTGGGCCGCAGCTACGGCGACGCGTCGTTCAACAGCGCCGGCACGACGATCCTGATGGAGCGGATCGATCGCTACGTGGACTTCGACCCGTCGGCGGGCGTGGTGGAATGCGAGGCCGGTGTCACGATCGACGACCTGGTGCGCCACTTCGTGCCGCGGGGATTCTTTCCGCCGGTCGTCCCCGGGACCAAGCACGTCACCATGGGTGGTGCCATCGCCAGCGACATCCACGGCAAGAACCACCACAAAGACGGCTCGCTGGCCCGGCACCTGCTGGACTTCGAGCTGCTGACCGCGTCGGGCGACATCGTCACCTGCAGCCGGGATGAGAACCCGGACCTCTTCTGGGCCACGTTGGGCGGCATGGGGCTGACCGGGGTCGTCACGACTCTGCGCATGCAGATGACGCCGGTCGCGAGCGCCTACGTGGAGGTCGACATCGATCGGGCGCCGGACCTGGACCGGACGCTGGAGCTCTTTCACGAGTCCGACGAGAACTACCGCTACTCGGTGGCCTGGGTGGACGGGCTGGCGGGGGGCCGCTCGCTGGGCCGCTCGATATTGATGCGGGGGAACCCGGCGCCGTCAGGCGACGGTCGGGGGCTGGACGTCAAACGGAGAAAGGAGCGGTCGGTCCCGAAGATCTTTCCCGCCGCCCTGCTCAACCGGACGTCGGTCAAGGCCTTCAACACGCTCTATTATCGCAGGCACCCGCGCCAGGCGCGGGGCGCGGTGCAGCACTACGAGCCGTTCTTCTTCCCGCTCGACGCGGCCCGGGACTGGAACCGGCTGTACGGGAAGCGCGGTTTCACGCAGTACCAGTGCGTGCTTCCGTACGAGGGCGGCCGCGACGGGCTGGCGCGGATCCTCGAGTTCGTGCGCCGGGAGACCCGGGGCTCGTTCCTCACCGTGCTGAAGCGGTTCGGGCCGGGTGAAGCGGACAGTCCCCTGTCGTTCCCGATGCCGGGCTATACGCTGGCGATGGACATCCCGTGGCGCGGGGCAGCGCTGGAGAGCGCGCTGGAGCGCATCGACGCGATCGTGATCGAGCTGGGCGGCCGGGTCTATCTGACGAAGGACGCGCGGCTGTCGGCGGAGTCGCTGCGGGCGATGTACGACCGGCTGGACGAATGGCTGGCGGTGAAGCGGCGCGTGGACCCCGAGAGTCGCTTCGTGTCGGACCTGGGACAGCGGCTGGGGCTGGTCGCGTGAGCGAGGGCGCCAAGGGCTCGGTGCTGATCCTGGGCGCCACGTCGCTCATCGGCCGGGCGACCGCCGCGGCCTTCGCCCGGGAGGGGTACGATCTGATGCTCGCGTCGCCGGGCGGCCCGGAGCTGGAGCACGTGACGGCGGATGTGGCAATCCGGACCGGCGCGGCGGTCGTGTCCCTCGAGCTCGACGCGCGAGATACGGCTTCGCACGCGGGCTTCGTGCGGCGGGCCGTAGAGGCGGCGGGCGGCGAACTGTCGGGCGCGGTTTTGAACTTCGGCCTGGGCGGCGACGCGGTGTGCGCCCGGGAGGACATGAGTCACGCCGAGGAGATCCTGCGGGTCAATTTCGTGGGTGCGGCGTCGGTCCTCGGACACCTGGCGAACTACTTCGAGCAAAGACGTCGCGGCTTCATCATCGGCGTGTCCTCGGTGGCAGGCGATCGGGGCCGACAGAGCAACTACGTCTACGGATCGGCCAAAGCGGGGCTCTCGGCCTTTTTGCAGGGGCTGCGCAATCGACTGCATCACGCCGGCGTCACCGTGGTGACGGTGAAGCCAGGGTTCATCGATACGCGGCTCACCTACGGGAAGGTTTCTCCGAAGATGGCGGCCGCGCCCGAACGAGTGGGCGCAGCGATCGTGAAGGCGGTGAAGAAGAGGCGCTCGGTGGTCTACGTCCCCGGCTACTGGCGCCTGATCATGATGATCATCAAGGCGATCCCCGAGCCGGTGTTCAAGCGTCTGAATCTCTGAGTGTTAGTGAATTGGTGAGTTAGTGAGTTAGTGAGTTAGTGTTAGACCGGTGACCAGCCTACTGACTACTAACGCACAAACGTACTAACGCACTAACGCACTACCGAAAACGTCCGCCCCCGGCTCGCCAGGCGCTCCGCCCACCGGTCCCAGATCTTCACCGTGATCTCGTAAGTGCCCGGCGGCGCCCGCTGCAGGTCGAGGGAGAGGAACTCCACGGCCCGGTCCAGCCCGTCCATATCGGCCTCGCGGGCGAACCGAAGCTCGACCCGGTCGTCGCCGGCGATCGTGAAGCCCCAGGCGTCAGCGATGTCGCCGATGATCTGGGCCAGGCCGCCCTCGCGATGCAGCTCGGCCACCCGGACGGTGAGCTGCACCTCGTAGGACGCGAACCCCTCGGCGTCCTGCTCGAGCCCGTAGATCTCGTAGTAGATGTGGACCGGCTGGTCGCCGGCGTAGGCGAGGGATGGGTTGGGGGTGATCTCCAGCTGGGCGCGGCGCCGGGGCGTCTCGGCCAGCGGACGGATCCGCTCGGCCAGCAGGATGTCGCTGACGGCCAGGGAGTCGGCGGGGAAGAGCCGGGCGGTGAAGGTGTCGCGGGCGGCGGCGGCCCACCAGGTGACGGCGTCCCGGGCCTCGACGGCGGCGACCAGGCGGCCGACCGGCGGCAGCAGCAGGCGCCAGCTGCGGAGCGGGTTGGTGCTGGCGGCGTCGCCCCGCTCGATCACCCGGGTCTCCACCCGGCGAACCACCCGCTCGCCCTTTCCGTCCACCACGAACAGGCCGGTCTCGACCTCGGTGCTGGCCAGCTCCTGGCCCGTCAGCAGGTTCTCGAACGGGAACTCGCCGTGGATCTCGACGGCCAGCTCGTCGGGCGTGTCGCCGCGGAAGCGGACGATCTGCAGGTCGGCGGGCAGCAGGACCGGGAGCGACTCGATGTTGTCGTACTTGGCCGGCAGGGTGTGGCGGTACTCGTCGGCGACGAACTGATAGTCGCCGGTGAACGACGTGCGATAGTAGTTGGCCTCCTTGTGGAACATCAGCACGATGCCGCGGTCGTACACCCAGACGTTCGTGTAGCCGGTGGTGGTCTCACGGTCGCGCTGCACACGGCCGCTGGGCAACGGCTCCAGCGCATCGGCGGGCATGTCGGTTCGCATGCCGCCCGCGAAACGCGGGAAGGTGGCGACGATGTCCGGCGGTCCATAACGGATGTAGGTGATGCCCCGCTCGGTGTCCCAGCCGCGCAGACCGACGGACGGCTCGGCGAACCGCAGGTCCGCAAAAGCGACACGGGACAGATGCTCCAGCCGTCGCTCGTTCGCCTCGGTCAGATAGAGCGGGTCGGCCAAGCGCCAGTACGCGTCCTCGAAATTCGTCTTACCCGAGTCGGTCAGCGCGAAGTACTCTTCGGCTCGCCGTCTGCGCATCACCGGTGACACGTCCTGGAACGCCGCCTTTTCCCGCTCCGGCAGCAGTTCCAGAGCCCGGTCGAAGGCGGCGCCCGCTTCGTCCTCGCGTGCGGCGCGGTGCAGGCCCAGCCCGAGATACAGGTGAGCGTGCCCGCTCTCGGGGTAGGCGTCGGCGAGCCGCCCGGCGACCTCGAGGTACTCCTCCAGCTCGCCGGCTTCCATCAGATGGAGGAGCAGGCGGTACGAGGCCTGGAAGTGGTCGGGGTCGTGGTCGAGGGCCGCCCGGTAGTATCGGATCAGCCGCTGCCGCGTCTCGTCGCCGAACCCGGGGATGGGGTGCGCGTCCTCCAGGTAGTCGATCGCGTAGTCGTATAGCGATTGCGTGGTCGGCAACGCTGTCGAGATCGGTCCCCGGCCGGGCGGGATCATGTGTCGGTCCCGCTGCCGGTCGTAAGTGAGCTCCTCGGCCAGAGCCAGGTAGGTGTAGGCGTCGGCCAGGAGGGCGGAGTCGCGCGGCACCCGGTCCTCGGCCATCTCCACCGCCCGCTCGAGGATCCGCTCCGCCGTCTCCCGCTGCTGCTGCTTGAGGCGCAGGGCGCCCAGCGCCACGTAGATCGCCGGGTTCAGCGGGTCCAGGTCGTCGGCCCGCTCCAGGGCCCGCTCCGCCTCCTTGTCGGCCAAATCGGTCTCGTCGCCGCTCACCCAGCGGGTCAGCATACGGCCCAACTGGTAATGCGCCTCGGCCAGGCGGGGCGCGGCCCGGGCCGCCGCGCGCAGCTCTTCCAGCGCCGCCAGGGTGTCGCCGGCGGCGGCCAGGGCGTGGGCTTCCTCGATATGGCGGCGGGCGATATTGTCCTGAGCCCGGCAGGGAAGCGGGGCCAGAAGCGAGATGGCGGCAACGGCGAGGAGAGGGGTTCGCATACAGGGTCCGGCTTCGACGGTCTGGCGTGGTTGGCGCTATATCGTAAGATGATAGCCGTGGTCGAATGTTTGCAAGCACACGTTTCACCGGGTTGGCGGCGAAGATCGCCTACGGAACCGCCGGCGTCGCTGCGGCGACCGTGCTCTTCCTCTTGGGCGGACGACTGATGCTGGACGCGCTGGAACGACAGCTGATCTACTTCCCCAGCCGGGTCCCGGCGGACGCGGCCACGCCGCCGTTGCGCGGGGCGGCGGTGGACGAGGTCTGGTTGGAGGCGGAAGGCGGCGTGCGGATCCACGGCCTGCACGCCCGCAGGCGGGACGCGTTCGCCGATCTTCTGTTCTTCCACGGGAACGCGGGCAGCCTGTACGATCGGTTGGACAACGTGGAGCTGCTGCTCGAGTCGGGGTTCAACGTTTTTATAATTGACTACCACGGCTACGGGAAAAGCGAGGGGACGCCGTCGGAGGGGGCGCTGTACGAGGACGGCCGGCTGGCCTACCGCTACCTGGTGGAGGAGCGCGGGGTGGACCCGTCGCGCCTGGTCCTGTTCGGCCGGTCGCTGGGCTCGACGGTGGCGGTGGAGCTGGGGTCGACGGGAGAGGCGGCTGCGGTGATCATCGAGTCGGGCTTCACGTCGGCGCGGGACCTGGCGGCGGTGCACTACGGCTGGCTGCCCGGCGTATTGCTGCGGTCGATGTCGCACGAGTTCGATTCGATCTCGAAGGTGCCGCGACTGAAAGCGCCGGTCCTGTACGTGCACGGGAACGTGGACAACATCGTCCCGATGAAATTCGGCCGGCGTCTCTACGAGGCTAGCCCGGAGCCCAAGGAGTGGTACGAGATCGAGGGGGCCGGGCACAACGATACCCTGTACGTCGGCGGCAGTGAGTACTTCCGTCGGCTGGTGGACTTCGTCAAACGATATGTCGGTGAAGACGGCTAGAACGATGATAGCGGTCGTGGTCGCCGCGCTGGCGCTGACCGTGATGGGCGGTGCCTCCTCGACGCCGGGCCAGGATCGCCCCATCGATGTAACGCGTTACGTCATCGCCGTCGATCTACAACCCGAGGCCGGGTCGTTCCGCGGTCGGACGACGATCGAGTTCGTCGCCCGCGCAGCGCTGGAACGAGCGAGCTTCGATCTCGTGGGCCTGACCGTGGACTCGGTGACGCGCGATGGCACGCGCCTCGAGTTCAGGCGCGAGGGCGGCACCGTCGATCTAGCCCTGGGTCGGCGGTCGTCGGCCGGTGATACACTGAGCGTCACCGTGTTCTACGGCGGTGCGCCGCGTGATGGGTTGCTATTCCGGACCAGCATTCACGGCGACCCGACGGTCTTCGCGGACAACTGGCCCGACCGGGCGCACCACTGGTTCCCCTGCGTCGACGATCCGGCCGACAAAGCGGCGGCGGAGCTGCGGGTCCGGGCGCCGGCGGCCTGGAGCGTCGTGGGTGTGGGCGGCGAAGTGGCGGAGCGGCGACTGCCCGATGGCCGCAAGGAGACGATCTGGTCGACGCGGCGGCCGATCCCCGTCTACACGATCGTCTTCGGGGCGGCGGAATTGATCGTGGGCAACGCGGGCGCGCTGGGCTGCGAGGCGCCGGGCCGCCGCTGCGTACCGGTCACCTGGTGGATGTACCCGGAAGACGCCGCTCGCGGTCGGCAGATCTTCCGGCGCGCCGACCAGATCGTCGCGTTCTTCGACAGTCTGATCGGGCCGTTTCCGTACGAGAAGCTGGCGCTGGTCCAATCGACGACCCGCTACGGCGGAATGGAGAACTCGAGCGCCATCTTCCTGTCGGAACAGGTCGGGCAGGCCGCATCGGCGGACGCGCTCATCGCTCACGAGGTGGCTCATCAGTGGTTCGGCGACGCGGTCAGCCCGGGTGAATGGCCGCACCTCTGGCTGTCCGAAGGGTTCGCGACCTACCTGACCACGGTTTTCTTCGAGCGTGCCGACGGCGTGCCCCTGGCCCGGCAGCGAATGATCAACGCCGAGCGAGCCTACATGGCGTCCCCGAACGCGGTGGCCAGCCCGGTGATCGGCGAGCGGCCCCGGAACTTGCGGTCGCTGCTCAACGCCAACAACTACCAGAAGGGGGCCTGGGTCCTCCACATGTTGCGCGCCCAGGTGGGGGACGAGACGTTTTTCAACTCGCTGCAGCGTTACTACGCCGAGTATCGGGACGCGACCGCGCTGACCGAGGATTTCCAGCGTATCGTCGAGGAGGAGCACGGCGAGGAGTTGGGCTGGTTCTTCGAGCAGTGGCTGTATCGCCCCGGATATCCGAGGGTCGAGGTGACTTACAGCTGGAACGCCGCAACCGCCTTGATGGACCTGCGAGTGCGCCAGGTGCAGCCGGGCCCGCCGTTTCGCTTCCCGCTGGATTTCGAGGTCTTCTTCTCGGGCCAGAACTACAAAGCCCAGCACTCGATCGAGGTGAGCGAGCGGGAGGAGGGCTCGCTGGTCGTGCTGCCGATGAAGCCGGACCGCGTCGTCATCGATCCCCACAACAAGATCCTCGGGCCGACGGTCCTGGTGCGCTGAGGGTTATCCGACACCGATGAGCGAGCGAACGCAGGGGTACAAACAGCGAGCAGCCGAGCGTGCGGCGGAGCTGATCGAATCGGGCATGGTCGTGGGTCTGGGCACCGGCAGCACGGCGATCCTCGCGGTTCGGCGGCTGGCGCAGCGGCTCGAGTCCGGCGAGCTGACGGATCTGGTGGGCGTCCCGACCTCGGAGGCGACGGCGGCGGAAGCGCGAAAGCTGGGCATACCGCTGACGACGCTGGACGACCGGCCAACGGTCGACCTCACGATCGACGGCGCCGACGAGGTCGACCCGCGGCTCGACCTGATCAAGGGCGGCGGCGGCGCGCTGCTGCGCGAGAAGATCGTCGCGCAGGCCAGCGCTCGCGTGATCATCGTGGTCGACGAAGGAAAGCTGTCGCCGGTCTTGGGGACGAAATGGGCCGTGCCGATCGAGGTGGTGCCCTTCGGCCTGCGGACCGAAGCGCTGTTTCTCGAGGAGCTCGGCGCCACGGTAGAGCCGCGCCTGGCGGGCAACGGCGATTACTTCCTGAGCGACAGCGGCAACAAGATCCTGGACGCGAACTTCGGTCCGATCGAGGACGCGCAGGAGCTGGCGTGGCTATTGGAAGAGCGCGCGGCGATCGTCACTCACGGGCTGTTTCTCGGCCTGGCCACGGAGGTCATCGTGGCCGGCCCCGACGGTCTGCGCGAGCTGAAGCCGGAGGATGACGAGTAGATACTACGACCAGCAACAGTGATCAGTGATGAGCGGGCGGGAGGAGCGTCGCTGACCCCTGACCACCTGTTGCTGATCGGGGAAACCGGTTACTCGACGGTGAACTCGACCGTCTCCAGAACGGTCCCGTCGGGCCCGACGATGTCGACGTGCCAGGGGCCGGTCCAGATCTCCTCGATGTTCTTCGAGCTCCACGTACGCCAGTTGCTGCCCGCGATCCGAAGCGGGACCCGCGCCATCTCCACGTCGCCCTTGTACCAGACGTGCTCGATGGTGATCTCCTCCTGGGCACCGGTGATCCGGGTCCAGCAGTAGACCCGGCCCATATCGGAGTCGACCATCTCCAGGTTACCGCCCGGCTGACGGTCCACGATGTCGGCGGTGATCACGGCCTCGGCGACGGCGAGCCCCGGCTGTTCCTCCTGACCCTGCTGCTCCTGCGGCTCCTGGGCGGAGACGGCGACGGCCATGCCCAGCAGCATGGCGAACGCCATGAGTGCCACGTTCCTGTACAACATGTAGATGATCCTCCCACGAGAACTCCGGTGGGGGACGGGCGCAGGCCGGTATGCTGTGTGGGACCTCATTTTGCAACGGGTTGGCGGGAAAAGCAAGGATTTTGTTCGGTGTGCGGTATGCCGTGCGCCGGTATGCGGTGGCTTCTGGCTCGCCATGCCGGTCCACTTCAGACCGGCGCACGGCATACCGCACACCGAACCGTTCTCCGCACAGGCGTCTCAGATATGCGTGCTACGGTGCGGCGAGGCTCGCGCTCACCTCGAGGCCACCATCGGGCGCCGTCGAGAGGGCGATCAGGATCGGCGCCTCGCGGCCCTCGGAGTAGTTCAACCGGTGAACCAGTCGGGCGGTGAGAACCCCCAGCGCCGCTCCACCCAGCACGTCGGTCGGCCAGTGCGCACGGTCCCGCACCCGGGTCAGGGCCGTCCAGGTGGCCAGCGTGTACGAGACCCAAGGAATCCAGGGCGCCGTCTCGCCGAGCTCCAGCGAGAAGGTCGTGGCCAGGGCGAACGCGCGGGCGGTGTGACCGGAAGGGAACGAGTGATGGCACGCGTCGGAGCTGAACGGCGCGAACCCGTCCGAATCGCTGCCACAAAGCGGCCGGGTTCGTCCGACGCCCTGTTTGATGACCCCGGTCACGAAACTGGTGGCGAAGAGGCTCTCCAGGGCGTGGAGGCCCAGGCGTCGGGCGGTCGGGTCGCCCACGATCAGTCCCCACGCGAGGGGCGCGGACGCCAGCGCCAGCGACGTTCGGTTGCGACCGAACGCTTCGCCCATGCGGTAGATGCCCGCGCCCGGGTCAGCGTCCCGGGAGGCTATGTCACTCAGATTCCGATCCAGCCGCTCCAGCGGGTCGATGAACGCCAGGCTGGAGATCAGGGTGGCGGCCAGGATCGCGTCGGCGCGTGCAAAGAGCGGTGGCGTCGTATCCGGCCGGGTGTCGATGGCGTTCTGGGCGTGGGTTGGACTGGCGGTTGGCGCGAGAGCGAGAGCCGAGAGGGCGAGGGAGAGGGCGATCCGCGGGCGGCCCCGTGGCCGTCGGTCGGGTCCACGGCACCGAAGGTCTGCCCGCTGCGGAGGATCGGTTAGGGCTGACATTCTTTTTCCTATCGCGTGAATCGGGGCGCCGATGGGAGACGCGGGTCGGCGTCTCCCGGACCTCACAATCTACCGCTCGATCGATTTCGGGTCATTACGTGCCGCGCGGGCGCTCGGCGTCTCGCTTTATCCACTCGAAGACGGTCTTGCACTTGCGGCAATAGTACTGCGCCACGGAGAGCACGCTGCCGAACGGGGTCTCGAGCTGGGTGTCCTTGCCGCCGCAAAACGGGCACTCGACCGACCGGGGCAGCGAGTATCCTTCGCCTTCCCCACCGTAGGTTTCGTGCTTGTCCACCGTTACTCCGCTCAGTCCATCAGGAAGGCGCGGTTCTTGTCGCCTCGTGCCCGGGCCACCGCTTCCGGGTCCGGACCGTCCCTGTTCGTGCGACGCGCCGCCGGGTCCCAGCTGGAGAACTCGAGGTCGACCTTCGGCACGTCGAAACCGGCGCCTTGCAACAGGGGGGCGGTGCGCTCGACGAAGCGGGCTCGGAGCTCGCCGCCGGTGGCGTCGCAGATGCCCTCATCCTTTTCAGCGGCGTAGAAGTCGTCGGGCCCGAACCAGTGCAGCACCGCCGGGTACCGCTGCCCCAGCGTGTCCTGCACCGCCGAGCGCGCCTGGCCGCCGGCGCGACCCATCCGGCGGAGCCAGGCGGAACCGTGCGCCTCGTGGAACCGCTCCTCCTCCAGCTGTTTTTGCATTCGCTGGCGGAACGGCGCGAAGCGAGACGCGGCGAGCGCCTCGAGCTGGACGGTGAGCGCGGTGTCGATGATGGCGTTGGCGACGACGAACTCGGGCCAGGTGGTGAGGCGGCCATCCAGCGCCTCGATGTTCTGATAGGCGTCGGGCTCGCGTTCGTGCTCGAGCTGGTCGGGCTCATCGCCGAAGTCCTTCAGCATGGCATACAGGACCCGGGAGTGGCCCCACTCGTCCTGCGAGAGGCTGGAGGCGGCGATGTTGGCCTCGAGCTCCGGGGCTCCCAGGACCCACTCGGCGTAGAGGATGCCGAGTATGCGCTTCGAATCGGCTAGCGACAGGATCAGGTTGCGCACCGAAGGGCGGAGCTCGTCAGCCAGGTCGGCGGCGGCGGCGATCTCGGGCGCCTCGCTCATGCGGTCGGCTCCGGCGTTTCGGGGCGGATGTCGAACGGAGCTTCGGCCCGGTTGACCGGGTGGAAGGCGTCGCGCGGGGCCACGACCATCTCGAACCAGCGCTCCTCGTCGTAGGTCTTCCAGGCGTAGACCCTGGCGAGCTCGGGATCGGAGGCGTGAACGCTGCCTATATGATGCAGCGGGTCCTCGCGGTTCTTGCGGGCCAGCACGATGTAGACTCTCTCGGCCATCAGGCGCTCACACCGAAAGCTCTCAGCAACTCACGCCCGTGGGACGTCAGGCGGTCGTTCGTCCAGGGCGGATCCCACACGACGTTGATCGTCACCTCGTCGCACGCCTCCTCCTGCAGGAGGCGCGTGCGGATGTCCTCCATGATGAAATCGGCGCAGGGGCACGCGGTCGCGGTGAAGGTGATGTCGAGCTCCACCCGCGCGCCGTCGACGCGCACGTCGTAGACGAGCCCCATGTCGACGATGCTGATCGGCAGCTCCGGGTCCATCACGTCCCGCAGCCACTCCATGACGTTTTCTTGGGTCGGGCGCTTGCCGTCGCTCATGCTACCGCTACTGTTTCGACAGCATCTCGTCGAGTTGGAACCGCCCTTTGCGGACCGACTCGACGTAGTCGACGTTGGCGGGGCCGCGACGCTTCCAGCGATCGAAGGCCTGCTCCCAGCTGATCGGCTCGTCCAGCAGCCAGACCTTCTCCTCCTCGTCGTAGTTCACCGGGAACTCGTAATCGACCACGGCGCGGCCGGCTTCCTCGTCCCAGTGGGCCGGGATCTCGATGCCGATCTCCTCGCACAGCGGCACGACCGCGTTGAGCCACGTCTGCCGCAGCTCGTCGTTGGTCATCCCCTTGAGCCGGAAGTCCAGCTGGGCGCTGTGACGCTTCTTGTCGTCCGGCATCCCGAACCACTCAACGCCCATCGGGAACATCCACGACACACCGCGCTGCACCTTATCCCGTGCTTCACCGCCCGATTCGCACAGCCGCCGCATCCATACCTCGCCGTGCCGCAGATGGAAGTTCTCCTCCAGGCCCACCTTCACCAGCGCGCGCTTCAGAGGACCGTACGACGTGTTGCGGTGAACGTCGCCCAGCAGCGTGATGCCCGCGCGGTCGAACAGGCCGTTCGCCACCACCAGCTCCGCCCAGTTGTCCAGGTACTGGTCGAAGCCGTACGGATGCTTGAACTGGTGCGGCTCGCGCTCGTACATCAGGTAATGGCGGCTGACACCCAGGTCCTCCAGCAGCCGGTAGGCGATGTTGGCGTGGCCCAGCTCGTCCTGGATGATCGCCATCGAGCTGACCATCGTGTTCGTCGATGGCGCGTCCTTGGCGGGGCCGAAATACGAGGGCGCGCTCATCAGCTCGGTGTCGCCCTGCACGGTGAGCTGGGTGATCAGCGCCTTCTTGTAGGACTCCGTCATCTCGTCTTCCGACTCGACGATGAAGCCGTTCTGAACTTTCTCTTTGAGCTCTTCGTCGGTAAAACGTGGCATATGGGGCCAATCCTCCGGGTTCGTAACTTTCGTGCGTGTGCCCGTAAAAACTAGGATTCGCGCGGGGTCTGGCAAGCCCGGCGGCCTCCGATAGACGCCGCCGGGGACCGGTTCAGCCCCCGGATCCACTCCTTGCGATAGATGGTCGTAGCAGTCGCAGATAGATCCTAACCTCTGTTGGTCAGGCGGTGGAGTCTGAGACGGTGTCGATCGGAGGTAGATGCGCGACTGATCGGTGGAGGGGGTGAATCCGGGAGGCAACCGCACTCTGGCTTTCGAGGGCTGATCCGCGTTCGTCGAGTCCCGGGCCGTGACCCTTTGGCCGCTGCCGATCAGTCGCCGCTGGCCGGATGGGGGAGCAGCGGGCAGCTGAAGCAGCCGCCGTAGCACTGATCGCGGGTGAACGGCTCGAGGCAGCGCGGGCAGACGGCGCTGATGGTGTAGGGGAGGAATTCGTAGCCGCAGCGTCCGCATTTGGCGGCGGGGCAAAGCTCGGGCAGCTCGGTGGACCGGGCGCCGGGCTCTTCGGCCTGACGCGTCAGGATCGTTCCGCGTCCGATCAGCCTGAACGTTTTCTTGCTCATACGGCCCCGACCAGGTGGAGAATTTGTGCGAGGACGCCGCCCACGGCGAAGGCGACGATCCAGGTGCCGATCCAGATGCGGACAGCGGTACGGGCGCCGTGCTCTTTCGCCATCACCATGATGCTGGCCACGCAGGGGACGAAGAGCGTGATGACGATCAGCGCCACCAGCGCCTGCGGCGCGCTGAGCCCCATGTCGTAGAGGCCGGCGGCGCCGTAATCGCGGCGGACCAGCCCCATGATGATCGCCCGGGCCGACTCCGCCGGCAGGTGCAGCCAGCTGACCATGACCGGCCGAATCGCTCGCTGCCAGAGGTCGAGGCCGCCGGTCACCTGGAGGCCCGAGACGATCAGGGCGCCGGCGGCGAACCAGGGCGTTGCCTCGCGCATGAACCAGTAGCCCTTGGTGAACGTCTTCTTGAGCACGGCGCGGGGCCGGGGCCAGCGGAGCGGCGGCAGCTCGATGAGCAGGGGCGTCGAGACGCCGGGGATCATGCGGTCGAGCACCGTGCCGACCATCACCAGCATGGCGAGGATGATCGCGGCGTAGGCGAACACCCAGCCGCCGCCGAACCCGGCGAGCAGCGCGGCGATCACCGCCAGCTGAGCGGAGCAGGGTATGGCGAAGTTGAGCAGCGCGGTGGCGATCGTCTTCTCGCGTCGGGTCGAGAGGAGCCGCGTGGTGATCGTTCCCATCGTCACGCAGCCGAAGCCCAGGATGATCGGGATCACCGCGCGGCCGTTCAGCCCTATCGCGCCCAGCAGCCGGTCGACCAGGGTGGCGATGCGCGGCAGGAAGCCCGAGTCCTCGAGAAGCGCCAGGGCGAAATAGAAGGCGGCGACCAGCGGCGCCAGCAGGAAGACGACGTAGGTCACCGTCATGGTGAACAACCCGAACTCGCCGACCAGGATCTCGCGGATCGGCCCGCCGATCCCGATCCCATCGATGACCGAACGGGCGAACGGCTCCCACATCTCCTGTCCCAATCTCGTCTCCGTGAAGTCGACGAGATGCTGCGCCACCGCCACCCCCACCAGGTAATAGACGCCGGTGAGGGCCAGGACGATCATCGGGATGCCCCAGTGAAGCGTCACCGACGCCCGGCCCAGCCACTCGGCGATTCGGCGCCGCTTCCCCTCCTGCGGCACGGCACGGGCGTACAGCTCGTCCGCGGCCCGGCGGCGCGCCAGATCGTCGGCTCCGTTCAGCGAGAAGGTGCCGGGGCGAGCCTCCTGCACCGCCGCCGCCAGCTCCGGGACCCCCTCCCCCGTCACCGCCACCGTGGGAACCACCGGCACCCCCAGGGCCCGCTCCAGCGCCTCGGCGTCCGGTGCGCTCCCCGACTCCCGCGCCTCGTCCATCAGGTTCAGCGCCACCACCATCGGCACACGGCTCTCGGCCAGCTGGGTCGTCAGGAAGAGGTCCCGGTCCAGGTGCGCCGCGTCCACCACGTTGATGATCACCGACGACCGGCCGATCAGGTTGGACGTGATTCGCTCTTCTTCGTTGTGGTCACCGAGCCCGTAAGTCCCCGGCGCGTCGATCAGGGGCCGACCGTTCCACTGCCCGGTCAGCGCCTCCACCGTGGTCCCCGGGAAGTTCGAGATCTCGGCGTAGCGGCCGGAGAGGGCCGAGAAGATGGCCGACTTCCCCACGTTCGGGTTGCCGACCAGGACGACCAGCTCTTCTCGCTCTGGAGGGGCGACGGCCGTCCCCGGGTTCGGGGCGCTGGTCGCGGCTGGTGCTGTGTGACAGCGGCTCACTGCATCGCCACCCGGACCCGGCGCGCCAGCTCCCGGCCGATCGCTACCTGGCGGTGACGACGTTGCAGGACGATGGGGCCGAAGGGGATCCGGCTGACGACCTCGACGTCGGCGCCCTCCTCGAATCCGAGGCGCGTCAGCTCGCGCCGGGCGCTGGCGTCTTCGATCGCCTCGATTCGAGTGATGGTGCCAACCGGTACGCTGTCGATCCCCATCCGAGTTCCTCGGGTCGGAGAGGTTGAGAACGACTCTCAACTGCAATCTGGCTGCACGTTCCATACCCGTCAAGTGTGACCCGGTCCATCGATAGTAAGTCTTTTTATAATATAACGTTACGACGGTCACACCCCCCGCTGTACCCGCCTCGCTGCCGTGTCCCCATTGGGGCGATCTGTCACGGGTCGGGCGTTTCGCCACCCGCCGCCGCCTCGCCTTGCCGCCCCACGGCGCCGTGTCGCATCTTGGTGCCGGTTCTTGGGAGGTCCGTCCTCAACCGGGGTCGCTCGTGGAGCGCTTCAAACAGCTGGTCCGTGAACTGCATCGCCGCTCGCTGTGGCAGGTGCTGGCCATCTATCTGGTCGGTGCGTGGATCGGCTACGAGGTGATCCAGGCGCTGACCGAGGGGCTTCAGCTGCCGGCCTGGTTCCCGGCGCTGGCGCTGGTGCTGTTCATCATCGGTCTCCCCGTGGTATTAGCCACGGCGTTCGTGCAGGAGGGGGGTCCGGGTGTCGGTCCGGCGGACCCGACCCTGATGCCGGTGGAGGGCGAGAAGGCCGTGGCGACGGACCACGAGAGGCACGTACTACGGCGCCGGTTGAGCTGGGGTAACGTGTTCCGGGCCGGTGTGGTGGTCTTCGCGCTCTGGGGTGTCTTCGCTGCCGGCTGGCATCTGCTGGGCTCGGGCGAGGATGGGGAACGGCGTGCCGAGCTCTCCGCCACCGCGGTGGCGGTGATGCCGTTCACTTTCCGGGGCGATGCCGAGTACGCCTACCTGGCGGAGGGGATGGTCGACCTGTTGAGCAAGGCGCTGGATGGCGCCGGCGAGCTGCGGGCGGTGGACGCGCACGCGCTGCTGAGCCGAGTGTCATCGGGCGCCGGCGATCTGGGTCCGAGCCGGGCCCGGGAAGTCGCCCAACATTTCGGCGCCGGCCTGTTCGTGCTGGGGAATGTGATCGAGGCGGGCGGTCGTCTGCGCATCGATGCGGCGCTGTACGATGCATCGGGCGAGCAGCAGTTGGCGGTCGAAGCGACGGCCGAGGAGGAGCGGGGTGTATTCGAGCTGGTGGACGACCTGGCCCGCCAGCTGGTGGCGGCAGGTGGAGGCGGTGACGCGGAGCGGCTGTCGCGGATCGCCGCCTCGACGACGGGCTCGCTGGACGCGTTGAAGGCGTACCTGGAGGGACAGCGTCAGTTCCGTACCGGGCAGTACGGTGAGGCTGTCGAGGCGTATCAGCAGGCCGTCGCGGCAGACACGGCCTTCGCCCTCGCCTACTACCGGATGAGCATCGCGGCGGAGTGGGTGGGACAGTTGGAGATCGGGCGCGAAGCTTCCGAGCGTGCGGTGCGTTACGCCGGCAGGCTCCCGAAACGCGAGCAACGCTTGCTCGAGGCTTCGCTGGCGCTGCGGCGCGGAGATGCGGCCGAGGCCGAGCGGCTCTATAGCGATGTGATCGCCGTCTACCCGGAGGACGTGGAAGCGTGGCACGAGCTGGGCGAGGTTCTCTTCCATCACAATCCCCTCAGGGGCCGCTCGTTCACCGAGTCGCGGGCGGCGTTCGAACGCGTCCTCGAGCTGGATCCCGGCAAGGTGTCCGCCGTGTTTCACCTCGCGCGGATCGCCGCGCGGGAGCGGAGCTATGGAGAGCTCGATTCGCTGGTGACGCGGGCGGCGGCGCTACAGCCGGAGAGCGAGCGGATGCTGGAGCTGACCGCGCTGCGAGCCTTCACGGTCGGTGACAGCGCCGAGCGGCGGAGCGTGGTGGCACGCGCCCGACACGCGTCCAGCCAGGTGGTCAGCACGATGATCAACGCGGCGTTCTTCGCCGATGAGCTCGCGGGGATGCGTGAGATCGCGGGAACCCTTACAGAGCCAAATCGGTCTCGAAGCGACCGGGTGGCCGGACACATGTACGTAGCCTGGACTTCCTCCGGGCTGGGCCAGCCGGCAGCGGCGGAGACCGAACTTTCCATGCTCGAACGGCTACTGGAGCCGGACGATTTGCCGGTCGATCAGTTGAGCCTGGGGATGCTCAGCGCCTGGCCGCACCTGGCACCGTCGAGGGATAGGCTAGAGGAGATCCGCGGCGAGCTGCTGGGGTGGGATCCAGGAACAGGACCTCGGCCGCTCAGCCGTGCTGATGCCGTGATCATCGCTCCCCACCTCCGGCTGTTCCTGCTGGGGATCGTCAGCCTCCGGCTGGGCGACGATGACACGGCGCTGGAGTACGTGGCGGGGCTCGAGGGGATGGATACGCCTACCGGCAGCGGGTCCCTTATTCCAGACCTCGCCTCCACGCTCCGCGCGCTGGTGGCGCGGGAGCGTGGGCGGATCGACGCGGCGCTCTCGTCCATCGAGAAGGTTCGCCATGAGGTCTATTATGTCCTGGCCAACAGTTCACCGGTCTATGCCCAATCGGCCAGCCGGTTCCTGCGCGCCGAGCTGTTGGCGGCTGCGGGCCGACCGGAGGAGGCGATCGGCTGGTACGAAGCGTCCGCCAGCTTCTTTGCTTTCGACGCGCCGAACCTGGCGCCCTCGCACCTGCGGCGCGCTGAGCTGTACGAGGAGCTGGGCGACGACGAGCGGGCCCGACTTCATTACGCCCGCTTCCTCGAGCTATGGCAGGAGCCCGATCCCGAGTTGCTCCACATGGTCGAGTCGGCCCGGCACGCGCTGGAGCGGCTGACCGCCGAGCCGGGCGACGGCTAGGGGGCGGGAAAGCTCTCGAGTCGGTCGGGCCTGGCACGATTGAGCCCTGCCTCGACATCTGCTTGCCGCCGCGATCGTCGGGCGGCAAGTTTCCAACGAGGAAGTACCCACCTCGCGCAGTGCCCCAACCCGACCCCGCTTGGGGGAGCCGTGAGACGGGTGAAGCGGCTGGTCCGGGAGGCTCACCAGCGTTCGCTCTGGCAAGCGCTGGTGGTCTACCTGGGCGTATCGTACGGGATCCTCGAGGCCATCGATCTCTTCATCGACCGGGCTGGTGTCCCCGACTGGCTCTTCCCGGTCGCGCTAACGCTTCTCCTTATCGGATTACCCGTCGTCATCGTCGCCTCGCTGGCTGCGGAAGAGGAGTACGGCGACGAGGTGGCTACTGAGTCGGCTGTAGCGGCGGCGGAAGAGGATCGCCGGCTGCGGCTACTCACCTGGCGCAACGCCGCGGCGGCACTGGTGGGGGCGCTGGCGGTCTGGGGCGCGGTGGCCGCCGGCTGGTTGTTGACCGGCGACTACATCGACCGGCTGCGCGATCGCGGCATCGAGGCGGCGGCGATCGACCCGGCGAATCGAGTCGTCGTCCTGCCGTTCACGTACCGGGGGAGCGAGGAGTGGGCCTACTTGGGCGAGGGGATGGTGGACCTGCTCAGCAAGACGCTGGACGGTGCCGGCGAGCTGCGGACGGTGAACCCGCAAGCGGTGCTTGGGGTCCTGGAGCAGGTGAAGGTTGGCGAAGGAACGGACCCGGGACGTGCGGTCGCGGAGCGGCTCGACGTCGGAAACTACGTCGTTGGCAACGTGGTGGAGGTGGGCGGACGCCTGCAACTCACGGCCTGGCTACACCGGACGGCTCCGGTCGAACCCGTCCAGGTCTCGGTGCAGGGCCCGCCCGATAGCCTATTCGCTTTGGTGGATGACCTCACCGCCCGGTTGCTGGTGAGCGAAGAGAACCTTGGAAGTCTCGCGCGGATCGAGGCGCTCACCACCGACTCTTTGGAGGCGCTGAAAGCCTATCTCGAGGGCGAGCAGATCTACCGCGCCGGGGTCTCTGCCGACCGGGGCGATGCCCATAGCGCCTTCCAACGGGCTGTGGAGATCGATTCGACTTTCGCCCTCGCCTGGTACCGGCTGTCCCGGCTCGCCTACTTCTCAGGCAAGGAAGTCGGCCAGGTTCTCGAGTATGCCGAAACGGCCGTCCGGCACGCCGAGCGGCTCCCCTGGCGCGAGCGGCGGCTGATCGAAGCGAACGCGGCCTACGCCCGGGGCGACGCCGGGGAGTCGCAACGGATCTTTGACGAAATCCTCAGCCGCTACCCGGACGATGCGGAAGCGTGGTGGGGTCTGGCTCTGCTGCTGAGTGAGTACTACGGCATCCTCGGATTGCCACCATCCGCGGGGCGGTTCTCGCACCAACGCACCTTGAGGTACGAACCGGACCATGATATCGCGCTGTGGTCGCTGGCGTGGATCGAAGCGATGGAGGGGAATTGGCAGGCTTTCGACTCGATCACTCTACGTCGATATGGAGATAGGAAGCCGAGCCTGTACTGGCGGGCGGTTCGCGCTTTCGGCTCGAACGATGTGGCAGAACAGGAACGTGTACTGGCGACAGTCGATAGCTTCTCCAGCGCGGCCGCCCCGCAGTTCTTCACTATGGCCGTGACCTCCAAGATAGCCGGAAACCAGAGAGGCGCGCTGCAGTTGTTGGAGATCAACGAGCGCAAGACCGATTCGCCGCAGGACGAAGCCGTCTGGCATCTCTTCGCCGCCTATTACGAGCTCGGGATGGGACGCCGCCGCGCTGCCCAGGAGCGCTTCGCGCGGCTCGACCGGGTGAAGCACGACTGGGCCATCGTCGACAACGCGCTCTGGGTCCTGGCGCCACACGTGCGGGCCCAGCGAGCTGAGCTGGAAGCTTGGCGCGACTCGCTGTTGCGCTGGGACGCAGCAGCTGTCGTTGATCCACCAGCCGAACGAACCGGGTACTGGAAAGTGCTGTGGAATCGCTACGCTGGCGTCCACACGCACCTGCAGCATTACCTGCTGGGCCGCATCAACGCTCGACTCGGCGATCAGGAGGCGGCATTGCGTTACGCTGACGAGCTGGAGCACATGCCGGTGCCGCCTGACGCTGGATCCTTGAGTCGCGACCTGGCCCAGTCGGTCCTGGCCTACGTCCTGGTCGAGCAGGGAAGATCGCAAGAAGCGTTGCGGGCGCTGGAAGTGGCGCCTCGCGAGGTCCCGTTCACCCGCATGACGCACGCAATCTTCCAGGGAACTCAGGAGCGCTACCTGCGGGCCGAGTTGCTGGCCGAGCTGGGCCGTGACGAGGAGGCGTTGCGCTGGTTCCAGTCCATCGACTACTACATTCATCCGGCCATGGCCGGCCTGTCGCACCTGCGCCAGGCGCAGCTGCACGAGCGGCTCGGCCATCCGGAGGAGGCCGCGGTCCAGTACCGTCGTTTCATTGAGCTATGGTCCGATTGCGACCGGGAGTTCCGCCCGATGGTCGAAGCAGCGCAGCAGGCATTGCAACGACTGACGGCAGAACCGACGACGGACTAGCGGCTCGGAGGACGCCGTGGGCAAACTGAAGCACCTTATTAGAGAGATCCACGAGCGCTCGCTCTGGCAGGCGCTGGTGGTCTACCTGGGCGCGTCGTTCGCCGTCCTCGAAGCCCTCGACATGGTGATCGAGTACTTCGGTCTGCCCCGCTGGCTGTGGCCTGTCGCCTTCGTCTTACTGCTGGTCGGGCTTCCCTTCGTCGTGGGCTCATCGCTGGCACACGAAGAGGAATACGGGGATGAGGTTCCGGCCGGGGCCAGGGAAGCCGCAGCCGCGGAAGACCAGCGGCTGCGCGTGCTGACGTGGCGAAACGCCGGCATCACCTTCGTCGGCGCGCTGGCGGTTTGGGGCGTCGTGCTCAGCGGCTGGGTTCTGTTTGGCGGCCGGATGTCAGGCGAAGGAGTGGAGGCCGCGGCGTTCGATCCCGCCAAGCGCGTGGCGGTGCTGCCGTTCTCCTTCCAGGGCCGGGAGGAGTACGCTTACCTGGGTGAGGGGATGGCGGATCTGCTCAGCGCTGCTCTGGATGGGGCGGGAGAGTGGCGGACGGTGAACGCCCGGGCCATCGAGGAAGCGGTCCGCAAGCGCGGAGACATGGTTCCCGGCCTGGAGAATTCACGACCCGTGGCCGACCAGGTCGGCGCCGGCCGACACGTCGTCGGCGAGGTGGTCGAGGTCGACGGACGGGTGCGGATCAGCGCGCGGCTCTACGGTCCCGGACCTGAATGGGTGTCGGCGAACGTAGAGGGCACGCCGGCAGAGCTCTTCGCCCTCGTAGACGACCTTACCACGCAGTTCCTCCTGGCGACGGTCCAGAGCACCACGGGCGCTCACCCGCGGATCGCGGCGTTGACCACCGACTCGCTGTCGGCGCTCAAAGCGTTTCTGGTTGGCGAGGTCGCCTACCGGGAGGGACGGACGCAGGACGCCTATGCATCGTACCAGCGTGCCGTGGAGATCGACTCGACCTTCGCGTTGGCCTGGTACGGGCTTTCCGATGTCGCCGGCTGGGTGGAGGGTGCCACCACGGCGCAGATCGTCCGGGCAGCCGAGCTGGCCATGCAGTATCGCGATCGCCTGCCGTGGCGCGAGCAACGCATGGTCGAGGCCAATCTGGCCGGCTGGCGTGGGGACGCGGACCTGGCCGAGGGACTGTACCGGGAAGTTTTGCTTGCGGACCCTCATGACGTCGAGGCGCGCTTTCTGCTCGGGTGGCTACTCTTTCAGTTCAATCACCTGCGCGGGCGCCCGACGGTGGAGGCGCGTGAACACCTCGAGGCGGTGCTTCCGTACGAGCCGGAGGGTTGGGAGGCGCTCTGGTTCCTCGAAGTGATCGCGGCCCTCGGAGGGGACTGGCCGGCGGTCGATTCGTTGGTGCAGACCCGGCGTCCCGTCATGAAAGGCCAGGCTTTGGTATGGGCGGCGGCCAGAGCGTTCGCGCTAAACGACACCGCTGCCCAACGGGAGGCGCTGGAGTACCACGCCGACAAGAAACCTGCGACGCTTCACTGGGTGGCCATCGTTACCGGTAGCTTCGCCACGCCCGAAGGGGCGTTGCCATTCACCAAGCTGATGGCCGAGAAGGCCGACTCTCCCGACATGCG
>JABAHS010103310.1_pt1 | contig 29700 bp, 21 predicted proteins | sample 7062111 | NCBI WGS metagenome assembly JABAHS01 (sample SAMN14534600, study PRJNA622989) | marine sediment metagenome | biome: marine biome [ENVO:00000428]; feature: marine pelagic biome [ENVO:01000023]; material: deep marine sediment [ENVO:00002113]; isolation source: pool of 4 deep marine... | reverse complement strand
TACACCATCCTCCAATAGCTCCTCCTCCGCCACCTGTTCCTCCGCAGCCTCCACATCGGCCGCATCAACCACCATCCCCGCATCGTCCGGGCGAAATTGAGGAACACCTTCACCATCTCAAGGCACAACTCAAGGAGGCATTAGAGCATCGTCTGCAGCAGGCGGGGATGAAACTGAAAGAGGTACTCACAGAAAGGTTTCAGCAAGTAGACGGAGGCTTTCATGAGCTTTCCATGCACATCGAGCGATTGGAAAAAGAAATTCGCGAGCTCCGCGCAGAGAATGAGCAATTGAGGAGAGAATTGAACGAAATCCGGCAGCAAAGAAGGGTGCCACCGGAACGAAGACAACTTGGTGATAGAAGAAGACCCGGAATCCGCCCGGACCGTGACCGCAGGGAATTGGAAGAACGCAGGAGAAGAGACCGTCCGGAACGCGCTGAACGCGAAAGAGACCGAGATCGGGAAAGGGAGCGGGATGAGCGTGAAAGGGACCGCGCCGAAAGAGAGGAAATCGAGGAACGAGAAATAGACCTGCTCGAACGTCGGGAACGTCGTATGTTAAAGGCCCGCGTTAAAAGAGATGACGACGACGAAGATGATGACGATGAAGACGACGACGAATGATAAGAAACTCGTTACTCTTTTTTCCTGAAGGATATATCGTATAAAATTTGCGACCTCTGTAGTTTTTCTGTATGAGCTTGTACATATCAAGTGCAGAGTTCATATAAAGTGTTGGATTCAGATTTCCTAACCGACGGATTGAAGATATAAGCGGAAATGCCATGGAAGGAAAATTTTTTGGGCCGCCGGGATCGGCGGTCACTTATAGACAAATCATTAAACTCAAAGACCGGAAAGGCCGATTTTGCGGACGTGTGCTGTCTTTATTGTCAAATTCGGTAGATTTTCTTTGACAACAATTTTTTTTAATATAATGTATTGCTTTAGTTTGAAGGTAATTGCGGTTTTCTCTGAAAAAATGGGTTCCGCGAGGTGATGAATGGCCCAGCAGGAAACAAGTTATGACACTTTATTCGGCAGGATGGCCGTAGAGCAGGGCCTTTGCACGGATGAAGAACTGCGTAATTCATTGAAAGAACTCAAGGAGCGCCTAAAACTCAGTCCCACAATGCTCAGGGACGTTATGGTCGAGTTTGGCTACCTTACTGAGTCCCAGTCTGAGAGGTTAAAAAAAAGTCTAAAAGCGCAAAAGGCCGCCGCCCATCGCATCCCCGGCTACAAAATACTTGGAAAGCTCGGCTCCGGTGCTATGGCAATCGTGTACCAGGCAAAGCAGTTGAGTCTAAACCGAATGGTTGCGATAAAGGTTTTGCCAAAGCGGTTCAGCGAAAATCCAGAATACGTCGAGCGTTTTTTTAAGGAAGGACAGGCCGCCGCCAAGCTAAATCATACAAATATCGTGCAGGCCTATGACGTCGGCCAGGCAGGGGGGTACAGCTATTTTGTCATGGAATTTGTTGAGGGAAAGACCATCTATGATGAACTGTCGAAAGGAAAGGTTTTCCAGGAAAAGGAGGCACTCGATATAGTCATACAGGTCGCTTACGCTCTTGAACACGCTCACGCCAAAGGCCTTATTCACCGGGATATCAAGCCAAAGAACATTATGACCACCGCCAACGGTCAGGTCAAGCTGGCCGATATGGGTTTGGCCCGTGAAACCACGGATATCGAGGCCGCCGAATCCGAGGCAGGAAAGGCTTACGGCACGCCGTACTATATTGCTCCGGAGCAGATTAGAGGAGAAATCGATATCGATGGCAGGGCAGACATCTACGGACTCGGTGCCACTTTCTATCATATGGTAACAGGACGCGTGCCGTTTATGGCCGACGACCCTTCGGATGTTATGAGAAAACACCTCAGGGAAAAGCTTGTTCCGCCCGACCATATAAACACAATCCTCACCGCGGGAACCTCTGAAGTCATTGAAATTATGATGGCAAAGAAAAAAAGAAACCGCTACAAGGATGTTGCAGAGCTGTTGGAGGATTTACAGGCCGTCCGAAATGGACAGACGCCGCTTAGGGCACACTCGAGGATGGACGTTTCAATGTACAAGCAGCTTGAAAATGGTGTTGACATCGTCTTCGAAGATGAGGTTTACAAGAAGGAGATTGCACAGCGTTATAAGATGACCATTGTGCTTTTATCTGTAATCATAGCCTTTGCCGTCATATTGATAATTGTCCTCCTCGTCAACCTCATAAACAGATAAAACCATACCCCGTTACCTGTCACTCGTGAAGCGTATCTCAATTCAGGTATCGCCAACTGTGTATCGAGTATCGATTTTTTTAATGCTTATCCTCTTCGTTCCCAATAACGTAGCCGACTCCTCCGCCGATAGCCGCACCTGCGACTGCACCGCCCACGCCGCCTGCAACAGCCCCTATAACTCCGCCTCCAACTGCACCGTAAGCGCCGTAAGTCTGTGCATTATTTGCACAGCCCGTAAGAAACGTGGAAGCAAAACCAAGGATTGCCGCGATTAAAATTATTACTAACTTTCTGGACATTATGACTTTATCCCTCATAAAGTTGTGAAAATTGACACATTTAATCCCCGGCTGCGCAGCCAGGAATTCCGGTAGAACTATAATATCAACGTTTTGTTTGTATCCCATTTTTCTTGATTAGAGATGTTAGAAATCGTTCGATGATGTGGATTAGAGATAGCCTTCGCTCAGCGGGATTCTCTTGCCTGCACCGTGGTAATGTCAGCCTTTAAATAGTCTCGGCTTAAAGAAACCTTTGTGGCGAGAGGGCAGTTGTGTGAATGTCTCCAGAAGTTGTTCTATAGAGGCCTCTTTTGGGTCGTGTTCGATGGCAACCAGTTGCTTTTTCCCTTCTTTTTCGATGTAGAAATTAGTCACGCCTTTGATCTTTTTGAAAGTGCTTTCCATCTCTCTGATGCACTCGTCACATTGATACCCACATTCAGGAATCATTTCATGACAGTCTATTTCGAATGGACTTTTCTCAGGCATAGTTTTCCGTGCTCCTGTTACTTTTTCCAATCGAGAATCCGGTATCAGGCATCTAATCTTTAATATTGGCGGTTACTATCAGAAACACCGCTTCTTCTTTATCCTGTATGGCGCCGACGAGGGTCGCCTTGCCGTCCTGTAGACAGAGGCTGCTTGACCAATTGTTTTTTACAAGCTTGGTGCCCATGGCCGCAGGGTTGGCTTGTTGGACGTCACTGTGCTCGAAATCCAATTCCACAAATATCTTTTCCTTGTCTCGGATTTCCGCGATAACGGTAAAAGTGGTGCCGACGCCCACATATTCTATCCTTCTCTTTTCTGTCGTACCTATTTGGCGGCCCATGTGGGTAATAGATTCGGTCCTGGCTTTGTCTTTTTGGCCCACTGCTACCTTCGCCCCTGCTGTTAAAACAGCGGCGTCTGTCGTCTTCATCAGTTTGATAATGTGTTCGGCCGATACGGATTTACATCCCCTGCTGATTTGCGGCACGTCCAAAGAACGAAGTGCCGACAGCTTGGCCTGCACCAGGAACGCTTCGACTAAGATGACGGTATCTTTGTGCGGGTCTTCGGCCGGCCTTACCCGCCGCGTCGGTGTAGGTCGGATTGCGCCCGGCCTCGTTGATGGTCGGGTTGGAGCTACTCGCACTGGGGTCCGGGCTGGAGTTGTCCGTGCGGGTGTGCGAGTTACAGGCCGGGGCCGTGGAGCTTCCTCCTCAAGGGTTGGAGCCGGCCGTGCCGGTGTTCGAACTCCCCGCGCCGGTTCTGTAGGTTCAGGTTCCCGCTCAGCAGAAACCGAGCTAAAGCTCAGGGCCGCAAAAAGAACGGCTGCCACAATTAAAATAGTCTTGGTGGATTTCATGACTTCTCCTTTCATATCGCTTTTTATAAATATGGATTACCTTTCAAATATTATAGGCGAAATGCCCACGAAAAGTCACGAAGAAAATTAAAATTGTGGATGCTAAAAGGACCCTTCGCAACGGATGTCGGATTAGTCGTTAGTATCGATAATCGACTATCTCGTATACTGTCGGTTAAATCCGTGTTTTTGGGCTTCTTTTTTCTTTACACGGATATTATTAACCACTCTATACGAATTCCTTCTGCGTATCAATCAGCAGGCGGCGTGGACTCTGTAGCAAAACGAGATTCCTCCCCGGAAAGCGCATAAAAAAGGCCGAGCCAAAAAAGCCCGGCCTATTTCGGTCCTCCTTTAAGGAGGTACCTATTATGTCACTTTTTCATAGCACATCAGCGAGAATGATCCATTGCCCGCCTGTTACGCCTAATTCTTTGAGTTTTGCCCGGTTGCTTCACGGCTCCACTTTCTCAATCTCCTCAAGCTCAATTAGTATATCATCCGGTGGATGTTCGCCGGGTTTATTCTCGCCTGGTGCGGGTTCTATTTTCTCCGGCACCGATGGATCTCCATGTATCTCAGCAAGTGGCTTTGTGGGCTGCTTTTTCCCGCGTTTTGATGAGTTTTCCTTGTTGCCTTGTTTAAAGAGTAGGCCTGTAAGAGGAGACTTTTTTAACTTAGGTACCATTGGGTCCTTGTCTATATGTTCTGGTGACTTGTACGGCTGCTTTTTCCCCGGCTCAAGGGGGTAGCTGTGTATCTCCGGCAGCGGCTTTTTGCGCCGGTTTTCCTCAATGTCCATTGGGTCCTTGTCTATATTGAAGTTTGACAATTTCGGTCGTTTTTTCTCGTGTTCCACCATGTCCTTCATAAGCTTTCGCATCTCTGCCATCTCCTTGCGGAGTCTGCTGATTTCATCCTGCAATTGGTTTATCCTGCTCTCTAGTTTTTCCTCCGGCTGCCAGGGATAATAGTCCTGGCCTTGTTGTGATGGCGGTGTTGTTGTCTGAAATTCATGATCTCGATGACCGAAGTCACGGTCTTGTGGTAGTTGCGGCGGCGTTGTAAGCCATCGGTCTTCCCTTGCCGGTGCTTTTGCTTTTCCTTTTGGTGTCCAGTAGTCGTAGTCGAGTTCGGTGTCGGCAGGGCGTTTATATTTAAGATATGCGTCTCTCAGTTTCTCCTGAGCTTTCAATTCATCCTGATATTTGGCCAGCCTTACTTTGTCCCGCTCAATCTTCTTCAACAGTAGTTCGCGGTTTGCTTCCATTGTTTTCAGCTTATTAAACAGGGAAATATCAGTGGCCAAATCAGCCGTATGAATAATCCTAAAGCTTTCGATTTCCTTGTTCATCTGGAGAAGAGTTGCTTGGTTATTTTCAAGCACATCTTTAGCATCACGAATGCTTCGCTGGGTAGTTATTATGGCGGCTTCGAATGCACGCAATTCAGCCCACCACTCGGCTTCCCTGTTTTTTAATTCGGCTTTGACGTGATCCTTGCGTTTTATCATCTTGTTAAAGTTGGATTTGGCGCGTTCCATTTCGCTTTTATATTTCTGCATTGCCGTTTGCTCGGCTTTCCGCTTTTGCGCGCACCATTCCGGGCTGCTCAGCTCAAAGTCGATTTCGCGAATCTGCTTGTCGATTTCATCCAATGAGGCTCCGAGCCTTGCGGCATCTTCACGGTTCGGAGCTTCCTTGAGCATGAGTTGAACACGTTTTCTGAGGTACTCTAATTCCCGGCGTTTCGGCAAAAGCTCTCTTCGTTTCGCTTCGTATTTGTCTCCGGACTGTAAACGCTGCTGCTGTGACATGGCGTTAAGCCGGTTTTCGATATCAAGCATTTCAAGTTCCATTTGATCGAGTTCTAATAATAGTTCTTCGGCGTCTTTTCTGTCAGGTGCTATTTCTATCTGTCGTCTGATTTGTCTTTTGCGTTCCTCTAATTCGCTCCGATGATCTATAAGTTTCTGTCGCTGGATCGATAAGGATAATTCACTTGTCTTGGTTAGTTCCCTGGACCGCAAATAGTCAGGAATCCGCCCGTCGATATATTTAATAAAAGCGTCAATATTATCCAATACCCCCTGCAGTTTGTTTATCTCTTTTTTATCGTGGCACTCCTCAAGTTTAAGTCTGGTCTTGTCTGCAAGTATCTGCAAATCGCTCCGGATCTTCTTAAGTACGGCCAGTTCGTCGTCCCAGAACAGTTCTCCACCGATAAGCGTCGATGGAACGTTCGAGCGAATACGATGTCGATTTTTGTCAATCGCTTCGAGTGTAGCGCGCATCTGCTCATGAGTTTTGGCTTTTTCGAGTTCTTCCTGTCTCAGCCCATCTAAAAAATCAAGCTCCTGTTTAAGGTTGTCTGATTCGATTTCCAGAATACGCTTGTATTGCGCAAGCTGATCGCGTTCCGCGGTCTGTTGCAAAGGATCGTCTCGCGTGGTCTGTACAAACTGACTGCGTTGTTTAGTTTGTCCGTATAATTTCGATATCGTGGCCTGAAGCAGGTTCTCGATGTTGCTTATTTTTGCACGCAGCGCTCTCAGTTCGGCAACCAGTTCTTGGACCTGCAGCTCCCTGGTCTCATGTTCATGTTTATCAACCACAAAGTCGGATAAACCCTCAGCGTGATGTTGTTTCGCTTTGGCCGTCGCGTGTTGCAGGAGTTGAATCTCTGACTCAATAATTTTGGCCTGCTTCTGGTACTCAGCTTGCTGATGTGCAAGTGCATTGAGGTGTTTGAGTTGTTCCAGGCGAAGCTGCACGGCTGATTCGGTTCTTTTTCTCAGTTTTGTCTTTTCAGACTGTAGTTGATTGACGAGTTGCTCAAGCTGATTTTGTTCGGCCTGAAGTTCCTGCTGTTGGTTAAGTAGTTCAATCTTTCGGGCCAGTAACTCCGCTTCGAAGACTGACTTCTCTTCGGCGCCCAGTTCATTCTTTTGTTCTTCGGCCAGAAGTTTTTCACATTCTTCTGTTACCTCATCAATGTCAGCCGGGCGGGTCTGCGCGAAGGCTGCGCCGATGGTGATGCAAGCGGCAATCAGCGTTACAACTACGGCCCAGCACAGACCGAGACTCGGTTTGCCGCATTTGTCTTTGATTATGCGCCGGACCCTGCTCTCAAGCCCGTTTTTTCTGCCTACAACCGCCGGCAGGAAAGACAACTGCCCCTGCGGTGTCAAATCAAGCAGAGACTCGGCATAATCGGCCGGAGAGCGCGAGCTTGCTACTACCCAGTCGTCACATGCCTGCTCGCTCAAACCTGCAAGTCGCCTCTTGGCCCACCACATCAGAGGATGCCAGGGAAAAATACAAACTATCAACTCGGCGAATAATCCGCTTATATGGTCAAGTCGGCTCCAGTGCGCCATCTCATGACAAAACATGTCTACCCAGTCGACGCTGTCTTCGAATTGTTCTGAATCTTCCGGTACCAGGAGGGCGGGCCTTCTTGACCAGCACCATATTACCGGGCTCGAAACAGTACTCCCGGCCAGAACTTCCACCGGCTTGTCAATACCGAGTTTGCCTTTTGCGATAAGCAGGGCCTGCTCAAGCTTGTCACAATGCAAAGGAAACGCTCGCTGCAACGTTCGAAGACCTAATATGAATGTCACAAACAAACGCGCCGTCAGGATTGTGCTCACTATAATCCAGGACCATATCAGGATTGTACTTAGCGGTAGCCTTGCTTTTGCCTCACTAACAGCGGTAGCTGCTGGAATCGCATATTCAGGTTCGATGGCGGGGGGGGAATAAGCGTTTGGGATGGCAGGAAGTGAAGATATTTCATACTCTCTTATAATGGGTACGATCGGTATCTCGGAAAGCTGGAATTTAGTTACGGCCGGCTTGTCCACGAATATCCCCAACTCGTAGTGCCTGACAATCATGCTCATCGCCGGAACAGCAACTGACGCGATCATCGCCAAAAACAGTACCTGGTGGGCCCGCGCTGACCTTCGCCTTAACAGCAGGCTTACGATTAGGCCGGCAGCGATACAGACTGTGCTCTGGAAGAGGGGATTGGACCAAAATGGACCTGAGGTAAATAATTGACTAATCATTTTTTCTTCTCCTTTCGTTTTTCATCAATCATTTTTTTGAGTGTCTGCAGTTGCTCGTCCTTCAGGTTGCTGTCTTTTATAAGATGCTGGAACATCAGGAACGTATCTCCGTCGAATGCCCGTTTTAAAAGTCTCTTCAGAGAATTTACTCCTGCTTCCTGTCGGGTACGGGCCGGAAGATAGATGTAGCTTTTACCCTGTGTCTTATGGCGCAGCCAGCCGGCCTTCTCAAGGTTCTGCAATGCCGTAAGGACCGTCGTATAGGCTAATTTCTTTCGCCTCGATATTTGCTCTCTTACCTGGTGGACCGTAGCCTCCCCAAGCTGCCATACTATCTCGAGGACTGTCCGCTGGAGATGGCCTAAATCGTCGGGTGATTGCCTGCTCATAAGATTACCTCCATGTCTTAAAAAAAAGGTTCGCTTATAACTACTAATTTAATAAGTACTATGTTCGATAGTAGATGTCAACAAAAAAATAATTTTTTACAAAAAAATTTTTCTTAGCCTCCTTTTCACCCCAAAAACACGTTTTTTGCCCATTTCACCTTTAGCGAACCGCCAAATTTGCACCCGCGCATACGTTCTTCTACGCCTCATTCATCCGGCATCGACTTATAATTCGCCACTCAGAGCAAGAAGGGCAAAGGCTATGGCGTTATTGAAAGCATGTGAAATAGCCGTCACCCAGAAGGCGGTCCACCTTGACTTTTCCCGCCAATGTGCGTAAGTGAAAGCAAAGTAAAAACCGCCGACCAGGCCCGCTGCGATGCCGGTAGGGATTCCTTCAAGGAAATGGAGGCTTGTGAATATAACCATAGAAATAACAATCTGCCAGACAAACGGGGCATTGAATTTTCTCGCAACAAATATAGGCAGGGCCTGAAAAAGTAGCGTTTCAACAACAGGACCAATCAATACTACTATCAGGAAAATTGTACCCATATCCCAGTCAGGAAATTCGCGATCAAGCTCAGGAAATAAAAGGGCGAGTATCAATGCGCATAGAAAACTAACCAATAGACCTTCAATGGAAATTCTCCAGCAAAAAGCCCAGGGTTTTCTTTGTCTGTACCGCTGGAAATGTCTTATCAGCCAGTTCATCTATAATGAGTACTGTCTTCGATAGTAGATGTCAAGTGAGATATAATTTTTTATAATGATTTCTTCAGCCCCCTTTTTGCCTCAAAAATGTGGCGTTATGCCCGCTTCACGCTTCACGAGATTCAATTCATACATCTGACAACGCCTTACAATCCCTTAAATGGAAAGGAAGACAAAAGCACCGGCTGTCCGGATACTGTTCGTGATGGCGATAGTCTTGGTAGGATATAAAAAAGGCTGTAAGATTTCTCTTACAGCCTTGTTACTGTGACAAAGGGTTATTAACTCCTTGCCGCTTTACAGCAGCAATGAACTATCCCTTTTATTAATTATGGACACATCGGTGCAAAATCACAGGGCACCTCGGAGATAACGGAACATGATACCATGCTGCTCATGTTGAAACGGTCAAGCAGAGTCGACATGGCAGACTGTTCCGTATGGGTGCCTGAAGACCAGGCCTGGATCGCATCGGCAATAATATCCGAGGCCTTTACGCTACCTTCACCGGGCAATGCGACCTTGGCGTCAAGACCACCGGCCCGATAGTAAGTATTGAAGATGAACGCAAGAAGCTGCTGGGCAAGCTGCTCCCGGATACCGCCGTTACCTACGTCTTCGACCAGGAAATTGGATATCTCGGCCTCTCGTGAGCCCGCGGGAGTACCGGCCACTTGTCCTGCCGGAACGGGACTACCATTTGTGAACATGCCGTTAAACGGTTCGTCGCCCTGATCGAAATAGTCAGAGGCTGTTTTATAGGGACCCAGCGAATTGACATAGTCTATGGCTGTATTGTAGAGCGCCATATCACTTTTCAACTCTTCGATGCCGTTTTGATTGTGCCAGTATCCCTTTGTCCCGAAGCCGCACACAAAATGTCTATAGCAGATATTTCCTACATTAAAGACACTGTCGCAATCCTCCGGCAGAGTGAAAACGGCCTCCATTGGCCCGGTCGCTTCCCACTCGCCGTCGGGCAATTGTTCCTTAATCATGTAAATGCCCGGGAACAGGTCTGAAAAAACAGCAAGTCCGTCGGCACCGGTGCACATCTCCTTATAAACCTGGCTGCCGTCCACCACCTCGCCGGTCAGGATAAAGAGAATACCTGCAAGTGCCGGTTCGTCTATGTCCTTCTGTCTGTTCTGGTTCTTGTCATAATACTTGAATGCGCTCAGAGGACAAACCTTTACATTCCCAAAACCGAATTCCAATTCTTCACCGGAGGCCAGGTCCACTTCTTTACATTTAGATGTTGTTGGTTTCCAGTCATCGGGGACATTCTCTTCGCACAGCGTATAATTACCCGGCAGAAGATCATCGAATACGACGCAGCCGTTCTCATCGATATCCTGACAGGTTTTACTAACGACATCGCCGTTGAGGGCAACGCCTTCCAGACAGAACTTGATAACCGGCAGATCGGCGTTCCAGCCTTCGCCTTCGTCTTTTACGCCGTCCAAGTCCTTGTCATAAAATTTACAGGCTGTGATGCTGCCCTTCTTAACGTTACCGAATCCGAATTCCGTTTCTTCGCCCGAGGCTAAGTCCACGTTGGTACATACAGGTGTCGTCGGTACCCAGTAGGCGGGCAAATTTTCCTCGCAAACTGTATAGTTACCCGGCAGCAGGTCGGCGAATACGACACAGCCGTTCTCATCGGTATCCTGACAGGTGTCAATGACATCGCCGTTGAGGGCAACGCCTTGCAGACAGAATGTAATAACCGGCAGATCAATGCTCCAGTCTTCACCTTCGTCTTTCTGTCCGTTCATGTTCTTGTCGTGAAATTTACAGGCTTTGATGCTGCCCTTCTTGACATTACCGAAACCAAAGTTGATTGCTGTCTTATCGCCGGCGTCTTCGGGAAGATTAATATTGACACATGCAGGTGTTGTCGCTACCCAGTCGGCGGGAACGTCCTCTTCGCAGAGGGTATAAACACCTGAAAGGATGTCCTCGAACGTGGCCTTGCCCTGTTCGTCGGTCTTCAAAACAATATCGACATTTTCACCGCCAGCCGTCGTACCGATAAGATGGAACGTAATGACCGGCAGGTCCGCATTCCAGTTTTCGCCTTCGTCTTTCTGTTTATTCATGTTCTTGTCATAAAATTTACAGACATTGATATCGAACAGACGGGTGTTGCCGAAGATAACCTCTTGAACTTCGCCGCAGGAGGTCTTGAAGTCGAAAGGAACTTCCGACACCGGAGGATCTTGTGACACTCCGTCAATAAACAGTGCGGTTTGCTCCCACCCCTCCGGTATTTCTTCGGCGATAGTCCATATACCTTTGGATGCGACAATACTGGCCGGTGTGGTATAGACATTGCTCGACCCAAGGGGGTCCGTAACAGTTACCATCCAGTCGATTTCAGGCTCACCTTCATCCCAGATTCCATCGGTGTTGAGATCTTCAAACTTGATAATATCGATTATCGGAGGGTCGCACTTGCCCCGAACTTTGTAATTGTCTGTCTTGCAGAATGCGGGAATAAAACCAAAGATATAATCTCTGTTCTGTGTCGGTTTTGCAAGACAGGGATTACCGACGAATTTATCGACGGGGGTAATCCATACCTTATACACGCCCCCGTTGTTTGGCGTGTCGCTATAAGGCATAAGACGAATCGTCCTGGCGTCCAAAAAGGGACGATAGATATCAATGCCGACCTCATGCACGCAGCCGGGATTTGAACAAGCCGGTTCATCGACGGCGGCAATAAATACTCCTTCTTCACTGACTCTGACCCGCCGACAACTCACCGGATCTTCGGATAGCAGGTGCTTGCCGGATGGGTCGGTCACCTGAAAATAGTAATCCCCCGCGGGAAGCGCCATGGATGTTTTGTTTTCTGACTTCGGTCCGCCGTTGAGATACACGTCTTCTTTGCTTTCGTAAATGTTGGCGTTGACGCTACCGCCATCCTCAACCGAAGTGTAAATCGCTCCGGAAATTCTTCCAAAAGCAGGTGAGGTAAAAACAGAAAAAACAACACCGATCAAAACAACAAAGAGGATATTTTTAAGTTGCTTCTTTGCTTGAATCATAATTCCACTCCTAAGCCCCCCAAAAAATATCACTTTAATTTGAATGTAAAAAATCTTCTTTAAAAAAGTAAATAGAGACTAAAGACATGAATATTTTGGCATAGTTACCTTCCTCCCAAAAACACAAAAGTTTCTCTTCCCTGACTGATATGTAATTACTCCCTTGTTCATCATTAATCTAACAATATAGCAACTGTTTGTCAAGAGAATTTATGTTAATTTAACATTATATTTTGAATTATCTAATGTCCGATAAATCGAAACCCTGTTGTTAATTTGTTTGTTGAATACTAAAAGGAAAGTCAATTTTTATCTATCAGGGTCGAACCTATTTTTGCCATCAGGCAAGACCCAAAGCCTATAGGGGTAAAATAGGCACAACTGATTACAATATCTGGATTGATAACAACTCGCAAATCCTGCGACGCGTGTGGAACGGCCTTATCGATGGTGTTCGCATCTATATATATGCTTTGAGCGAAGAGCGGATAAAAGTCTTTTATGCGAGTCAAAGCCTTGGCCTAACACAAAACTGAAAGCGTAGAAAGCTCGTTCTTTCTTTGTCGGTCATTGGTGGTTCTAAGGAATTGGCCGGCAGAATGTTAATGCGTGATATGATATTATTTCTTTTTGTAGAATTTCTAACGTGTCTGTCTAACGAATATCCTGCTTAATACCAGTAGAGTGAAAAATCCAATAATAACTGCATCATAGAGATCTGGTTTCCTCCAAACCGGATATTGTATATATTCAATCGTTTTAGTCTCTTCTTTTCTTGAATAGTGTATTATAACACACCCTGCGGTCCTCTTTCAGTATATGATAAAACGTGTTTAAGCACAAAAAGGGCTGCAAGCGTGTGCTTGCAGCCCTTCAGCAGTTGTTCGCATTCTTTAGCGTCTTGTTAAGCAAACAACGAAAACGCCTGCGCCAAATGCCTTCTCTGGCTATAAGGCTCTCAGCCTAAATCTTTGTTGTCTAACCATCATTAAAGCCCCACAACATCACGGAATGGGCAAAGATGTAGATAGGATCAGTATAGCTGCTGATGTCGTCAGTCTCTATAAAGCCGGTATCGTCCACCAAGCCGAGACTGTCTTTGTACTCGCACTGACCTGGTGATGGATTACCACCCGGGGTTACGATGGCCTCGATTAAAGCTGACAGAGTGTCATCAACCTGTATATGGTACTCGCGAATGCCCAACCACTCACGGTCGGGATCGGCCGCTCCCTCTATGGAATACTTCACGTAGAGGCGATCATCCTTATCATAGACGAAGAGCGTACCCGAGCGGTGAGTTTGTCCGGCAAAGATGGGATACTCATGGGGTGAAGCTTCGGTGCCGTCTCCCTTTTCGTAGGTAATGTACGTGAACCAGTTGCTGGCGTCAGGGAAGACGGTTTCGCCGGGTCCTGTCTGAGCGGCACAGGCGGTCTCGTCTTCGCACGGACAGTAAATCATCTGCTCGCAGGTGGCGGTATTACCGCAATCATCGGTAGCGGTCCAGGTGCGGGTAACGGATCCGCAGTCATCATGTGGACTATCACTATAGGTGATTTCTACATCTTCATCGCAGTCGTCGGTGGCTGTCGCTGTACCCGTAACCTCGGGATCCTTGGGGCAGGTGCCGGTACGGTCGTAATAAGCGGGCGGACAGGTGATCACCGGCGGGGTGGTATCTTCCGTCCAGGTGTAGGTTACTGATTCAGAAACTTCGTTACCACATTCGTCCACTGCCGAATAGGTGAAGGTCTGGCTGCGGTTGCAGCCGTCCTCGACAACCTCACCCGGCGTGCAGTTCACATCCACCGCGCCATCGCAGTTGTCGGTGGCCGTAACACCGGCATCACAGGTCGGAAGTGTCGGGTTACAGCCGAGATCTTCATCAGCCGGAACGCCGTTCAGCTCCGGTGGTGTGGTATCTTCCTTCCAGGTGTAGGTTACCGTCCCGGTAGCCGTATTACCGCATTCGTCTGTCGCCGAATAGGTGAAGGTCTGGCTCTTGTCGCAGTCGCCCGTAATGTCACCCGGCGTGCAGATCACAGGCACTTCACCATCGCAGTTGTCGGTGGCCACAAGATCATCGACGCAGGACGGAGGCGTGGGATTACAGCCGAGATCACCACCCTCTGGAAGCGGGGGTAGCACAGGCGGCGTGGTATCTTCCTTCCAGGTGTAGGTTACCGTGTCGGTAGCCGTATTACCACATTCGTCTGTCGCCGAATAGGTGAAGGTCTGGCTGCGGCTGCAGTCGTCCTCAACAATTTCACCTGGAGTGCAGTTCACATCCACTTCACCATCGCAGTTGTCGGTGGCCGTAACACTAGCATCACAGGTCGGAGGTGTCGGGTTACAGCCGAGATCACCACCAGCCGGGAGGTTGTTCAGCACCGGCGGCGTGGTATCTTCCTTCCAGGTGTAGGTTACCGTGTCGGTAGCCGTATTACCGCATTCATCTGTCGCCGAATAGGTGAAGGTCTGGCTCTTGTCGCAATCGCCCGTAATGGCGCCCGGTGTGCAGGTCACATCCACCGCACCATCGCAGTTGTCGGTGGCCGTAACACCATCATCACAGCTCGGAAGTGTCGGGTTACAGCCGAGATCTTCATCTTCCGGAACGTCGTTCAGCACCGGCGGGGTGGTATCTTCCTTCCAGGTGTAGGTTACCGTATCGGAGGTGCTGTTACCGCATTTGTCTGTCGCCGAATAGGTGAAGGTCTGGCTCTTGTCGCAATCGCCCGTAATGGCACCCGGCGTGCAGATCACAGGCACTTCACCATCGCAGTTGTCGGAGGCCATAAGACCATCGACGCAGGACGGAGGAGTGGGATTACAGCCGAGATCGCCACCATCTGGAAGCGTGGGCAGTACCGGCGCGGTCACGTCTTGCACAAGCGTGCTTGCAGTATCGGTATTGTTTGTTAGATCGCACTCCTCAGGAAAGATAACGTTCACCGTAGCGCTGTCCACTAAGGTCTCGTTGCACGCATCGGTTGGTGCTGTGGCAGAGATCTCCAGTGTGATGGATTGCCCCGCGTCAAGCGGAAAACCTCCGGCAGCGGGGTAAGTGAGCACATTACCTACCACCGTATAGTCCGTTGTCGGGGTACCATTAACCTTGACGCCTGTTACCGTCACTCCTGCTGGCAGGGTGTCAACGATGTTGACAATTTGGGCTGGTTCATCGCTGATGTTCGTCACTGTAAGCGTATAAGTGATGTCATCACCCGGGCAAATTGGCCCCGGTGTTCCCGTCTTGTCGATACTCAGGTCGGTACAGGGATATACTGCGACACCCCATTCCTCAAAACCGTCATTGTTTCCGAATACGGTATTAACTACGCTTACAACATCATCAGTGGTATTAGGGTCCGCATCTAGGTCATAATCGCCCGTATAGGCATCCCCGCCATGTTCCGTGTAGAGCACGACGTATGTAATACTGTCATCAAATAAATCATCGGGCACCAGGATCTTGAAATCCCTTTTACCGCTGCCGGGATTCAGGTTGAAGTTCAACAGTATAACATTATCATCAACTTCATCGAGACCCCATACAAAATGAAAATCGGGGTTAGCATTAAATGGATATGTTACTATATAAGGGTCTACTTTTTCGTCGTGCATCCTTTTGTTTGTCAACCAAACCTGTAACTGATCAATGGAGATCAGAGCATCAGTTCCACTCTTGTTTTGGTTGATATCGAGTTGAAATTCACGATACAACGCGCCGTCTTCCCAAACTCGTGGCACATCTGCAAGCTTCCACGATTCCGTCCACGACGGGTCTTCTTCGAACTGTACATTCGCCTTTTTCTTATAGTCGCTATTGTAGCCTTTCACAACAGATTGATTAGCTTTTTGCACTCTTAGAAAGGAATGCCAGAAGCCGGTCCCGGTCGAATCGGTTGGCGTAAAGGCATAGATAATAGCCCCATTTACTGTGTCTTGCGCGCCACGATAGGTAAGATCGAAGCTGTGTGCTGCGTCCAACGCGCTTACCGGTCTCGCCGATACCATCACAAGCGAGGCCACCAGGGTTCCTAAAATTAAAAGTTTTGAAATCTTCATGATTTCCTCCTGATAATTGCAATATTCATTTGATTCTTCCCTTCGGACAACCCGTAGGAAACAATATTTTCTCCAATCCATCGGGACTGATTCGATCCTTCCTAATACCGATAACATCTCTACATAGGCACCTCCTTCATTAAGCTCCTTGAGTCATTCTTAAAAATACATCGAGATTAAAGATATGGCTGTATACGCATAGTTTCTTCCTCCCAAAAACCTCAGCATTTGTACCTCCCTGTCCGATTTGGTATTACTCCCTTGTTCTTTGCTAAGCATCACACTAAAACGATAACAATTGTTTGTCAAGAGGATATATATTATTTTTAACATTGTATTTTGAATTACCCCATATCGGATAATCTGCAATTCTATTGACTGTGGGATGGTAAAAGAAAAGTCGATTTTTATCAATCGGGGCAAAACCTGTTTTTGACATCAGGCAGGTTACTATTTTTGATATAGGGGAATTCCCCTATGCTTGGAACCGGGATGTGTAGGGGTAATTCAATCCGTTGGCCGGATTCTTTATTGTGTTCTAAATGAAATTACTTTATTTGCTTGCCATAACGATTCTGAAACCGTTTTTCTGGTTTATCATTACGCTAAGCAGGGTCCACATCCGGCTGTATGACCGGCAGAGCCACGGGGGTGCCCCGAAGGAGCCGCCTCTTGTGATCCCGGTTCGGCCTCCCCATCCTGCATCAAGCCATGCCGAGCCGTCCGTCGGCGCATCATTACAGTCGTCGTGCCATAGGTCCTGTACCCATTCCCAGACGTTGCCGTGCATGTCATAAAGACCCCAGGCGTTCGGTTTTTTTTGGGCCACGGGCATGGTTCTCTTGTTCGCGTTCCATCTGTGCCATCCCATTTCGTAGAGGTCGCCTGCATAGTTGCCTGTTGTTGAGGCTCGACAGGCATATTCCCATTCTGCTTCCGAGGGAAGCCGGATTTCTCGCCCAGTCCTTTCACTCAGCCACGTGCAGAATGCGATTGCGTCGTAGTAGCTGATATGGGTGACGGGTTCTTTCTCCGTCTGTACGAAACCTGGGAAACGAAAGTCCGACAAAAATACGTTTTGCCATTCCTGGTCACCGTGCAGTGCCCAGCCGTGCTTTTCGGCATCGGTGACATGTCCCGTCTCTTCAACGAATAAATCGAACTGTTCGACAGTTACCTCCGTCCTGCCAAGGTAGTATACATAGTCGATGGTCACTTTGTGGGCGGGAATTTCGTATGTCATATTTGCCACATCGACATAGACACGAGGGCTTCCCATTACGAATGTACCGGGATTGATGCGAACGAAGTCAAATACGATATCATCAACGGTCAGTGTCAGCTTGGCAGGTTTTTTTCCTGAGTCGGTTTTGCGCCGCTCTTGTTTTATCTCGGCCATATTCCGTTCCGAAGCTGTTGCGCTTCGGTTGCAGCGAACGATTCTAAAGCCTGTCCCGTTTTCACAGAAGGTGCGATGTCCTGCATAACGATATGTCGGTGTACATGATGTCGCGGGCCGGCACCACGAGCCTCCTCGAAGCACTCGCCGGTTGGCCGTATCGGCTGGCACATCGGTGAAGGTGTTGGCACTGCCGTCGTCCGGGGCATTGCGGTAATTCCAATGATAAATATCCTCGCACCATTCCCAGACGTTGCCGCGCATATCATAAAGGCCCCGGTCGTTAGGTTTTTTCCCGCCGACGGGATGTGTTTTTCCTTCGCTTGTTCCCTCAAACCATGNNCTGCATTGTCGACGGTCTTTGAATCCCTGCAGGCATATTCCCATTCGGCCTCCGTGGGAAGCCGGAATTTTTGCCCGCTCTTTTCGCTGAGCCATTTGCAGAATGCCTTTGAGTCGTTATAGGATATGGTTACAACGGGATGATTATCTGTCTGTTCGAATCCGGGATTTTGCCAGTTGAGTTTTCGCAAACTCCCCATCCGGTCGGGACAAGGGCATAGCCAGGAACCGCGGGATTGCTCGGCCACTGTCTTGTAGCCGGTATCATTGACAAAGGCCCTGAACTGCCCGACGGTTACTTCCGTTTTGCCGATGTCGTAGCTGTAGTTGATAGTGACTTTATGAACGGGCCTTTCATCGCCGTTGCCTGTGTCCGAGCCCATATCAAATGAGCCGGGCCCAATAGTGATGAGACTGAATTCTGTCTCGCCTATCTTTATAACGGATTCGCCCCCAGCACACAGCCGGGTGAGGGGGATCAAAATCAGTACGACTGTCAAGGCAATTAAGTAACACGGCCTCATCTCTGACAGTATACCCGTTTTTTCCGTTTAATTGAAGCCTTTTCCAAATGCCAAATTAGTAATATACAGTATTTTGCCTGTTGAGGTTGCCAAAGACGATATCTCAGTTGTACCATATCTTCTGTCAACCGAACGTCATCCTGAGCGTTATATTATATAAGAGGCGGTTTTCGGAAAATGTTTGCAAGGTACACTTTATAGAAAGGATTGAAGATGAAATCGCAAATCTGGATTTATGGTCCGGCTTTTCTCGTTTTGGTATTTGGCCCGTGTCTGGAATCGGCCGCAACGGAAACGGGTGTATGGTACGAATTCGTGGAGAAGATAACAAAAGATATTCGCACACCGGACAAACGTTCTGTTGCGATAGCAGAGCTTTCAGAAATTGTAAGAGACCCTGATAAGAATATGAGGCTGAGAGAATACGCGGCCGAAAAGTTGGGAAATCTTGAGGCAATGGAGGCCAAAGATATGCTAAAAAAGCTCGCTGAAAAGCTTGAATTCTCTGACAGCGAGCGACAGCTAAAACGGGCCACGACCCTGGCATACTGGAAGATACAGCTTCTGGATGAGCCTAACGAGCCGGCCAGTAACCGGCTTCTTATTCAGCTCCTCTGGGGCAAAACGCATCCTCCTCCCCATGCCGATGTGGTCCAGTCCTGGGCGGCTGATGAACTGGCAAACAGAGGTGTAAAAGAGGCCCTGCCCGAGGTAATAAAGTCAATAAAATATAGAAATTCAACGAAGAGAGGACAGGAGCAAATCTGGCTTTGCAAAGCGAAAATTGGACTGCTGACTTCATGTGAAACCCGATGCGAGGCCCTTTTCAGGGCTCTGCTGATAACGCCGGACCCGACTGATTACCAGAGACTCAAAAGATGGGCCGCCGAAGAGCTTGCGAAATTGAAATCCTGCGATGGCNNTATCATGCTCTTAGCTTGCAGGAAAGCTGCTATGACAAAAAAGGCAAGCCGATAGTGTCCCCCGCAGGCCGATTCGCCGAGCGAGCTGGCATCTCCTACAGGGCAATTATAAGGATACTCAGAGACGGTGGTATGGCTGAGAAGGAAATAAAAGCGATGGGATTACGTCCTGATTATGCTTTTGCTGTTCACTAAGGTTGGCCTCGAAGATTGAAGTTCAGTTGCTTTTCACTGCGAGAGATCTCGATTGTATTATTCTTCAGTTCTGTTATAAGATTAGATATGCTGGAGAAAAACAAAATAATTATTATATTAGTGGTGTTTTTTTTATAAAGATTGACTCTTGACAAGGCAGATTAGTAAAAAGGACAACAATGTTAGGGGCTATTGCAGGCGATATAATTGGTTCTGTTTATGAGTGGTATGGAATTAAGACCACAGAATTTCCTCTTTTTCAGCAGGAATGTGATTTCACTGATGATACGGTTATGACAATTGCAACAGCACATTCAATTCTTAATGATGTAGACTATGCACAATCCTATAGAATGTTTGGAAGAAGATATCCGAATAGAGGGTATGGAGGGTACTTTCGAATATGGCTCGCCACTGACGAAGCAGAGCCATATAACAGTTGGGGGAATGGGTCGGCTATGAGGGTTAGTCCTGTTGGTTTTGCTTTTGATACGACAAAAGAAGTATTACAACAAGCTAAAAAGAGTGCTGAAGTAACACATAATCATCCGGAGGGTATCAAAGGGGCGCAGGCAACAGCATTGGCGATATATCTGGCAAGAACTCAAAATAGCAGGGAAAACATTAAAAAAGAAATATCCGATAGATTTGGCTATGATTTGAAAAGAACTGTTACAGAAATTAGACCACACTATCAATTCGATGTATCTTGCCGGGGAACTGTTCCTGAAGCAATCATAGCTTTTCTTGAATCGCAAAATTTTGAGCATGCGATTAGGCTTGCTGTATCTCTTGGCGGTGATAGTGATACTTTGGCCTGTATAACCGGGGCAATAGCTCAGGCTTACTACGGGAAAATTCCAAATCATATTATTACAGAGGTAAGAAACATACTGCCGGCCGAATTATTGGAAATAGTTAATAATTTTACTTCAAGATACTTACAGTGATATGAACAATCCCACCACCCTTTACATCCCCTCCCTTGGCCCGGTCCTCTTCACCCGCTCCCAAAGAGCCAGGCGCCTGTCAATAACTGTCAAACCTGATCAAACTGTCAAAGTTACCATCCCCAAAAGAGTCTCCTTTCCTGCTGCGAAAAAATTCCTGGAATCTAAAATTCCCTGGGTAAAAAAGAACCTCAATAAACTTCAAAAGCTGAGGCAAAACTATCCCCGACAAAACCTGCCACCCGTCAACAAAAAAGAGGCAAAAACTATCCTCACTAATAGAATAAATCTCTTGGCTCAAAAATATAAATTCTCCTACAATAGATTGTATATAAGAAATCAAAAAACAAGATGGGGAAGTTGTAGTTCAAAAAACAATATTAGTCTGAATATGAATCTTATCAGACTGCCGCAGAAACTACAGGACTATGTTATTCTTCATGAATTGGTCCATACTAAACATAAAAACCACAGTAAAAAGTTTTGGGCACAGATGGACAGGCTTGTAGGAGATGGTAAACGGTTGAGAAGCCAGATGAAAAAGTATAGATTGGGGGTGTAGGAATACGGCTGAATTGTTCTTGAAAGGAGCTATACAATGCGGGTTGAATTCAAAACATTCCGTGGTTTGTTGATCAGTTGGGAAGATCTTTTTCAGCAGGCATGTGAGTTTGCCACACAGATCGGCAAGGACAGGCTCATCAATATTTCCCATTCTGATTCCAACAATAGAGTAATCACTGTCTGGTACTGGTCGGAGTGATTCTTTACAGTATCCCACCACTCTATCAAAGGTTGTGATGTTCTTAAGCAAGGCAAAAATATCCCTGCTCCATTTATATTGTATCAAAAACCAGGAATCAGCCCCACATGCCTAATCAGCAATAGTTTTTAGGTTGTATTGAATGCCGGAGAAGAGGTTGAAAAGGGAGATGAGGCGCTATAGAATAGGGAGGACAGGATAGGTGAATTTGAATATCTGAACATAGGAGATGAATAATGAAAAATAGCAATTTAACCTCAAGACGTAACTTTATGAAATCATTTACAGCAGCTGCGGTAGGGGGAACAGTGTTTCTTCTTTCCGGCTGTAACAGTGTTTCTTCCAGTCATCGAAAGAAATCCATAATCCAAAAAGGTGGCATAATCCTGTTTCAGGGGGATTCCATTACCGATGCGGGGCGGGATAAAAGAAGGGAAGCAAATGCAAACGACAGGAATGCACTGGGAAAAGGTTATGTCTATTCAGTTGCCACTCAGCTTCTGGCTGATAGGGCCGGTGACGGGTTGAAAATCTACAATCGAGGCATAAGTGGAAATAAAGTATTCCAGTTGGCTGACAGGTGGGATAAAGATTGCCTGGATTTAAAACCTGATATCGTAAGTATTTTAATTGGCGTTAATGACATATGGCATACCCTGAATGGAAATTACGCTGGAACTGTGGAAAAATATGAAAATGACTACAGGGCGTTACTAAACCGAACACGTAATGCATTACCCAGCGTCCAATTGGTTATCTGTGAACCTTTTGTGCTTCGTTGTGGTGCTGTGAACGACAAATGGTTCCCTGAATTCGATAAGTATCGTGCTGTTTCCAAAAAAATGTCGAAAGAATTTAACGCTCTATTCGTTCCGTTCCAAACGATGTTCGATAATGCTGTAAAAAAGGCTCTTCCCGCTCATTGGGCTGGCGATGGTGTTCATCCAAGTATGGCCGGGGCATATTTGATGGGACAGGAATGGTTGAAGGTTGTGACTGCTCATAGAGGTTGAAAAGAGAAATATAGTTCCGGAGTGTAAAACCATAAGGAGATATGAATATGATCAAAAACAATAAATCCATCCTCACAGTTGTCCTTCTTTTGCTTGTATCAGTTTCTTTTGGCAGGCAGAGAGATTCTCAGCCTGTTGAGTTCAGCAGGATTTCGAACATCCTCTACGAAATATTGGGAGGACGTGGGAGTAGGACAGGAGCATATATTGGTGATAACGGTGTTCTCTTGATCGATTCGAAGATGAATGAGAGCTCTGTGAACCAAACAATCGAAGGAATCAGGAAACTCACCGACAAACCAATAAAGTATCTTGTGAACACCCACAGCGATGGTGACCATATTGCAGGAAACAGATATCTGCCCGAAACAGTAACCTTTATAGCTCATGAGAACTGTCGTAAGGATTTCTTTAATCCCGACAGAAGAGGTAATCCCTCTGAATGGAATAAGCCCGAACTATCACCCTTTGTTCCCTCCGTGACATTTAGAGATAAAATGGATATTTATCTCGGCTCCTGGAAAGTAGAACTGTGGTATTTTGGAGTAGGTCACACTACGGGCGATACTGTTGTATATTTTCCACAGGAGAAGACGGCCTTTCTCGGTGATCAGATCTTTCTGACTAGGCCCCAGCTCATCCATTCTTACAAGGGAGGCAATTCCTTTGAACATATTAAAACACTCACCAGGATGCTTGATGCAATAGATGCTGAAAAGTTCTGTAGTGGTCACAGTGAAATAGCAAATCGGGCGGTAATCAAAAACCATATTGCTAAGATGAAGAAGAAGCAGGAGAAGGTCAAAGCACTGATGAAACAGGGTAAGAACCTGGAACAAATCAGGGCAGAGTTCGAGGAAGAAGAGGGCAGGCTGATTGAGAGCATATATAACGAGAACTTGCTCAGCTGTCTACCCGCCGGATTTTGAACCTGATCCCAAAAAACAAAATATAAACCTGTTTTTCTGCTAGTGGAAACAGGTAAATGTGTAGTTTTGATAAGAAATAACCTGTTTTACTTTTCCTCAATTTTCTTATCTAATAATCAATAAAAAGTTCTCGACGGAAATATCCGGTTTCTTAATCTCGGGAAAAGGCTTCGTGAAAATAGAATCAAGGAAATGTTCATGAAATTCAAAGTCATGCTGATTCTCCTGTCTTTAACTTTAACCGCTTTCATCCGTGGTGAAACTGCAAACCACAAAGAAATGTCCGCTAAGAGGATTTCCTCCGAACCACACAAACAATGCGTTTCCATCATCTTCGACACCGATCTCGATTCAGATGTGGATGATGTAGGGGCTTTGGCCGTACTGCATGCCTTGGCAAACAAAGGCCGGGCGAAGATAATCGGTGTTATTGTAACCAGTGACGATATGCATTCGCCTCTATGTGCTGATGCAATCAACACGTACTTTCATTGTCCGGATATTCCCATCGGCGTAAATAAGAAGGCCAATCTCCGCTCATTTTCCCGATATACTAAAGCAATTGCAGAAGAATACCCTCACGATCTTCAGTCCTATAGCGATGCCGAGGATGCCGCTTCCCTGTATCGCAGGATTCTTGCCTCTCAGCCTGACAATAGTGTGGTCATAGTCACTGTAGGTCATCTCACAAATCTCAGGAACCTGCTGCTCTCCGAAGCTGATACCCACAGTCCTTTGGATGGAATTACCCTGGTCAGAAAGAAAGTCAAACTGTGGTCTTGTATGGGAGGCAAATATCCTAAGGGCAGGGAACCTAATTTCTACCGCCCCGACCCTGGCTCTACAACAGTATGTGTCAACCGTTGGCCCAAAAAAGTCGTGTTTTCAGGGGCCGAAATAGGAAATCCAATTAAAACTGGTGGAGAATATCTCAGGAAACATGCACCACGGAAAAGTCCGGTTCGACGGGCCTATGAACTATATAATCAATTTCGCGGCCGTTCCAGTTGGGACCAAACTGCTGTCCTTTATGCGGTTCGAGGCAGTTGTGACTGGTGGTCGGTTCATACGCAGGGGTATAATCATGTTTTTTCAGATGGAAGTAATGAATGGAGACCATCTCCTGACAGGGACCACGGGTATCTGGTGGAGAAAATGCCCCCGAAAGAATTGGCCGGGATTATTGATGAACTTATGATAAAATTCTAATCGTAGGAAGAAAAGGATGGAGCGGTATTGATTATTTCGTTGGATTTATCTGCAATGTTGTATCAGTTTAAATTATTAAGAATAAAAAGAAGTAGTCTTTTTAAGGCTCTCCTGACCAATACTTTTTACATCCCCCAAAAAAGAAAATACTAACCTGTTTTTCTGCTAATAGGGATAAGTAGAGGAAATAAGGAATATTCAGCATTGGTATTGTCATTAATTTACTTATGATTTTGTGTTTGCCGTTTATATGATCTTCTTTGTGCCAACTCAGCATCAGTTGTATAACGGTTGGAACCACATTCGGCACGAGGACATCTTTGTATCGAATAACCCAGAAATTCACCACATTCGGCACAATAGAATTTCTGTTTATGAAATTTGAGCTTAGGCAAAAAAAAGTGTGCAATATAAGCCGCAGCTAATCCCGCCCCTACAATCTTAATTATAGCCCATAAGTAGGACGGTAAATAGTTCAATAGACTATCCTCTTCGGGCAAAACAGGTTTTACGAAGAAGAACCAAATCGTGGCCCCGGTTACCACAAAAACAAGAATAAACAATAATTTTCCGGTTCCTGTTAATCCTTTGAAACCATGATTTATATAATATGACTCTGACATTGCTATCCTTTGTGTTCATTATTTCTGACAAATACGGATTTTTGCCATTACTTTGCCCATTGTTCTGTTCACTCTTTTAACATATCATCTCATTGCCGCACTCCGGCCAGGTCAAGTATAAAGGCGAAAGTGAAAGCCCTCTCTCGATACTGTTTATATCTGCCGGAGACCCCACCATGTCCTGCTTCCATCTTTGTTCGAAGCACAAGACGGTTTCTGTCTGTCTTCATTGCCCGCAGCTTTGCAACCCATTTGGCCGGTTCCCAGTATTGGACTTGCGAATCATGCAGGCTCGTTAGGACCAGAATATTCGGGTAATCCTTTGCTTCCACATTGTCATAAGGAGAGTAGGATAAAATATAGTCATAATACTCTTTTACATTTGGATTACCCCACTCATCGTATTCATTCGTAGTCAGTGGGATGCTTTCATCCAGCATGGTGGTAACTGCGTCAACAAAAGGAACAGCCGCAATTGCACCATTAAACAGATCTGGCCGCATGTTTAAAACGGCTCCGACAAGAAGGCCTCCGGCACTGCCTCCAAGGATAAATAGTCGGTCACTGCTTGTGTACTTCTCTTTTATGAGATGCTCACTGCAGGCAATGAAATCCTTGAACGTATTCTTTTTCTTAAGCAGTTTGCCGTCCTCATACCAGTAACGGCCCATTTCTTCTCCTCCGCGGATATGAGCTATAGCATAAACAACACCCCGGTCCAGCAGGCTGATTACATAGGGATTGAATCTTGCGTCCATGCTGTATCCATAGGAACCGTATCCGTAGAGAAGCAGTGGATTGTTTCCGTCTTTCTTTAGTCCTTTTCTGTAGACAACAGATACCGGTATTTTGCTGCCGTCTTTGGCTTCGGCGAAGATTCGTTCTGATTGATAGTTGTCGGAGCTGAAGCCGCCCAGCACCTCTTGTCGTTTCAGAAGTATTTTCTTCTTTGTGGTCATGTCATAATCATATACCGAGCGGGGCGTCGTCAGAGAAGTATAACTGAAGCGAAACAGTGATGTATTGAAATCGTAATTGTCCATTGGTGAAGCGTAGTAAGCGGGTTCTTCAAAGCTCAGGTAATGCTCCTTTTGTTTAGACCATGGTCTGATTTGAATCTGCTTGAGACCGTCCTTACGTTCCACTATGACCAGGTAGTCTTGGAATATCTCCATATCCTCAAAGAGTACGTCATCACGATGGCCGACAACGTCCTCCCAGTACTCCAGTCCTGTTCGATCAACAGCTGTCTTAGCCAGTTTGAAGTTCTTGGCCTCATAATTTGTACGGATGTAGAAGTGATCTTTGTAGTGGTCTACGGAATACTCATGATCACGTTTTCTTGGCAGGAAGACTTGAAATTCGCCGTTCGGATCGTCCGCTTCCAGATAACGGTATTCCGTACTCAGGGTATGATAAGATACAATCATAATATATTTCTTGGATTTCGTCTTAGAGACATAACAGGTGAAAGTTTCGTCGGTCTCCTCAAAGACCAGATCATCATTTGAGGAATCGGTCCCTAAAACATGCTTATAGACTTGATAGGATCGGAGAGTAACAGGGTCCTGTCGTGTGTAGAACAGCGTTCGGTTGTCGTTCGCCCACGCCATGTTTCCCGTGACATTGGCAATTTCGTCACTGATGGGCTTGTCCGTGATAAGATCCTTAAAACGAATCTTGTAGATACTGCGACCCATTGTGTCTACAGAATAGGCCAGAATATCTTGATTCCGGCTTATGTTTCGCTGACCGACTGAGAAGAACTCATGTCCTATAGCCATTTTATTGACATCGAGCATGACTTTTTCGGGGCTTTCAAGGGAGCCTTTCTTGCGACAATGGAATGGGTAATCCTTACCCTCTTCGGTGCGAGTGTAATAATAGTAGTCGTCCTTTTTATACGGCACAGACATGTCTGTCTGCTTTATTCGCGTTTTGAACTCTTCAAACAAAGTCTCCTGTAAGCCTTTAGTGTGTGCCATGATGGCTTCTGTATACTCGTTTTCCGCTTTCAGGTAGTCGATAACTTCAGGATTATCTCTTTCCTTCAGCCAGTAGTAATCATCGGTCCGTATATGCCCGTGTTTTTCCAGTTTTGTAGGGATCTTCTTGGCGACAGGTGATTCCGGCTGGTTTATACTGCATCCGCTGAAAGCCAGTATGATGGTACAGAATTGCAGGTATGCTCGTCTCATGACAGATCCTCTCGATATATCAAAATAAAGAATTCTCAAAAACAAATTACGGCCGTTTAGTCTATTCTTTATAGCTGCCATAATACAACACCTGAACTCGACAGTCGAACAGAATATAGGGATAGCTCTGTTCCCCAAAAAAGAAAATATAAACCTGTTTTTCTGCTAATAGGGATAAGCTAACCTGTAAATGATTTGTAAAAAAACCATTTTGATGTGCTTCTAATCATCAGAATTAGCATTATGTAAATTAAATTTTATTGTGCATGTAAACCATTTTGTCCCTGCATCGTCTTTATTAATAGAGTTGGATATTGGAAAATGAAAAAGCTCATTAAAAAATTATTTAAAATTTTGAAACGAAAAAGCCGGAACAAGCGTCTATATATATGAAAGAAACGACAACTACAAACGAAAGGTTAAAAGCCATGAATTCACAGGATATAGCAGGAATAGGTTACAGGGCAAAACGTGAAACTGAGGCTTTTATTAATAACCATTTAAATGATAGAGCCAAGGGATGGCCCCTGCTTTGTCGCTGTAGTTCGGCATGTAACGGATATCATCAAGAAGAACATGTCCGAAGACTCGGTATACTACAAATTCTCCAGACAAATTAGATTGGGATTTTTTGTATAGTGTCTGTCTTTTTTCTCCTCCCCTCTCAAAATATTTTACTCTATAAAAAGAACAAAGGTAAAATTATCTCTGGTTCCCCCTTATGCCAAGGAGTAAAGTCGCCAGTCCAAATCCACCAATCAGGAGCCTGGCAAAAAATGATAGCACAACGAAGCTCCCCGCGATGATAAGCAACGATATCCCAACTCCTGTCCGAAAAGGCTTGCTCTTAATTCGCCAGGCCATCACCGCAACGACCACTGATGCAATCGTAACCACCAAGGCAAGCACGGATAAGTATGTAGCTATATTCGAGTCTCCCATAATTTATTTCACCTTTTAAACTGGTTTGCGTCAACCGGGAGCCTGTTAAAGGACAAGTCCTACAATTCCAATGGTTACGGAAATACCGAACAACTTCCAATTTGTTTTCCTGCCGGGAAGCCGTATTTTTCCTTTTATAAGATGCATCTGCGTTTCCATATTGTTACTATATCCCAGATGTTTTGACTCAGCAACAAGCTTTGCAGTATTTTTTACTTAGTATGTGGAGATGGAAATTTTGTAGTTTTTATAAGAAAAAGCAAAGCTATTGCCCTTACTCCTATCACCTAAGAGCCTGAGTTTCGCAAAATACGCCTTTAAATTTTTGAGATTGATGCAATAAAAGCCCCTTTTGTTTACGTCCTTATATTAGGTAGACGTGGGTAATTTAATTGGTTCTTTTTGACCTGTTTTTGCTGCTCCGGTTCTCATACACGGGGAGAACTGGGAAACGCACAGCATAGCGATGCCCATTTTAATGTGAGGAAAATAATAGTATTTGGAGCGTCAGACATATGGAAATAGCACAAGAGCATGACAGCAGGATACAGGAAATTATGAGCGGCATGCAATGCCACAGGGATTTCGAGTGTTACAAATCAGGATTTGAGAAACTCGGTAGAATAGGGATTGTCGGTAATGCCGTAAAGCTTGTGTGTTTGGAAGAAAAAGCAAATACTTGTAATTATAGTCTTCCTTTTGGTTATGGATATATCTGTAAATGCCCGCTTAGGAATTATATTGCCAGGAACTTTAACCGCAACTACATAGAAGTTAGTTAAAACTTCTCCCTGTCAAAACATAGACAAGACTATCCCCCTAATATTAAATCTTATTAACAACCAAAGAATTCCCCACAGCTCTCATCATCAATAGTTTTTAGAATAGAATTAAAACCGGACCATTCTGAGGTAGGTGTGGAGGAGATAATATTCCTGCTTCACCTGTCGAAAACTGCTCCCTACTCAGAGCCAGGCTTCACATCTTGTGATTTTTTCCATTCCTTCTTTATGATTGCCTCAAATTCTGGGCTCAGGGTTTCTACCTGAAGGAGCTTCAGTTTAGATGATTTTTTAAGGGCCTCCTTAGCTTGTTTCTTCTGCTTGTCATTCAAAATAACCGCCCAACCTACTAATCCGGAGGATTTTGCTTTGCAAACAAAATTCTGGGGACTGATGTCAAAAGGAACTGCCAAATTGAATGCCTCCAGCAGTTCCTTCCCGGATTGTGGTTCGAATGGCTCGACAGGCCCAAAGCAAATCACCGTACGGTTGTCAGTTGTTGGCTGTGTGTTTGGGCTGTCCTCTTTACATCCAGACAAGAGGAACAGCATTGCAATAAAACAGACAGTGTATTTCATTGTTCAGACTCCATAGAATCAGATATATCTTTCAATAGTATTATTCTTCATTAGTATTATAAGATTATATTTTCTGGAGAAAAACAAATGTTTCCCGTCAGCAGAAGTGGCACAGGATAAGGGATTTGGTTAGGAGAGAGGCCC
>JABAHS010101777.1_pt2 | contig 29706 bp, 28 predicted proteins | sample 7062111 | NCBI WGS metagenome assembly JABAHS01 (sample SAMN14534600, study PRJNA622989) | marine sediment metagenome | biome: marine biome [ENVO:00000428]; feature: marine pelagic biome [ENVO:01000023]; material: deep marine sediment [ENVO:00002113]; isolation source: pool of 4 deep marine... | reverse complement strand
TAGCGTTAGAAACGTCACCCAAGCTGCCTGAATGGCACCATCGTTGACTACTCGAGACCGTATTGATGTGCTCACTTCGTAGCCCTTAGCTCCAAATCGCGATACCCGGCCCTTTTTGCCAACGGCCCTAAAAACCGCTGCAAGGGCAGGCCGCTCATCCGCGACGACGAACCCGTACGCAGCGTCTGTGGCATCGTCCACTAGAAAGAGGTCCCCGGGATCGAGTTGTACCATGCCGGCCTGGTACAACGAGGCATCTGCTAGTGACCGACCGAGGAGCGACACGGTCCCCGAGCGGAGGATCGGGTAATCCGCGCCACCGATCAGCCCTAGAGACTGACCCACCTCAAGTCGTCCGTTAAGGGGGATGACTACGTTGCTTCCGGCTCGTGCTCTCTCAGAAATATCGTTTATAATGAACACTGCCCGAGTGCCCAATGCTTCGAGCGGGATATCTGCCTCGTCGAAGAGAGTACCAACGCTCCCACCGTCCGTGCGAACTTGGCACCGAATTCTAAGTGGACCGAAGGCCAGCCGCTCAACGCGTACTTCGGTTCCAAGTGATGGTTGGAACGATCCCGTGAATTCAGCAGGCTCGGAACCATAGCCTCTCACAATCGCTACGCTCCTGAGTGTCCAACGAGGACTCGGCGTGGAAGTCACCCGTACTGTAAGTGATTCGGTTCGCGCGTTGATGTTGAACGTCGTTGGAATCGTCCACAGCGTGAGCACGATAGCGATCAATAACGTCGCCAGTACGAAAGCCCACCGGATAACGAACTTACGCGAACGGATCACGGCACCTTGATTGGCAGAGGGATCGGCATTAGCTGGGTATCGAATCGGAAACGCTGAATTGCCCAGCGGACTATGCGTGTCTCATCCCCGGCTCCGAGTTCGATGGCCGGTCTCATGACCGGGCACTCTGTATTGAAAGCAACTCCTTCAAGGGTTGGATTGCAGGAGAAATACACACTCTTGCCTTCGGATGTTATAGCGACAATCCGAACAACGTCAGTGTTCCCACCGTTAATGAGGACAAGGATCGAGTCCAATGTCGCATCTCGGTCCCAGGCTGCGATCATGACTGCTTCGGCAGGTTCTGCTGGACTACACGAATCCTTGGTCTCTGCATACACGGCAAGTTCGCGTGTTCGATACCTGCTTAGCCTTTCACGATAGGCTGTCGGCAATCGAAGGCTGTAATGGCCCGGAGGCAGACCACGGATATGAAAACGTAGTTCTGCGAAGTATCGTGCATCGCGAGAATTGACCGTAACACACAGGTAGTCTCCGTGATCGGGTGTCAGGTGCACAGACAGGTTTGCAGGGTCGACAAGTTGATCCGGTTGTCCAGTCTGTACTCCCACGCGAACCCCGCCAGATACCGGCGTGACATCGCGGAATTCCTCTTTGAAGGCTTGCGGTTCCAAGGGTGCTAGCTGCCCCCACGCGCAATGGGGAGTGAGGAGCGCTAACCAAGCCAGTGGCAGTAAATGCCGCCGACTGGCCATTCTCTTCTTGGGGGATCGATAGGGAAAACACATTTGTTCTCGTTCCTCACATGAGTTCCCGTACCCTAGTATACGCTCACAGGCAGTCCGCATTCTCACTCCGGGAAGAAAGCCCAAGAGGGCGCAACGCCGGTCAGCATACAGTGCGACAATGGTGCGTTTACCAGTCGAGTGCTCGGGCCGTTGGCGCAACGTCCTGAGTGCCTGCGGGGCAAGGCGATGTGGGGCCGGCCTGGGGCGCCGGGGCGTAGGGCTGGGGGGCGGCTTTATGCTGCTGCATGGCACCTTACGTTGCAACCCTCGCGGCGTTTCCGCGGATCGACAGGGGTCGTGGTTGAATTGACGGGAAAGCCCTATTTTGGAGAACAATCCAGGAAGGGCGATTACCGACTCGATTCGAGACTTTAGTTAGGCCCTATTGCGCCGCTTGCGGCTGATCGCCAATCCATTAAGCGCCGGAGCGGAGCAGGTCGAAGAGCCTTCCATGCAAACTAGCTGAGTATTTGGCGTCCGGACGTCTAGCTGAAGCTGGATAGTGCTGTGTCAGGCCGAGTCCGGGGGCAGGTGGCGCGCCAGCGAGCGACCCGCACTGAATTACAGAAAGAATGCCGCGGTCTAGCAGATCGGTCAGATCCGACGACCGGTCTCGTGCGGGCCATTCTCCCTAGGTCGACCCTTTCTCGGGAGTCGTGAGCACGGTCGGGCGCGCCGAGCTTCGGCCAGGTCGTTGTACCTCGAGTTCTTCTTATCAGTTCTGAAGAGACGCTCGGGCTCTCGCCCGCCTCTCACGGAGCGCCGCGGGGTAATCCGGACTGTCCAGCTCGACCGTGCGGGTAGCGCTCATGGCCCGCAAGCTGGGCTCGATCTATCAACCGAACGTCACCACAGCAGCCAGTGGGAGTTCGACGTTGGAAAGCAGTCGAGTTGCGTGTGGCTTGTTCGGCGCGGTGGTCGACGGGTACCCGCCCTGACCCGGCAGATTGGTCCGTCACAGCCGAGATTATGGCCCCGATTGACGGTGCACGCCGGCGCGCATACAACCCTGTATAGCTTCGGCTCGTCGTCGCCCTGCTCTTCTGGCTCACAGGGAACGGTGTGTGTTTCAACGGCGCCCGTGAGAAACTGGACGCCACCCTGACCCTTATGGAGAAGAATCGACCCCGATGCTGCTGTGCCGCCGGGTCATTCGCTCGTTAGACGGCCCGCAGACCATCCCTGGGCTACGTCTCCGAGGTACCAAGCACTTCACCGATGAGGTCCTCGGATAGGAGCAGCCTACCGAAATCGGTGGTTCGCATATTCCAGGTAGGCTCTCCGGTGTCCGATAGTAGCATGGAGGCGGTGTCGACGCATTTGAGGACGATGCTAGAATATCGGAACATGAGGTCGATAGAGCCATCTCCAGAAACACCGAAACCCAGGAGCTGATCGTTCAAGCGGCTCTTTTCGTCGGCGAACGGGGCTTTAGCGATGCGAACAGGCCTAATCGACAGGACGCATGGGACCTTCGGCATGACCCAAGAGTTGATTAACCAGAGCAGGCGTTTATGTCTGCGATACTCGTAGCTGATCCGATAGAGAGGCAGCGAAAATGTGGAGCTCGCCTCATCATAGGAAAAGGCTTCGAGTGCTACAGCATCGTGCAGGAAAGCCGATAGCTTGTAGACCCATTCCGGCTTTGCAAGCACATCACGTACGCTGATCTCCATCGCCTCGGCCCGGCTAGGGGTAGCCGTTCGTGAAATGCCGACGGGCGTACTCGCCTGGTTACGTTAGTCCAGGGAGGGCGTCACGTGGGTAGCCAGCGGTTGCCACAGTTCCGGCAGGCGCCTTCGAAGTAGTACCGCTTCCAAGTCCAAGAGGTACCTATGTCCCCGCACTCGGGGCACGCCAAACGTTCTTCGAGCACCCTGAGATGACTTTCTAGCATATTGTACTTGGAACGATTCCACTGAAATAGCTCCAACGAGCCTCGCAACTCGTCTCGGTTACGTATGAGTGTATAAAATTCGTCGAGATCCCTGTCATCGTTGACCGACCTGGCCGTCTGCCCACAACGACAGCACACGCCCTTCTCAAGATAGTAACAGGAGCAATGATGGGTATCGCAGCTCAAGCTGTCGCGGATCCTGCGCGACCAGCCGAACCGTCTACAGCGCAATAGGGCCATCGTCAGCCTTGTCGTAGCGAAAGTGTGACTCCAGCGCCGCTAGTCTTAGACCCGGTCCTGTCGTACTCCCACCGCCAAGCCCCCTAGGGGGGGTTACTTCGCTACTCCCCTTGCCGTCATGGGTGGCAAGGTGACGGCGAGCTATCAACAGAACGTCACCGCCGGCGCCTTCGGGAAGCACATTATCCTTTGTTGTCCGCTGGATCCTTCCGCTCACACACGAACACGCCCCGCTCGTCGTAAGAGAAGTTGCAACCGGCAGTCAANNGAGAAGTTGCAGCCCGCAGTCAAAGCGGCCTGCAGCCTTCGCCTGGCTCGGTGAACCCGGATCTTGACCGTCTCCAGCGAGCAGCCCAGCATCTCGGCGATCTCCGGATTGGTGAGTCCGTGCAGGTCATGGAGGATGATGGCGATCCGGTAGTCGTCCGGTAACTTCACCAGGTATTCCTGCACGCAGGCGCTCATCTCTCTCTGCTCGACGGCTTCATCCAGGCGCGGCGCGTCTCGATCCTGGAGCTCCCTATCGAAGCCGGCAGGCGCTGGCGCGTCGATCGACTGCGGCGGGCTGTGATACGAGGATTGACGAAAGCGGTCGTAGCAGACGTGCGTGGCGATCCGATAGAGCCAGGCCGTTAGCGCGTCTTCATCCTTCAGGTTCTCGAGACTGCGGTGGGCCCGGAGGAAGGTCTCCTGGGTGAGATCCTCCGCTTCGGCAGGATCCCTCATCATGCGCAGGATGTAGCGGTAGATCCGGTTCCTGTACTGCTCGAACACTGCCGCGGAACTCAGGCTGGCCGATGACTGCCGATCGCTCGCCATCCTTCTGCCTTTGCATCTACTGATCTGCTAGAGTAGGTACAAAGGATTATCGAGTCAATATCATATCGGTAGTGATTATTGCTTGCGGCGGCTGGCCAGGCGGCCGCCACCCGCCGCTCATCTGCTTACCGGTCTCCCTCTTCTGCCTCACGTTCGGCGGAGGAGCCGCTGCGCATGACTTCACAGCAGCCCGTCTCACCGCCGCTACTCTCGAACCACTCCTTCATTCTCTCAAACCACTCTGCGCAGCCGTCGAACGGCCGTGCATGGCTGTCGCTCCGCTTCTCCGACGCAGAGCTCCGCTCTTCTCGTCCAGTGCGTCCCATTGCAGCACTCCTTCCAGTTGAAGAATTCGGTCCTGCTCTACTCATCTGGACGAAGGCGCCGTATCGAGAGATACACCCAGCGGGTGTATCCTTGTGGCACCCCATTCCGTCCTTCCGTTTGAGCACAGCTGACACCGCCCGTGCGCGGGCGCAAAGTTCAGGGAGGTATCGGATGAACCTGACAAGAGTGGTACTGAGCGTCGCCGGGGTTCCGCTTCTCGGCGGCTGCATGATGATGGGCGGTGTGGGGCATACGGGCAGTCCGGACATGATGAGCGAAGTCGATCACGCGCGGGGCGCGCGGCTTCCCGCCCCGGTGCAGCGCGCCGAAGCGAGCAGCGAAGGTCTCACGATCGCCCTCGCCTTCCCGACTCCGAGCATCGGCGACGCCGTTGCGATCGATGCCTGGCTTCTCACCGACAGCACCGATCATGACCCTGAAGCGGGAGACATCCGGCTGCGAATCGAGACGCCCGGCGGCAACGTGGATCAGCTCCGCATGCGACGCCTTCATTCGTCGACGACGGCGACATTCCAGGCGGAGTACAGCTTCTCAGCCGCCGGCCTTTACCTCGTGACGGCCGAGGGTCGGGCAGCGACGCGCGCTGACGTCCGAACGGTGTCGGTAACGGCCCGGGTGTTTGTCGGCGGAGACATGTACGGCGGGCGACATGACTGGCTCATGCCGGCGGCCATCCTCGGTGGTCCTGCAATGGTCGCGATGATGGCCCTGATGATGGGAGGCTTTTAGGGAACGTGCTGGCGATGCTCACGCGGATGAGCCTGGTGAGCTGACCGCCTCGGTCGGAGCCACCACAGCACTGCCGCGATCACGAGTAGCGGGAGACCTTCGATGACCGTCATGAGGAGGCCCTTCTGGATGGGTGTCGCTATCAGCATCACGAGAGCATGAGCTGCCGTTGCCCAGATAGTGAAGTCGATGAATAGAGGGTGCTTTGCGGGATTGCCTGAGGCACGCCACAGCATGACCGCCCAGGCTATGTAGATGGCTGCCATCATGCTCTCGTAGTGGGCATTGTAGGGCTGGAATCTGAGCAGTGGTGCAAGTCCACCGCCGGGTGCGAGAATCGGCACTCTCAGAAGAATCAGTGTGATCCACGGGATGAACGCTGCAAGAAATCCAAGGGAGAGAACTTTCAGGAGAATACTCAGCCAGGTCATCCTCGTCGTTTCGTTCATCTGACAGTACCTCGACTCGATTTCGTGCGATTCCCACCGTGCTAATGAGATTATGGCTGATGTCGCCTTACGCTCTCAGGTAACGCCGCATTGCCCATGTTGCTGCGGTTAGTCCCGGGGTCCACCATTACCGCCTTCGCCGCCTCGATCGGCACCGGCCCGGATCTGTTTCATCGATCTCCCTCGGACTGCGCAACGACACTCGCCACTGAGCCTTCTTCCTTCAACTTCGCGATGATCTTGTCGGCCACCTCGCGTGCCACTGCCTTGCGTTCCTCTTCCGGCACATCGTCCATCGAGAAGATGTCGGTGTACTTCTTGTACAGCGGCAGCGCATCAATGTGAACGACTCTCTCCTCCTCGATCAGCTTCTTCAGAACGCGCCCGTGGCACTTGAGGAAGCAGCCATCGATCATGACGGTCTTGTCCGCCGCCTTGACCCACTGTGCCATCGACGAATGAGGCACGAAGAACGCTTCGGCGTGACAGGCGCGTGCGAGAGTCGGCACTTCTTGCGCCACCAGGTTGGCCGCCAGTCTGGCGATTTCGCCCCTGATGCAAGGTCCCTCGCAGGAAAGCACCGGGATCGTCTCTGCCTCGATCTGCTCCTTCGCGTAGAGCTCGCCGGCGGGGCAGAACCCTTTCACCCCCTGCACGTCCAGCGAGAAGTCGGGTGTGTGGCTTTCCATGTGATCCTCCATTCGTGATCAGGCCATCCGAATACTGCCCCTCACCCTGATGGACGGATTCCAGCTCGGAAGGGATACACCTGGTGAGGTAAGAACGGCGCTCGACGCGATCGCGCCGTTCTTCTCCGGCTGCCTCCACCACCAGCACCCCGCGGGACAGGCCGGCGATGATCCGGTTGCGCTGGGGAAGTGCCACTTTCGAGGCGGCGTGCCCGGCGGAAACTCGCTGACCAGGCAGCTGCCCGTGGCGCTGGCCCCGAACAGCTGCTCGTGCTCCGGCGGGTAGGGGACATCGATCCCCGTGCCCAGCACCGCCACGGTGCCGATGCTCGGCGACGCCGGCGTACCGGGGAATGGCGCTCTACTTTCTGATGGGCAACCTGCGGGAGACGATTACGCGAGGGTAAGGATTGTTGACGTAGCCGTAGACCAGGTCTTACGTGGTCACCTCGGCGATCGCCCGGAGGTCGAGAATCCAGATGTCGCCGGCGGTGGGCTTGTGGCGATCGAAGATCACCGATCGCCCATCGGGAGACCACATCGGATAGTCGATGCGAACGTCCGCATCCTCGAACTCGAACACGCGCCGCGGCTCACCCTCATCGAACGGTGACACCCAGAGCGTGTGGTGGCCTTCCACATCCATGATCCACGACTCGTCCGGCCCGAAAGACATGTGCGCGCCACCTTGGATCCAGGGCAGGTCGCGGCTCGGCGACCCGTCCAGGAAGTACTGCCGCACGTTGGCGCCCGGTACACCCACCAGGATCGAGCGCGAGTCGCCGGTCCAGAGCAGATAGTGGTCGCCAGCGCCGTCCGTCGTGAGCTGGCGCGGGTCCGAGCCGTCCGCGCCCATCACCCACGCCTCCTTCCGGCCACCGCGATCCGACTGGAACGCGATCATCTGGCCGTCCGGCGAGTAGAACGGGTTGACGTCGAGCGCGGGGTTCTCGGTGAGCTGCTGGAGCTGACCGGTCTCCACATCGACCGTCCAGATGTCGATGTTCCCGGACCGGGAGGAGAAGAAGACCAGCTTTCGGCCGTCCGGCGACCAGCGAGGCTGGTAGTCGCCGCCCGGCCCGCTGGTGAGCTGCTGGGTCACGCCGTCGTCCAGCGAGTGGAGCCAGAGGTTCATCTCGCCGCGCCGGTCGGAGTTGAACGCGATTCGACGGCCGTCCGGCGACCAGGCGCCGCGGCTCTCCTCGCGGGTCGTCGCGATCACCGCCTCCGGCGGTCCGGCCGCGAGCCCGCTGTCGGGAGTGACCGGCAGTCGCCAGAGGTCGGAGTTCTGGCTCAGTATCGCGAACGCGGCCCGGTCCCCGTCGGGCGTGATGGCCACGTTCAGGTCATGCCCCGCACCGGTGGTGACCTGGCGTGGCGCGCTCGCCGGCCTGCCGTTCCGATCCACGGCGACCCGCCACAGGTTTATACCCCCACCACGTTTTGACGAGAAGAAAACCTCGTCGCCGTCCGGGGACCATGCCGGGTCCACATCCTCGAACAGGTCGTCGGTCAGCCAGCTCATCTCACCGGTCCCCAGATCGACAACCCGGATGTCGAGCTTCGTCTTCTCGACGTTCTGGAAAGCGACCTTCCGACCGTCCGGCGACCAGGCGGGCGCGATATGCGAGACCGCCTCCGACTGGTCCGTGGTCACCTGACGCGCGTTGCGGCCGAGCGAGTCCGCCACCCAGATGCGGTGGGCGTCGCCCCAGGAAGCCGCGAACGCGATGCGTGCCCCGTCCGGAGAGTAGGCCGGGTGGTAGGCGTCCTCCAGCAACCGTCGCCGCCCCCCGCTCGCGAGATCCAATCGCCACACATCACTGTCGGTGAAGCGGCCGTAGATATCCCCCGGTTCGAGCTTCGGGTCCCCCTCTCGCGCCCTGGCATACAACAGGACGCGCCCGTCCGCCGACCAGGCCGGCTGGATGTGGTCGAGCGGCTCGTCCGTGTACTGGATCTCCTGTCCCGTGGCCAGCGAGCGCACGTAGATCTGCTTGTAGCCCGCGACTTCCCGGCTGAAGGCTAGCCGGTCGCCCTGCGGCGCGAACGCCGGATACTCCTCCACGCCCGCCGAAAACGTCACCTGCGTCAGGACGCTCACGCCGGCGGTCACGTTGCGAGGCGGCGGCGGACCGACCAGCAAGAGCCAGCCGGCGGCCACTACGCCCCACAGCGCGAAGGCGAGGACGCCACCGGCGATGGCGTTGCGCCAGGTGAGCAGGCGCCGCAGGCCTCGGGGTTTCTGAGCTGTCGGGGGCGCCTCGACCGCCTCCTCCGCGCCGGTCCGGGGCGCCTCTTCCTCACCTCTTCCGGGTACCACTCCCTCCTGAACGAAAGCGGTGGCGAGAACGATCGGCAGACCAACGAGCAGGAGGATGATCGCGAAGCCGAAAATCCAGGGAGGAAGCGAGAGGCGGTCGATCAGCACTTCGGCGACCTCCAGCACGCCCACCGCGGCGGCGACATAAATCGCCAGCACCTGCCAGAGGCTTCGCCGATGAATCTCTCGGATGAATTCCTTCAACTGTTCCGCCATACCCCCTTTTTTGGCCCTGCGTGAGGCCTCAAAAGGACGGCCAGCTGCCACGCAGCGCTCTGGAGCAACCAGCGTTCAGCTCGAATTCGGCTTATAACCGCTGGTTGATCGTGAGTCTTCCTTACTTGCCAAAACAAAAAAGATAGGACAGCCCGGCCGATTCGTGCAAACATCGCGCCTCTACAGCGACCGGTGGCCCGTCGGCAACTACCTCGTCCGCGTCGGCGATCGCGAGTTCGAGATACCGGCCGATTTCGGACGGATCCGCTTCGCTGGTCTCCAAGACGCGAGCTTCGCCTCGCTGACCCGGGACTTCGGCGAATCGGCTGTCACCTACCGTCGCACGGGGGTCAACTGGCCGCTTTTCGATTCAAGAAAAGCGTGAAGCCCAGCTTTTCCGAAACGGCCAACTTCCGCGTCCAACGGAACGTCGCCGGTGCCTATCCGCCCGCTACCTCCGCCTCGCTGCAGTCAGGCTCTACATCGTACCCCAGATAGAAATAGCGATGCCACAGACGCCTTCCGGTCATCCCGATGCCGGACCAGACCGTGAGGTGCAGACCTTCGCTGCTCGCACAGATTCGAAATTCCTCGAGCGCACCGTCTCCGTCAACGTCCAGGCGGGCCTCGGCGCCGCTCATTTTCACCTCCCTCAATGGGGCCGCCACCGCGAAATGCACACGGCCCAACCGTTCCTGGTCTGGCGGCGACAGCGTGGTTCCATAGAAGGCTTCACCATCGCTCGCGATATCGCGCGGACAAGAGGCAGTGCGTCGTATGCCAGTTCGGGCTGTCAGGGGCGGGCCATGCATCGTGACATCGATCAGCAGAAGCGGCGTACCCTCCGCGAGGTCGGGGTTCCGAATCGCCAGACAGAGGCGCCCAGCACTATCCGGCGTGGCCACCCCGATAGCGGCGGCGTAATCGAAACCCTGAGCCACAACGGGGCATGGCCAGGCGGCCAGGAAGAGTAGCGTCGCGATCGGCGGAAATCTCAAATGGCATCTGCGGCCTGACATGTTCGTTCCTCCGGAGAGCTAGTCCGTCACGGATCCGGGTTCCTCCCGCGTCATCAACCGGTCGAGCAGATCCCGGCCGGACTCGGCGATCACCCTCATCCGCTCCTCCAGGACCCGGATCTCGCCCTGGTAATGGGTGTCGGCCTGTACCGCCCGTGCAAGGTCCATCAGAGATTCGCCCAATCCATCCAGCTGTTTCTGTCCGGCTCGCGTCCGCTCGGCCGATTCACGATAGAGCGTCAGCACCTCGCGCAGCTTCCCGCGCAGTTCGTCGAATTCCTCCCCTTCGGGCGTCGCGGTCTCGAGAGCGGAGAGCACGAGATCGAGCGACTCGACGCTTTCGTCGGATGGCGCGATCAAGGCCTCGCGGATCTCGTAGGTCTGTCGTGTCGCGCCCTGAACCTTCGCGTGGACGCTCTCCAGCTGTTCGCCCGTCTGACTGCTGACCTGGGCGAGCCGCTCGTTCACCGCGCCCACCTGGCCCAGGACGCCGTTCACGTCCTCGATCAGGTCGCACACGCGATCGAGGAACAGGTTGAGGTCGGTGGCCAGCTCGCCGAACTCGTCGTTCGACTTCGCCTCGGCCCGTCGGGAGAAGTCGAGCCTGCCCTTGGCCAGTCTTGCGACGATGGCGCGGAGCTCGAGCAGCGGCTGCATGCGCAGACGCAACAGGAGAAAGAGCACGATCGTGTGCAGGATGACGTTCGCCATACCAACCACCGATACGACCCGGGCTTCGCTCCACCATTCATCGATGCGGGCCGTCCGGTACTTTCGCACAGCGACATGACCGAGCACGTCGCCGACTTTCGCCGTCACGTGACATTGGAGACAGAACTCCTCCGCCTCCAGCTGCACGGTCGCCTCGTGATGCTTGCCCTCGGGCCACTCGGGCACGACGCCTCGCGGTCGAAAGTCGAACGTCTCACGGATCGATTCGACCGTCGTGGCGGAGGGGACGATGGCGATCTCCAGTCCACGCTCGGCGTGGTTTCGCTGGATGATCGGATAGACGGTGCGCGCGGCGACCGGTCCACCGCGATTCAGCATGATGTCCTTCACGTCGCGGGCGAGCTGCTCGGCGGCGACCTCCGTCGCCTCGCGGTCCTCGCGAGCGAATTCGTTCATCGCCAGCAGCAGCCGACCGCCCATCTCGAACACGACGATCATCGTGAGGGCGAGCAGGAAATCACGAATCATCCGGATGACGAATGACTGATCGAAGCGGCCGAGTTCGTTGCTGTCGTTCGAGGCCATAAATGTCTTGTGGCTATCGTGGATGCGGCGGTTCGAGGCTGGCGGAGCTAGCGCTCGCTCGAGCCCGACTCGTCTTCAACCTGACGCTCCCTTCTCACGACGGACCAGAGTCCCTCGGCGAACTCCTGCAGCCCGGTGCGAGCCACGCCCGAAAGGACGTAGCTGGCAAATGCCATGGGCGCTGCGACCCGCGGGGGCGCTTCCTCGCCAGACAACAGATCGGCTTTGGAGATCGCGACGCAGTGGGGCTTCTCGGCCAGCTGGCGGCTGTACTCCGCCAGTTCGCTCCGCAGCAGCTCGTACTCCGCCTGCGGGTCCCCGGTGTCGACCGGGATCAGGTAGGCCAGGGTGCGGGTCCGCTCGATGTGACGGAGGAACTGGAGCCCCAGCCCCTTCCCTTCGTGGGCGCCCTCGATGATCCCCGGGATGTCGGCCAGCACCATGGTCCGCCCCTCCGACAGCTGCACGACGCCCAGGTTCGGCTCCAGCGTGGTGAACGGGTAGGCGGCGATCTTGGGCCGGGCGGCGGACAAGGCGGCCAGCAGCGTGCTCTTGCCGGCGTTCGGCTGGCCCACCAGCCCGACGTCGGCGATCAGCTTCAGCTCCAGCTCAATTCGCCGCTCGACGCCGGGCGTTCCCGGTTCAGCCTCCCGGGGTGCCCGGCGGGTGGCGGTGGCAAACGATGCGTTGCCCCGGCCGCCGCGGCCGCCCCGCGCCACAACCAGCCGGTCGCCGGGCTTCAGCAGCTCGCCCAGCTGCCGGCCGGTATCGGCGTCCTTGACCACGGTCCCCGGCGGCACGCGCAGTTCGGCGTCGGCGCCGGACGCGCCCGTCCGCTTCTTGCCCTGCCCGTGCTGGCCGCGCTCGGCCCGATAGCGCTGCTGGTACTGGTAGTCGAGCAGCGTGCTGAGTCCGGGGTCGGCGATCAACACCACGTCCCCGCCGTCACCGCCGTCGCCGCCGTCGGGCCCGCCGCGGGGCACGAACTTCTCGCGCCGGAACGAGACGCAGCCGTTGCCGCCGTCGCCGCCTTGCACCTGTATGACCGCATGATCGATGAGCATCGGCTAGCCTTTGGGCTGCAGGTTCGCCCACAGCTTGAGGGCGAGCTGACGATGCTCGGCCGGCGCGAAGACGGCGGCGCGCCGGATCGTCTTCTCCACATCGGCCGGCGCGGCACCGGCGTTGAGCGCGCCCCGCAGATGCGAGCGCAGCTGGCGACGGCCCGACTCGCCCTGCACGACCAGCATGGCGACGATGAGCAGCTCCCGGACCTCGAGGGCGAGGGCCGGTCGACCGAGGACCTTGCCGTAGCCCTCCCTCACCATCCAGCGGTCGAGGTCGGGGTGGAAGCGAGCGATATTCTGACGCAGCTGATCGTAGTGGTCCCCGTAGACGACCGCGCACGTCCGCTCGCCGCGCTCCAGCCACAGGTCCCAACCCTCGTGCGCCGCAGCTGGGGGTGCGGCCCCGCGGTAGCGCCAGCGGCGCAGCGCCTCGATCGCCGACGGGAAACCGAGAAACAGGTACGACTGGAGCAGCGCCTCCTCGACTTCGATCTCACGCCCGGCGACCTGCAGCCGCTCGAACGCCGTCTCCATGCCCGAGGTATCGCCCGCCGCCTGAGCGGCGGCGAGATCGACCAGATCCCGTACCCAACTCTCCATCGCTATGCTCAGTCCGTGCTCTCGACGCGGAACTCAGGACGGATCACGCCGACGTCCTCGTCCCGGGTGTTCGTGACCGTCACGACCTGCCGATCGGCCAGCGCCTCGAGCTCGCCGGACGACAGCAGACCGAGCTGGTCGAGGAATTCGATCACGGCGGGACCGATGGCGCGGGCGTTACCATCCTCGACCTTCAGCGCGATCCCCCAGCGGCGCCTCCTGTCGGCCAGGCAGTAGACCGCCTCGGCGCCGAACTTCGCCATCAGCCGGCCGCCCGTGGTCTGCATGAGCCGCGTGGTCAGCCGGTCGGTGCCCGCGACGTAGTAGGGCTCGGAAGTCATCGCTCCCAGCACCCGAGCCTCCGGACTCGAGGGATCGTTCTCGGCCCGGGCGACCATGTCCGCGAAGACGGTCGCCACGACGTTCAACGGCAACGCGAAAGATGGGACCCCACAGCCGTCGACGCCGGAGATCAGCTCCTCGCACCGTGAGCCCGCTCGATCCGCGATCTCCCGGCAGATCCGCATCTGCACCGGATGATGGGCCTGATGGTAACCGGTCACATCGACCCCGGCATGCCGCGACCATGCCAGCATGCCGGCGTGCTTGCCGGAACAGTTGTTGTGCAGACGGCCGGGCTCGCGCCCCTCCCGCCCCTCCGTCCGGAGCGCCTCCGCCGCCGGCGGATAGAACGGCGCGTGTGGCCCGCAGGCCAGATCGCTTTCGTTGCAGCCGATCCGCGCCAGGATTCCCTTCACCGTCGCTATGTGGCGCGGTTCGCCGGAGTGGGAGGCGCAGCAGACCGCCAGCTCGGCCTCGGTCAGTTCATAGGCGTCGGCGGCGCCGTCGGCCACCAGCGGCAGCGCCTGCAGCGGCTTGGCGGCGGAACGCAGGAAGGTGACCAGCTCCGGGTCGCCCAGCCAGGCCCGGAGCCGACCCTGGGAGTCCACCGCCGCGGCCGACACACGATGCCGCGACTCGATCCGTCCACCCCGGGTGACCTCGATCACCGCTTCGCTCCGACTCACTCCCTGCCTTCCTCACGCGCGTAAATCGAGATGCCCAGGCCGGCGATGATCAGGCCGCCTCCCACCACGGTGGACAGCCCCGGCACCTCGCCGTCACCGAGGAGCCACCAGGCCAGCAGGCTGGCACCCAACGGCTCGCCCAGGACGGCCAGGTTCACAATATAGGCGCGCACGTAGCGCAGGGCCCAATTGAACCCCGTGTGGCCGAGCAGCATGGGGCCGGCGGCGAGGCCGGCGAAGATCCACCACTCGCGGGCGCTATAATCGAGCAGCGGGTCGCCACGCCACAGGACGAATGGCAGCAGGAAGACGGCGGCGAAGGCGTAGACCCAGCCGGCGTAGACCCAGATCCCCAGGCGCTGCCGCATCCAGCGGCCGATGATGAAGTATCCCGAGAAGAGCGCCGCGCCCGCCAGAGCCAGCACGTCACCCTGCAGCGCCGTCGGCCCCAGGGCCAATCCCGCACCGCCGATCAGCGCCACGCCGACGACGGCCACGGCGATCCCCGCCCACTCCCGTGCCGTCGGCGGCTCGCGCAGCCAGACGGCAGACATGACGGCGGCGAACAGCGGGTGGAGGTTCACCAGCAGGGTGGCGCTGGCGACCGTGGTGAGCTTCACGGACATGAAGAAGGTGACGAAATGGAAGGCGAGGAAGCCGCCGGCCAGAGCGAGGGCGCCAACCTCGGCCGTCGTGAGGCGGGCGTGGCGTTTATCCCGGCGCACGACGAGCAGCGCAGCACCGATGATGACGAGAGACAGGGCGAGCCGCCAGAAGGCGAGGACATAGGCGGAGGCGTCGGACCAGCGGACGAGGATCGCCGCCCACGAGACGCCGACGATCGCCACGGCGATGACGAGCCATGGCGGGACCGGCGGCCGCGAGGTGGCGTCGGACGGTAGCGCCTCGCTCACGTCGCCGGGCCGCCGCGGCGCCGTTCCCACACGAGGCGCAAGAAGCGGAAGGCGGCGGAGTCCGGACCGCCGTCACGCCCGACCAGCTGCAGATCTTCGGGCCGGTCCACGTCGTACCACTCGGGCGCGAAAGCGATGCGAAGCCCGGCGTCCCGGGCCCGCTCCCGGGTGGCGGAGAGGACCTCCGGGGTGGACCAGGGGATGTCGACGAACAGCGCTCGCGCTGCCGGCCAGCTCTCGCGGCGCGCCGCGACGGCGTAGTAGCCGCCGTCGCGGCTGGGTCCGAAGGCGGCATCGGACTCGTCGAGGCGCGCGAGGGTCTCGGCCAGGAACGCTGGCGGCAGGGTCGGGTGATCGCTACCGACGATGAGCGTCCGGGCGAAGCCCCGGCGGAAGGCGTCGTCGAACGCGGCGATCAGACGCTCGCCCAATCCGTCGCCCTCCTGTGTCCGCACCTCCCGGTCCGGGTAGAGGGCACGCAGTTCGGCGGCGTCATCGAAATCGCCGGCCACGTGCAGTTCCACGGTCTCGCGCACAACACCTTCGGCGATCGCCACCACGTCGGCGGTGGCCGCCAGATGGAACTCGGCCGCCTCCTCCGGCGTGAAGCAAGGGACCAACCGGGTCTTCACCTCACCCGGCATCGCCGGTTTGGTGAACACGATGATCAGTGTGGCGCCGGCCGTCATGGCCCGCGCACCAGCATCAGCAGGTTGACCACGGTCAGTCGAGCGCCCAGCAGGAGAAACACGACCGCGAACAGATAGCGCAGGTATCGGGTCGGCATCCGCAGCTGGGCTTCGGTGCCGAGGGGAACGGCGATCAGCGCGCCGACGGCGAGGGCCAGCGCCACCGGTAGGTGGAAGTAAGAGAGTACGGCAGCGCCCCCAGGGCCGCCGAGCTGCCCGCTCACCGCGTAGGTCAGCACCCCGGCCGCGGCGGTAAACGTGATGATGGCCAGCGACGTTGCCGAGACCTTCTCCATCGGCAGGTGCAGCCAGTAGAGGAGCACCGGGATCGCGACCAGGCCGCCGCCGACGCCGAGCAACGCCGAAAAGAAGCCGACCAGCGCGCCACCGAGCAGCGCCCGGACCGTGCGCGTCCCCGTCCGCACGGTGGCCAGCCCGGCGACGGATCGCCGACCCAGCAGCACTTGGACGGCCACGGCCAGCAGGAAGATGCCGAAGACCAGCTTGAGCGCCTGACCGGGCACCGCCACCGCCACCCGCGCACCCAACACGGCGAAGGCTACGGCGGCCAAGCCCATCCGCCAGCCGGCATCCCAATCGACCCGGCCGGCTCGATGATAGAGCCAGGCGCCGCGAACGCTGATCGGAACGATCACCAGCAGGCTGGTCGCGTGGGCGATGACCGCCTGTTCGGTGGCGGGCAAGGCGACGCCGGCGAGCTCGGAGCTGGCCAAAAAGAAATAGAGGAAGGGGACCATGATGGCCCCTCCCCCTATTCCGACCAAACCGGATACGGCGCCGGCCAGCAGCCCGGTTCCCAGGGCGGCCAGCCAACCCGCTGGACTCATCCCGGCTCCTGTCGGTAACGGTGAGGCTGCGGATCAGTCCTGATATTCGCCTTTCCGCGTCTCCGCCAGCGCGAACAGCTGCTTCGGGCTCGGGCCACCGCGCAACAGCTCGGTGGCGACCTCGAGCTGACGATCGAGCACCAGTTGCCGACGCAGGGTCACCTTGTCGTCGAACGCCACCGTAGCCAGCTGGATGCCCAGCTCGCGGACAACGACCCGCTTCGCGCTATCGTACAGCTCGCGCTCGACCTCGATGTCCAGCCCGACGATCCAGTCGTAGAGCTGGTCGAGCATCTCCTGGGTGACCTCGAAGTCGGGCGACAGGTTCGGATGCTTGTTCGCGTAGACCGCAGCGAAACGGAACACCGCGTCGCTGTACGCGGCCAGCTGGTCGCCCAATGACTTGCGGAACTCGAGCTCCGCATCGGTCAACGGCTCGCCCTGGATCACCAGGTCGGGAATGATGCCGCCGCCGCCGACCACCTCTCGACCGGCGTCGGTGTAGAAGACCGGCGGCTCGAGCGACGCGCCCGCACCTTCGATGGCACCGCCGCGGTGAGCCACCACCGCACCGCCGTTCGACCAGTCGCGCTCGCGCTGGATCGAGCGGCCGCTGGGCGTATACCACTTCGCCGTCGTGATCTTCAGATAGTTGCCGCCCGGCAGCGGATAGAGCGTCTGCACCGAGCCCTTGCCGAACGTCGTGTCGCCGAGCACCAGGGCGCGGTCATGGTCCTGGAGCGCGCCCGCCACGATCTCGGATGCGCTGGCCGACCAGCGATTGACCAGAACGATCACCGGCATACCCGACTCAACCGGACGGCGATCGCCGAAATACGTGTCGTTCTGATCGGCGATGCGCGACCGGGTCTCGACCACGTCGGAGCCATCCTCGAGGAAGATATCGGCGACCTCGACGCCCTCCTCCAGCAGACCGCCCGGGTTGTTGCGCAGGTCGAGGACAAGAGCGCGCATACCCTGCCCCCTCAGATCCTCGATCTCGCCACGAATGTCGTTGGCCGACTGGGCGCTGAACTGCAGCTGCTGGATGTAGCCGATGCCGGGCTCCAGCACGAAGGCGACCACGTAGTCCACGTGGATATCGTCGCGGACGATGCGGACCGGGATCGGCTCGGGCACTCCGACGCGGGAGATCTTCAGGTCGACCGGGGCGCCTTTGGGCCCGCGGAGAACGCTCACCGCCTTCTCGCTCGTCCAGCCTTTCATCGACTCGCCGTCGACTTCGATCAGCCGATCGCCAGGCTGGAGGCCGGCCCGATCGGCCGGAGTGTTCGGCAGCGTCTGCACGACCGTGATCCAGTTGTCCTTCTGGTCGATGCGAATCCCGAGGCCACCGTAGTTGCCCGTGGTCGTGAGCCGGAGCTGTGAATAGTCCTCCGGTCTCAAGATTGCCGTGTGCGGGTCGCCCAGCTGCTCGATCATCCCCTCGACCGCCATGTCGTACAGGTCGGCCGGATCTATTTCATCTACGTAACGGTCCGAGATGACCCGCATGACGTCCTGGAACACCCTCGACTTGAGGTAGACGTTCCCTTCCGAGCTCTGCTGCACCAACCAGCCACCGCTGGCCACGGCGAGCAGACCGATCACGGCGGGCATCCACAAAGACTTCTTCAACCGCATGAATCCTCGCTTTTTCGCTGATATCCGGTGAGTCGCCCAACGTCCTACTTCTAACACCCCCGCGGTGGGAAAGTTTCAGGAAAGCGGCTCGAAAGGGCCTTCCAGACCGCGGTTCGTACCCTTTGAATCTCTCCGTTACCGTCGACGAGCGCAACGTCTGGCTCGTTGGCGGCCAATCGCCGATAGGCGTCCGCGACCCGACGGTGGAACGCCAGGTCTTCGCCCTCTATTCGGTCGCGCGTTTCCGGGCCGCCGGCCCGTCGATGGCCGACTTCGACGTCCACATCTAATAAGACGCACAAGTCCGGCGAAACGCCGCCCGTGGCCAGGTCGTTGAGCGCTCTCAGCCGGTCGAGCTCGATGCCGCGACCGCCACCCTGGTAGGCGAAGGTGGACAGCTGGTAACGGTCCGCCAGCACGACGCGGCCCGCCTCCAGCGCCGGCCGGACGACCTGGCGGACGAACGCCGACCGGGCAGCCAGCATGAGCATGAGCTCGGCGATCTCGTCGAGCTGCAGCCGCTCGTCGAGGACGACGGCCCGGATGGCCTCGCCGGCCGGCGTGCCGCCGGGCTCCCGGGTAACGACGGGCTCGACGCCGCAGCGGCGGAGGGCCTCGGCGACGAGCCGGATCTGGGTGGACTTGCCGGAGCCTTCGATCCCCTCGAAGACGATGAAGAGGGGCCGGGCCGAGCGGTCGTCGTGGGACAACGTGCCTCTAGACGTCGCGGTAGTAGTCCTCGTAGTACTCGGTGCCGAGATGCGTGATCGGCGTCTCGCCCATCAGCCAGCGCAACGTGTTCTTCAACTTGGTCAGCTGGATGAAGAGGTCGTGCTCCGGGTAGAGCTCGGGCGCGGTCATCGGGCTCTTGAAATAGAACGAGAGCCACTCCTGGATCCCGCTCATCCCGGCGCGCTGGGCCAGGTCGAGGAAGAGCGCCAGGTCGAGCACGATGGGCGCGGCGAGGATCGAGTCGCGGCAGAGGAAGTCGATCTTGATCTGCATCGGATAGCCGAGCCACCCGAAGATGTCGATGTTGTCCCACCCCTCCTTGTTGTCGCCGCGGGGCGGGTAGTAGTTGATCCGGACCTTGTGGTACAGGTCGCCGTAGAGCTGAGGATAGAGCTTCGGCTGCAGGATGTACTCGAGCACGCCGAGCTTCGACTCCTCCTTCGTCTTGAAGCTCTCGGGATCGTCCAGCACCTCGCCGTCCCGGTTGCCCAGGATGTTGGTGGAGAACCAGCCCTGCAGCCCCAGCATGCGCGCCTTGAAGCCCGGAGCCAGGATGGTCTTCATCAGCGTCTGGCCGGTCTTGAAGTCCTTGCCGCCGATGGGCACGCGCTTCTCCTGCGCCAGCTCCCGGAGCGCCGGGATGTCGGCGGTGAGGTTCGGCGCACCGTTGGCGAACGGGACGCCCTCCATGATCGAGGCGTAGGCGTAGATCATCGAGGGCGCGATGCCCGGGTCGTTCGTCTCCAGCCCGCGCTCGAACTTCGCGATCGTCTCGTGCACCTCCGCCGGCTTCATGAAGACCTCGGTCGACGCACACCAGATCATGACCAGCCGATCACACTCGTTCTCCTTCTTGAAGCGGCGGATGTCCTCGCGCAGCCCTTCCGCCAGCTCTTTCTTGCTCCCCTTCTTGACGTTGGTTCCCTCGAGCTTCTTCACGTAGTCGCTCGAGAACACGGCGGGCATCGGCTTGATGCCGCCCAGGAAGTCGCCCACCTGGCGGAGATGGGCGTCGCTCAGCACGCCGCAGGTCCGCGCCGAGTCCAGGCCGTCATCGGGGATCGGGTCCCAGGCGCCGAAGACCAGGTCATCGAGGCCCGCCAGCGGGGCGAAGTCCTTGATCAGCGGCATGCGGCTTTCGGTCCGCTTCCCCAGCCGGATGGTGCCCATCTGGGTCAGCGAGCCGATGGGCGCGCCCACACCGCGTCGGACGGCCTCGACGCCGGCGATGAAGGTGGTGGCGACCGCGCCGAGTCCGGGCAGGAGCACGCCCAGCTTGCCGGTGGGTTTGTTGATTTCCGGTTTGTCGCTCATATCCCTGACCTCACGCTACACCTACTAAGTTGTTGATGTCGTGCTCTTCTCGGCGCCGACACGGTCGGTCGCCGCCTCCTTTGTCTCGACGGGCCCGATTCCGTTCCCCGACGGACGCGTATGTCGGTAGACCCAGATGATCCGATGGACCGCCGTCAAGTTGGCGAGCACGGCGAGGGCGTAGATCACCACTCGCAACGCCAGCCCATTATTATCCTCTCCGAACAGCAAGCTCGCCAGTCCGATCAGGATCACCCGCTCGCCTCGCTGCATCAGCCCGACCTTGCAGTCGATCCCCAGCCCTTCCGCCCGGGCCCGGGTGTAGCTGATCATCAGAGATCCGGCCATCGCGAGCATGATGGCGTAAATCATGCCGACGTCGCCGAGCTCGAGACGGTAATCGTTGTAGAGCGACAGTATGCCGAGATAGACGGCGACCTCGGACATGCGGTCGAGGGTCGAGTCGTAGAAGGCGCCGAACTTCGAGGCGAGGCCCGTGGCCCGGGCGACCCGACCGTCGAGAAGGTCGAAGGACCCACCCAGCAGGATGAGTATCCCGGCGGTGCGGACATGGTGAGAATGGAAGGCGAAGGCGGAGGTGATCGTGATGAGGAATCCGATCGTGCTCAGCACGTTGGGATGAACCCGACGCCGGACCAGGATGTCGATGATCGGCTGCAGGGCTGCCAGCAATCCGCGCTCGACTGTCTTTCTCATTCCACCACCGTTCGCTGCGGGTTGCCGCTCAGCCGTGGCGCTCGGCCAGCACGATCCGCGGATGCTCGGCGTAGTCCGTGTGCAGCTCCGGCTCGGCGAAGTCGCCGTTCGCGCGAATCCGCGCCAGCGCCGATTCGACGATGCCTGGCGCCACCTCGAGCGCCAGCAGGCCGCCCGGTTCGAGATGCGCGGGGGCACCATCGACGATCGCCTCGATCAGCTCGAGACCCGTCGGCCCGGCGAAGAGGGCGATGGCCGGCTCCCAATCGCGCACCTCCGGCGGCAGCGATGCCGTTTCGCCGCTGGCGACGTACGGTGGGTTGGATACGACCACGTGGAAGCGCTCTCCCGGGCGAACGGCGGAATAGAGCGACCCTGACCGCAAATCGACCCGGTCGGCGACTTCCGCCTCTTTCGCGTTGTAGCGGGCAAAATTCAGGGCCGACGCCGATATGTCAACGCCGACCACACGGTGGAAAGGGCCCTCCACGGCCAGGCTGATCGCGATGGCGCCGGACCCCGTGCCGAGGTCGAGCGCCTGCAGATCGTTCCTACCTTGACACCAATCCAGTATGAAGCCCACCAGCTGCTCGGTCTCCGGCCGGGGGATGAGGACCGAGGGCCCAACCCGGAGGTCGAGCTGGCGGAAGGCGGCCCGACCTTCGATGTACTGGAGCGGCTCGCCAGCGACGCGCCGCGCCAGTCGGGCGGCGAGGGTGTTGCGCTCGACGGTCGTGAGAACCCGATCTCGCTCCAGGGCGAGGGCGCCCGGCTCCAGGCCGAGCACACCGGCGAGGAGGAACCGCGCCTCGCGGCGCGCGTCGTCGTCGTGCCGAACCGCGGCCAATGTGCGCCATCCGATCTCCAGCGCCCGCAAAACGGTGATCGGCTTCGCAGTCCCCATTCGAGGCGACCGCGAGGGAGAATCTCGTCGGGGATCGATCACGCGCTGAGCCGCTCTTCGCGACGGGCCATGCGCAGCTCGCTCACCAGCTCGTCCAGCTCGCCGTCGAGGATCTCCTGCAGGCGGTGCACGGTGAGATTGATGCGATGATCGGTGACGCGGCTCTGAGGGAAGTTGTAGGTACGGATCTTGGCGGAGCGGTCACCGGTGCCGATCTGCGTGCGCCGCTCCCTGGCACGCTCGGCCTCCTGCTCCGCCACCTTCATGTCGAGGAGTCGACTGCGCAGCACCTTCATGGCCCGGGCCTTGTTCTTGTGCTGCGATTTCTCGTCCTGGCAGGAGACGACGAGCCCGGTGGGCTCGTGGGTGATGCGCACGGCGGAGTCGGTGGTGTTGACGCTCTGGCCGCCGGGACCCGAGGAGCGGAAGACGTCGATCTTCAGGTCCTCCGGGTTGATCTCGACGTCGACCTCTTCGGCCTCCGGCAGGACGGCGACCGTGGCGGCGGAGGTGTGGATGCGGCCCTGGCTCTCGGTCTCGGGGACGCGCTGGACGCGGTGCACGCCCGACTCGTAGCGCAGCGTGCCATAGGCGTTCTTGCCGCGCACCAGAAAGACGATCTCTTTCAGACCACCCAGTACGCCTTCGCTGGTGGAGAGTACCTCGACCCTCCAGTTGCGACGGTCGGCGAAGCGGCTGTACATACGGTACAGGTCGCCGGCGAACAGCCCGGCCTCGTCGCCGCCCGTTCCGGCCCTTATCTCGATCACCGCGTCGCGGTCGTCGAGGGGATCGCTGGGGACGAGCAGGTCGCGGGCTTCAGTCTCGAGGCCGGCGATCCGCCCGCGGAGCTCTTCTATTTCGGAGCGGGCCAGCTCGGCCAGCTCCTCATCGGCCCCCTCGGCCAGCTCGCGTGCCTGGGCCAGCTCGTCGTCCAGCTTGAACAGCTCGCTCCCGACTTCGGCGATCCGCTCGAGCCCGGCGTGCTCGCGAGCGACCTTGCGCAAGCTGTCGGGATCGCCGATGACCTTCGGATCCGCCAGTTGACGCGCGAGCTCTTCGCGGCGCTCGGTGGCAGTCCGGATCTTCTCTCTCAGCTGTTCGGAATTCGACATGGGACCGCCACGGAAGGCGGAGTGTCGGGGAGGGTGGAGCTCCCCGCCTTACTCCGCCTGCTCTTCTGCTCCCGGCGCCCTGGCAGCAGTGGTCTGCTCCGCGGTAGGCTGCTCCGCCTCGGCCGGCTTCTGCGCCTCGCCCGGCCCCTCTGGCTTCGCCTTCTTCCCCTTCTTCTTCCTCTTCTTTCCGGCCGTATCGCCATACTTGCGGCGGAAACGCTCGACACGACCCGCCGTGTCCACCAGCTTCTGCCGGCCGGTGAAGAAGGGGTGACAGCGCGAGCAGATCTCGACGTGGATCGACTCGAGGGTCGACCGGGTCGTGAAGGTGTTGCCGCAGGCGCAGGTCACCACCGCCGTCTTGTACTCGGGGTGTATGCCCTCTTTCATACTACTACCCTGTGTGCATGGTCTAGCGAGAAAACGGACGGCCAGTCGCGGGCCGTCCTTGCGGCACCAAATTTAGCAGGGGAAAAAGACCGTGCAAGACATGGGGGAAACATCGGGAATGTTCAATATCCGATGTTCAACTCCCAAGGCGGAGGCTCAATTCTCACATTCAATTCTCAATCATCAAGAAATTGGAAAGTGAGAATTGCATGTGCACATTGAAAATTGACCTTGGAAGTTGAGAATCGGGAATTCACCATTTATTCAGTTCCTCCGACGCCGCTTCTCCACCCAGAGCCAACCCAGCCCAACAAACCCGGCGATGGCGGAGAGCCAGCCGGGCCAGTCACCCAGCCGCGTGTAGAGCGTCAGGGTGTCGGTCGTCTGGACGGTGGCGACGCGGGCGGCGGCCTCGAAGAGCGGGGTGGTGCGGGAGACGCGGCCGTGGGGATCGACGAAGAGCGAGATCCCGGTATTGGCGGAGCGAGCCACGCCCATCCGGTTCTCGATGGCCCGCATGACGAGATGCGACGGGTGCTGGTAGAGCGCGCTGGAGCGGCTCCACCAGGGCTTCTCGCGGCCGTACCAGGCGTCGTTGGTGATGTTGACCAGGAAGTCGGCGCCGTTTCGCCGATAGGTCCGGGAGAGGGGCGCGAAGATCGACTCGTAGCAGATCAGCACGCCGAAGCCGGCCCCGTCGACGGTGAACACCGGCTCTTCGACCCCGCGGCCGAAGCCGCCGAAGTAGCGGAGGAAGGCGGAGACGCTGCCGATCGCCGGCAGCCGCCATTCCTCGCGCGTTGCCCGGCTGCGGAGGTCGCGCATCCAGCTCATGGGCAGGAACGGGACGCGCTCCACCACCGGCACCAGATAGTGCTTGCGATAGGTCCCCACCGGGCTGCCTCGGGAATCGACGAACAGCGCCGCGTTGTAGTAGTCGAAGGTGCGATCCGGGTACCACTCGACCTCGACCAGGCCATACAGCAGCCCGACGCCATAATCCCGGGCCAGCCCGTTGGCCCAATCCGCCCAGCCTGGAGCGGCCGAGGGATAGGTGGGCAACGCGGTCTCCGGCCAGACGACCAGCGAGACGATCGGTGCCGCGTCCAGCTCGGTCCGGGTCAGACGGTCCAGCGCCGTGAAGCTCGAGTCGAGCGCCTCCTCGCGATCCAGCTTCAGATCCTCCGGTATGTTGGGCTGGACCACGAGCGCTCGCGCCGCGGGACGCACGTCCAGCGTGTACCAGCGGGCGACGGAGAAGCCGATCGGGATGGCCAGGGCGGCGGCCAGCACCGCGGCCCGGCGCAGTGGGCGCCTGGCCAGCCCGTCGAGCCACCATTCCGCCAGTAAGCCACCGACGAGCGCCAGCCAGAACGTGACGCCCCGGGTGCCGGTGAGCTCGGCGAACCCAACCAGCGCCGGGTAGCCGGTGAGCGAATTGCCCAAGCCGAGCCAGGGAAAGGCGATATCGCCGAGATGCCCCTGCACCCATTCCGCCGCCGTCCAGAGGACGGGTACCGAGACCCAGAATGGCACGCCGTGCGTGACCCTGGCCCGGTGGACCCCCCACCCGACGACGGCGAGGATGCCGGCGAGGATCAGAACGGTGATCAGGTAGCCCAGTAGTGACAGCCAGGTATAGAAGACCAGCGAGGTGAACAGCCAGTAGAGGAGCGTGCCGAAATAGACGATACCCATCCAGAAGGTGGCGCGCCGCACGCTGGCGGAGCCCTCGTCGGTCTCCGGCGCGCGGCCGACGAAGACCAGCCAGGGGACCAGCGCCACGAACGATGGCGCCAGCAGATGGAACGGTGGAAAGGCCAGGGTGAGCAGGATGCCGCTGGCGATGGGAAGGCCCAGCTCCTTGCCACGCGGCAGGACGGGATGCCTCACAGTACGATCTCGCGCCCCTCTTCCGAAGATCGATAGCACGCATCGACGATCTTCATCAGGGTCAGCTGCTCTTCGGGCAGCGGCTCCTCCCGTTCGCCGCGGACCACCGCGAGGAAGTAGTCGAGCTCGCGCTGGTAGGACGCGCGGTAGACGTTCTCGGTGCCCGGCGCCAGCCGCGGCGTCACGTCGACGATCTTTCCACCCGTCTCTTTCTGGACGTTGAACGGAGACAGCGAGCCGTAGCCGTGAGAGCCCATGGCTACCAGCGAGTGGCGGTCCTCGATCGCGGCCAGATCCCAACTGACCTCGACACTGCAGGTCAGGTTGCCATCGAGCCGGATCAGGACGACCGCCGAGTCATCGACCTCGTCCTGGTCCCGGTCCAGCAGGTAAGCCGTCAGCCGCTCCGGTTTCGGGTAGTCGATCAGCCACAGCGCCGCGTCGAGGTTCGTGATCCCCAGATCCATCAGCACGCCGCCGCCAGCGACTCGACTCATGCGCCATTCGCTGACCCGAGGGCGTCGGGCCCGACGCCGCTGCCAGCTGGAGTGGATGTGAAAGATCTCACCCAACTCGCCGGCCGAGATGAAGCGTCGCAACGCCCACGCGTCCGGCCGGAAGCGGTGATTGTTGGCGACCATCAGGCTGTGGGCCGTCTCCCGGGCGACGTCGAGGGTGTGGGCCACCTGCTCCTGGTTGATGCCCAGCGGTCGCTCGACCAGCACGTCGAATCCGGCCCGCAGCGCGGCCTCGCAGTGCTCGGCGTGCAGGTCGTTGGGCGTGCAGACCACAACGGCACCGATGGCCGAGTGCTCGAACAGCTCGTCGACGGAGGAATAGACGGCCGGCACCTGGAAACGTTCGGCAACCAGCTTCGCCTTGGGCAGGTTGATATCGCAGACGGCCGCGACATCGACGCCGTCCATCCCGGCCAGCACGGGCAGGTGGACCAGCTGAGCTATGGCGCCGCATCCAACGATTCCGACGTCTACCACGCTCTTGCCGGTGGTCATCTCGCGGTCGTGTCAGGGCTAGGAGGCAGGCTCGTCGCCGTCCCAGTCGGGCGTCCAGGTGACCGCACCCGCCGCCGGTTCGCGCTCGGGGTCGGGCTCGACCTCGTCGATCAGCTCGATCAGCGCGTCGACGATCTCGGACTCGGGCACCTTGCGCGCCACTTCGCCCCTCACGTAGAGCAGCCCCTCGCCCTTGCCGCCGGCGATCCCGATGTCCGCCTCCCGGGCTTCGCCCGGTCCGTTCACCGCGCAACCCATGACCGCCACGGTCAGCGGCTTGCGGATGTCTCGGGTCCGCTCCTCGACCGCCTCCGCCAGCTTGATCAGGTCGACCTGGAGCCGGCCGCAGCCGGGGCAGGCGACGATGCGTACGCTCTCGCGCCGCAGGTCGAGCGACTCGAGGATCGTGCGGGCGGCGTGGACCTCCTCCACCGGGTCGGCGGACAGCGAGACCCGTATCGTGTCGCCGATCCCTTCGGCGAGCAGCGTGCCGATCCCGATCGCCGACTTGATGTTCCCCGCCCGTGGCGTGCCGGCCTCGGTCACACCGAGATGCAGCGGATAGTCGAACTCGCGCGCCGCCCGCCGATAGGCGTCGATCATCAGCGGCACGTGGGACGCCTTGAGCGAGATGACGATGTCGTGGAAGCCCAGGTCCTCGAGTAGTCGGACGTGCCGGCGCGCGCTCTCCACCATGGCGGCGGCGGTGGGTTTGCCGTACTCGGCCAGCAGGTCCTTCTCGAGCGAGCCCGCGTTCACCCCGATACGGATCGGCAAGCCGCGTTCCCGGGCGGCGTCCACCACCGCCCGCACCCGCTTGGGTCCGCCGATGTTACCGGGATTGAGGCGCAGCTTCGCCACTCCGGCCTCGGCCGCCTTGAGAGCCAGCTGGTAGTTGAAGTGGATGTCGGCCACCAGGGGCAGCGGCGAGTGCGCCACCAGCTCCGGCAACCGGTCGGCCGCCTTCTCGTTGGGCACCGCGGTCCGAACGATGTCGACGCCCGCATCGGCCAACCGCTGGATCTCGGCTATCGCCGTCTCGACGTCCAGCGGGCTCGCCAGCGTCATGGATTGGATCGAAACGGGCGCGCCGCCGCCGACGGGGATCCCCCCGATCGAGACCCGGCGTGTCCGCTGCCGATGAGGCACCGTCGTATCTATCGTCGTTTCCGTCATGAGCTCTTCCAGTCGAACCGATTCAGCCGGACCATGAATCTATTCGTGTCGCGCCGCTCGCGCGAGCGCCCGGTCGACCGTTTCGAGGGTCGCATCGATGTCGGCGTCGCCGTGAGCGGTGGAGATGAAGCCGGCCTCGAACGGCGACGGCGCGAAGAAGACACCCCCCTCCAGGCACTCACGGTAGTAGCGGCCGAATAGATCGCGATCGACGCCGAGCGCGTCCTGGAAGTCCCGGACGGGCCCCTCGACGAAATAGACGCCGAACATCGAGCCCACGGCGCGGCCCGTGGCGGGGATGTCGTTCCGCCGGGCGGCCTCGACGATCCCTTCCACCAGCCGGCCCGCGCGTTCCTCCAGGATCGAGTACGGATCATCGCGCTCGAGGATCTCCAGCTGGGCCAGGCCCGCCGCCATCGCCACCGGGTTGCCCGACAGCGTGCCCGCCTGGTAGACGTCGCCCTCGGGCGCGATCCGCGACATGACATCGCGCCTCCCTCCGTACGCGCCAACGGGGAAGCCGGCGCCGATCACCTTCCCCAACGCGGTGAGATCGGGCGCGACGCCGTACCGGGCCTGGGCGCCGCCCAGCGCGACCCGGAAGCCGGTCATCACCTCGTCGAAGATGAGCAGAGCGCCGCAGCGCTCCGTGGCCTCCCGCAGGTAGGCGAGGAAGCCGTCGTCGGGGGCGATGAGGCCGGCGTTACCGACCACCGGTTCGACGATGATCGCGGCGAGGGCGTCGCCGTGACGCTTCACCGCCTCGTCTACGGCGTCCCGGTCGTTGAACGGCAGGGTCAGGGTGAGCCGGGTGACCGGCTCCGGCACGCCCGGGGTCGACGGGATGCCGAGGGTCGCGATCCCCGATCCGGCGCTGGCCAAGAAGCTGTCGCCGTGGCCGTGATAGCACCCCTCGAACTTGACGATCAGATCGCGGCCGGTGTAGGCACGGGCCAGCCGTATGGCCGACATGGTCGCCTCGGTCCCGCTGTTCACGAACCGGACCATCTCGACGGAGGGGACCAGGGCCACGATCTTCTCCGCCAGCTCCACCTCCACGGGCGTCGGCGTTCCGAAGTGCGTGCCCCGTTCCAGCGCGGCGGCCACCGCTTCCATCACCTGCGGGTTGCCATGCCCGAGGATGAGCGGGCCCCAGGACAGGACGTAGTCGATGTACTCGCGCCCGTCGACGTCGCGGAGGCGACATCCGTCGGCGCGCTCGGTGAAGAACGGCTCGCCGCCGACCGCGCCGAAGGCGCGGACCGGCGAGTTGACGCCGCCCGGGGTCACCTCCCGGGCCTGGCGGTACAGGCCATGCGATCGCTTTCCCGGATTCATCGGCCCCATGCGGTTTGAAGGTCGAGAGCCGCGCCTCGGTCCGAGGGAATGGGCCGTCGGCTCACGTTCACTTTCGATTCCACGGTCGCCCACAGATCCGCGTCATCGGCGCCGGCCACGGTGGCGCGGGCCAGGTCGCCGGGCCCGAGATCCAGGCGCGGGCCCTCGAGATACGTGACCCCGTCGATCTCGAACGCCTGACTCCGGGTTCGTCCCTCCAGCCCGTTGTCACCCCGACGGTCGACCAGCACCTCGTAGGTGCGGCCGATGCGCTCCTGATTCTTCGCCGCGACGATGGAGCGCTGCAGATCGTTGACGATGGCCAGCCGCTCCATCTTGACGGGCTCGGGCACGGGATCCGGGAGCTCGGCTCCGCGCGTTCCTTTCTGCGGCGAGTACGCGAACGCGCCCAGGTGATCGAAGCCTATCTCCTCGACGAACTCGAGCAACGCCTCGAAGTCCTCTTCGGTTTCGCCCGGGAACCCCACGACCACGGTGGTGCGCAGCGTCAGGTCCGGGATCTCCGAGCGCAGCCAGCCGATCTTCTCGCGCAGCCGCCCCGGCCGTTCGGGCCGCCGCATCGACTCCAGCATGCGCGGGCTGGCGTGCTGGATCGGCATGTCGATGTACGACAAGAGGCGCTCCTCCCGTGCAATAAGCTCGACCAGCTCCGGGCGCAGCCCCGCCGAGTAGATGTAGAGAAGCCGGAACCACGGGATTTCCGTCTCTTCCAGCAGGCGCTGGAGCAGCACGTGCAGGCCGGCGTCGCGGTCCAGGTCGCGACCGTAGTG
>JABAHS010130795.1_pt1 | contig 29884 bp, 29 predicted proteins | sample 7062111 | NCBI WGS metagenome assembly JABAHS01 (sample SAMN14534600, study PRJNA622989) | marine sediment metagenome | biome: marine biome [ENVO:00000428]; feature: marine pelagic biome [ENVO:01000023]; material: deep marine sediment [ENVO:00002113]; isolation source: pool of 4 deep marine... | reverse complement strand
GGCTGTCTTCTCCTCCTGGCTATGTGGTCAGAGTAAGGAGGAGACAGGGGATGATCGAACAACTTTTTCCCAACGTCGCCTTGCGAGAGCGGTTTTGCGGGGCGTTTACTGCAGAGGTTCGTCGACTTCGCCGAGCGCAAAGGCGCCCGCTTCATCACCACGGAGTTGGCACTCGAGTGGGCCACCCAGCCCGCCGAAGCCCAGCCCGCCCAGTGGGCCAACCGCCTCGGCATCGTGCGCCGCTTTGCGCGATATTGCAGCGGTCAGTTGACAAAGAAAGGCCAAATGTGCTCGGCGCGCCCGGGAGGACTCGAACCCCCGACCACCCCGAGACAACATCCTCGCCCGCGACTGTGTCCCCATCGACCTCTTGCGTTGCAAGCTCTCGATCTTCGGCCGCAACAAGTTCGACCCGAAATCAGATCGCTGGGCCCGGATCGGTCCTTTTCAGGGCGCACCGCTCCCCGACGAGCTCGACCCCGATCCGGCCGGCGACTGGAGCTTCCCCGTCATACCGGAGCCGTTGGAGCGCGAGCCGGTATGAGGGTGTCGCACAACGAGCTTCTGCGATCCTGCCACAAGGCATTCGAGGCGCTCGGCTTCCCGGACGGGGTCGACCGTGACGTCGCCTTTGCCGTCATGTGGCTCGAGAGCCACGGACCGGCCGGCACCCGTCTGCTCGGGACAGTCTCCTGCCCGGGCTGGAGGCGCGCCCGCCGCGGGGCCTGCGGCGGCTGGACGGCGCCGGCTTGGGCGAGTTCGTCCTGGATGCAGGGGGCCAATGTGCTCTCGTTGCGGCCTCGAGCGCGGTGGAGCTGGCGTGTGCCAGCACACACGACGCGATCTTGCAGGCGGTGGTGGCGCTATCCGAACGCCTGCTGGTGGCTGCCACCGAGGAGTCTCGGGTCCGAGGTGCCGGTGGCGGCAGCGACAATGACTGATGCGGACAGCGAGGGCGCGGGCAGCTGGGCGCGTCCCGCCTCTCGCCAGCGCTCGTTGGCTCTCTGCGAGTTCCCCGATCACCGGGATCGGCCGCCGGGGCCGGCGACGACATGGATCGGGGTCCCGCGGAAGTAGCCGACCAGGTTGTCGATGCCGATGTCCAGCAACGCCTCGACTGCCTCCGGGGTGTTGAATCCGACGTGCGGCGTCACAACGACGTTGTCGAGCGCGAGCAGGGGGTGGCCGGCGGGCAACGGCTCCTGCGCGAACACGTCGAGCCCCGCGCCGGCGATGGCGCCGCTTCGCAGGCGCTCGATAAGGGCGGCCTGGTCAAGGAGCTCGGCGCGCGCCGTGTTGATCAGAACTGCGCCGCGTCGCATGCGGTCGAGCTCCACCGCGCCCAAAAAGCCCCGGGTCTCGGGAGTCGAGGCGAGGTGCAGCGACACCACGTCGCTGGCGCCGAGCAGCCGCTCCAGCGGCACGAACTCCACGCCGTGGCGCGCCGCCCGCTCCTCGCTCGGGCGTCGCGTCCAGGCGAGCACCCGCATCTCGAGCCCGCGGGCGAGCGCGGCCAGACGCTGGGCGATCCCGCCGAATCCCACCAGCCCGAGGGTCTTGCCCCGGAGTTCAAACGCCGACTGGGACTGATCCCAATGCCCCGCGCGCAGCATGCGGTCGAGCAGGGCGGTCTTGCGAGCCGTGGCGAAGAGCAGCGCGAGGGCGTGTTCGGCGACGGCGTTCGCGGAGTAACCGGGGGTGTTGGTGACCGTGATGCCGAGCTCGCGGGCCAAGTCAAGGTCCACGAACTTCTCGGGCCCTGTCCCGGTGAACGAGACCACCTCGATGCTCGGCACGGCCCGCATCACCTCCGCGGGCAGATCCCAGCCGAGCAGCACGGCCGAGGCCCGCTCGAGTCGTCGGATGAACTCCTCAGGGCTCGGCGGCCGCCCGTGATGCACGATGAGCTCGCCGACGGATCGAAGCCGCTCCAGCCGATGACCCACGATGCGCTCCGCCAGCTGGGCGTCCGCGTCGGGGTACACGATGCGTTTGCGTTCGGCCATGGTCCGCTCCCTTGGCATGCATACAAACAAGCCGCACACTCGACTTGCTCGCGCGCGGCTCGGTTCACCGGAAACGCCCGTTGCGTGGCCCTCGAAAGCTCAATAGCCTACCAACAATCCCGCCATTCGGCGAGGTTCCAAATCCACACCGAAACTTCTTTCGCAGAGGTGCAACCGTGAACAAGCCGCCAGCCATTGAGGGGGACGAATATCTCAGACGTCAGAGCGCCGCGGCCGAGGCCGCGAGCGAGGCCGACTACGACGCGTTGCTGATCTGTTCACGGGGCGGCGGCACGCTCGACCGATACGCCAACGTCTTCTACCTCTCCGGCTTTTACAGCCCGTTTCCCTACATTCCCGATCGCCATCCGGACTGGTCCGCCCGCGCACATCCTTTCATCGTGCTGCCTGCAGAGGCGCACCCAGTGCTCGTTGCCGACGTGCCGGTCAAGGGAGAAGCGATCCATATTCGTGATGTGGTGGTTGCCGACGATGTGACATCGGCTGTCATCGAAGCGCTGCGAAGCCGCAATCTCGAGGGAGCCAGGATCGGCCTCGTGGGCAGCGATACCATTCCATGGAAGGTCTTCCGCGAGCTGCAGCAGGCGCTCCCCGCCGTCCGGTGGCAGCCGGCGGATGACATTCTCCAACGTTTGCGAACGATAAAATCTTCATCGGAGATCGAGATCCTGCGCCAGGCGTCGGCCATTGGCTCGCGAGCCATCGATGGGATGCTTGATTACGCGAAGCCGGGAGTCACGCATGGAGAAGTGATGGCGGTTGGCCTTACGCTCATGGCCCGCGAGGGTGCGCAGCTCTACAACGCCTTCATGAGCTCGGGTTCCGGAGGAGAGAGCCCGGTCGTGGTTTCCAGCAACTTCCCGACCTTCGCCGCTGCGGAGCCGCTACAGACGGGACAGTGGTTTCACATAGGGCTCTCCGGTGTGTGGCGCGGCTATTACTTCGACCACTCGCGCAGCATGCCAGTGGGCGACCCGACATCGGCGCAGATCGATGTCTTTGAAGCTGCGATCGAGAGCGTGTACGCGGGCATCGATGCGGTACGACCTGGGGTGACAGCGGGGCGCGTGGCGGGTGCCGGGTTTACCCGGCTGAAAGAGCTCGGATACTCGCCCAGCAGTGAGTTTTCGGGGCTGGGCCACGGCATCGGAGTGGGTTGGGATGACCCCTGGCTGATGCCCGACGACACCACACCACTTGGACCGGGCATGGTGCTCTGCATTGAGCGAGAAGTCGAAGCGGGTGGTTGCGTAGGCGACTTCGAGGAGACCGTCCTCGTCACGGAGGACGGCGCCGAGTTGTTGACCCACGCGCGCGTTCGACGGTGGTGACGTCGGGAGCGGCGCCGACAGCGGTTGGTTCGAAGGGGGCGGACGCGAGCGTGAGGCATCGGCGAAGCTCGATGGTGGGCTTTCGGCGGTGAGCCTGTTGCTCGACGCTCATTCCCCTCGCGACTTGACCGGTGAGAGCGCCACCGGCGCCAAGCTCGCCAGCCGACGTACCAGAATGTTGGGCTCGCGGCCGGCATCCTGATCCTCGTCGAGCTTCTTGATGGCGAGCCGAACGAGCTTTCCACCCACGTAGCGCACGGGCTCGGGAGGGAAATCCCGGTGCGGCGCTCGCACGAGCCCGCAGCGCGCCCACTCGTCGTCGAGGCCGAGGACGAGCGAGGCCAGAATGCGCCCGGCGAGGACGGTGGGACCGACACCGTTGCCGGAGAATCCGACGCCGTAGAGGATGTCGGCGCGGCTCGCGAGACCGCCGAAGAGCGGCAAGCCGCTCTTCGTCTTGTCGATGGGTCCGGTCCAGTCCGCCGCGCGAGGCTCGCGCGGCATGTCCGGGTAGGTCCAGCGCATCCACCGCTCGACCTCGTCGGCGTAAGGAGAGGTCCCATCGAATCCGGGTCCGAGTCGTCCGCCGAAAGCGAGCGCTCCGCTGCCGCCGCCCTTTCCGAACACCATGCGGCCGTCCGACGTCGTGCGGTAGTAGTGAACGGTGAGGCGCGAGTCGCTGATCGCGAGGCCGTCGATTCGGCCGATGCTCTCGAGCCAGTCCGGCACGGCGCGGGTGGCTACCACGTCGCTGGAGGTCACGACGAGGGCCCTGCGCAGCTCGGGCTCCTGAACGCTCCACGCGTTGCTGGCGATGACCACCTTGTCGGCGCTCAGCCGACCGCAGGCGGTTTCCACCACGGGCGGGCGGCTGCGCTTCAGTCGGCGCATCGGCGAGTGCTCGAAGATGCGGACACCGAGCTCGAGGGCACGCCGGCGAAGCCCGCGCGCGTAATGGGCCGGCTGAACGGTGGCGGCTTGCGGATCCAGCACGCCCGCCAGGTGACGTGGCGAGCCCGCACGACGGGCCACCTGCACCGACTCGAGCTCGACGAACGGGTTCACCTGTCGGCGGCGGAGCGCCTCCACCGTGGCCTGCCACGCGCCGATCTGGGCGTTCGAGGTGGCGACCCAGAGCCAGCCGTCGCGGCGGAAGTCCGCTCCCGGCGCATGCGCCGCGCAGAACCGGCCCACCTCGTCCACCGCCTGCTGCGAGGCGCGGGCGAGGCGCAGGGCCTCCTCGGGGCCGCAGAGCTTCTCCAGGGTGAGGTATTTGGCCCACCAGCTCAGGACGAATCCGCCATTGCGCCCGCTCGCCCCGCCCCCGCAGATGTCCCGCTCGACGACCGCGACGTCCAACCCGGGCTCGTGCTCTTTCAGACGGAGCGCCGTCCACAGGCCGGTGAAGCCGCCTCCGATGATGGCCACATCGGCGCGAGCATCGCCCTCGAGGCTGGGCGCGTCGGACACGTCCTCCGCCGTGAGCGCCTCCTGCAGCCAGAGGCTTCGCTGCCGAGTCGGGTTCATGGCCGTCGAATGGATGCACCGAAAGGGTCGCGCCGACCGTCGCCAACCACACTGTAGCCTAACGGAATTCGCGCACCGGGGGATGGCGTCCGCGTGGAGACGCGGGGGCGCTCCATTGCGCCGCTCCTGCAGAACGGCCGCGCCAAGAGCGCGAGCGCCTTCAGCCGCGCTCCCCCGAGGTCCTCGGCCTCACTCGGGTGGTCTCCGAGACCCTCGCGGCCGCCCACCGCTCGCGGCGGGGTAAGAAGCGGACGACCGCGCGCTCGACCAGACCGATGAGATCGCCGCGGGCGAAGAGCACCACCGCCAGGGTGACGCCGGCCGTGATCAGCAGCGTGTACTGCTCTCCAACGCCGCGCACGTAGTGGTCCAACAGGCGCAGGAGGATGACCCCCACGAGCGGTCCGAGAGCACGGCCCATGCCGCCGACGACGGCCATGGCCACCACCAACGCCATCTCGCTCAGGTGCAGCATGGAGGGCGCGATGATGCCGACATAGGAGGCGTAGAAGCTCCCCGCCAGACCCGCCCAAAAGGCGGTGTAGGCGAACACGGCCAGCTTGACCCGAAAAGTTCTCACCCCGAGGCCCTCGGCGACCCACTCGTTGTCCCGCACCGTGGTGAGGAACAGACCCCAGCGGCTCCTCAGGATGGCCCACTGGAGCAGGAAGTAGAGCGTCACCACGGCGAGCGCCACCCACACGTACGGGGTGTGCTCCACGCCGCTGAACAGGCGCTGGGTGGAGAGCCCCCGCGCGCCGCCCGTGATTTCGTCGGCGCCCGTGAGCCACACCCCGAAAGCCCCGGCGAAGGCGAAGGTGATGAGCGGGAGCTGTACGCCGCGCACGCGCAGCGACACGAGCCCCAGCACCAGGCCGATGCCCGCCGCCATGAGGCCCGCCAGAGGATAGGTGAGCCCGACCGGGACTCCCAGCCCGCCCGCCAGAAGCGCGCTGCCGTACCCGCCCACTGCGGCGAGACCCATGTGGGCGAAGGAGAACTGGCCGGTGAAGCCCGCCAGCAGGTTCCAGGAGCCCACTAGTAGCAGGTAGTAGCCTGTGAGTACCGCGAGATCGAGCAGCGGCGCACGTTGGACGAACAGCGGAACGAGCGCGGCCAGCCCCGCCAAGGCGGCTGCCAAGGCCAGGTCCCGCGTGCGGATCATATGTCGGCCCCCGAGCCTTTGCGGCCCATCCAGCCGCGTACGATGTCGTCGAGCCGGGCCTGCACGTCTTTGGCGGTGCCGTCGGTGTCGTTCTGGCCCATTGCCAGCACGTAGACGTGGTCGGCGAGGTGCAGCGCCTCGCGCACGTTCTGATCGACGAGCAAAATGGTGACGTCGGCCTGCTCGTGCAGCTCGTCGATCTGCTCGTATACATCGGCGGTCATGGCCGGGCTCAGCCCGGCGGTCGGCTCGTCGAGCAGGAGCACAGACGGCTCCACCACGAGACACCGGGCCACTTCGAGCAGGCGTTGCTGCCCCCCGGAGAGGGCGCCCGCTGGCGAGTGCAGCCGCGCCGAGAGGAAGGGAAACAGCTGGCAACATGCATCGATGCGTCGAGTGAGCCACTCCCGCTCGTGGCGACGCGACCACCCGCCGAGACGCAGGTTCTCCGCTACCGTCATCTCGGGGAAGACGGTGTGCTCCTGGGGCACGAAGGCGAGTCCGGCGTGCAGCAGCTGCTCCGTCGAGGTTCCGGTCACATCTCGTTCCCCGAGACGCACCGTGCCGCCGACCACGGGCGCCAGGCCGGCGACGCCGCGCAGCAGCGTTGACTTTCCGGCTCCGTTGGGCCCGATGACGGCGGTTATCTGCGCCGAGCGCGCCACCAGATCGACGCCGCGCAAGATCTCGATGTCGCGCTCGTAGGCGACATGCAGACCGTTCACGTGCAGCGCCGTGCCATTCGGCGAGCTCATGCCAGGTAGGCCTCCACCACCCGCGGGTCCGCGCGCACCTCCTGCGGGGTGCCTTTGGCCAACAGCTGCCCGGCGGCCAACGCGACCACCCAGGGGCAGAGGTCGAACACCCAGGCCAGATCGTGGCTGATGATGAGACAGGCCATCCCCGCGCTCTGGCGCTCCCGGATGACGCGGGTCATGACCTCCGAGATCACCGGGTTCACCCCGGCCGTAGGCTCGTCCAGGAGCGCCACCTTCGGCCGCACCACCAGGGAGCGTGCGAAGTCCACCAGCTTGCGCTGTCCCCCGGAGAGGCGCTCGGCGCGTTCGTGGGCGACCGGGCCCAGACCCACGTCACCTAACGCCTCCGTCGCCGCGCGCTCGGCTTCGCGCCGGGACAGCCCCCGGGCGACGGCGGCGACTGCCACATTCTCCAGCGCCGAGAGCTTGTTGAACGTGCCGCCGCCCTGGTAGGAGCGGAACACCGGAGCCCGCGCGGGGTCTGACGGCCGCAGGCGTGTCACGTCGGCCCCGTCGAACCGGACGCTGCCCGAGTCGGGCAGGTACTGGCCCGTCAACAGATTGAGGAACGTGGTCTTGCCGGCGCCGTTGGGCCCAACCAGGGCCACCATCTCGCCCTCCGCGAGGGTGAGGCTGACTGCGTCGACGGCAACGTTGCCCCCGAAGGCCTTGCATACCTTCTCCGCCTCGAGCACGGCGCTCATATGGCACGCACCGCCTTACCGAAGATGCCGTGGGGGAACAGGAGCAGCACGACGATCATCAGCAGGAAGCCGTACGCATCGCTGTACGCGGACGAGATGTAGATGGCGCCCAGGGTCTCTACCAGCCCGAGAGCCAGCCCGCCGAAGATGGCCCCCCAGATGGACCCCAGCCCCCCGATGATCACCACCATGAAGCCCTTGACCAGCGCCGTCATGCCTGAGGTGGGGTAGATGAAGTAGAGCGGCGCGAGGAGCGCCGCGGCGATGCCGGCCAGCGCCCCCGCCGTGGCGAACGCCAGGTTGGCGTAGCGGAGCACGTTGACGCCGACCACCCGCGCGCCCAGTGGATTCTGGGTGAGCGCCCGCCAGGCGCGACCTATGTCCGTGTAGTACACCAGCCACAGCAGAAGGCCCATGAGCGCCAGGGCGGCCCCGAAGGCGACCACCCGATCGCCCGACACGAACACCCACCCGCCGATGTTGAGGTTGGTCTCCCAGAGGCTCGGGAAGTTGCGGTAGCTGGTGCCGAAGAGCGCGACTGCCGCTGCCAACAGCACCTGGCTCAGGATGAAAGTGACGATGATGGCGTACTCGCCCGGACGCTCGAGCTTTCCTCGGAACACCGGCCGCAACATGGTGGCGTTGATGAGATAGCCGATGAGGCCTCCCACCAGCAGGGCGCCCAGCAGGGCGACCGGGGCGGGGAGACCCACGGTGTGGGCCGCGAAGAAGGCTCCGTAGCTGCCGAGCATCGCCAGCTCGCCGTGGGCGAAGTTGACAATGCGCAGCACACCGAACACGAGGCTGAGCCCGACGGCGAGCAAGGCGTAGATGCCGCCGAGCAAGACGCCAAGCGCCAACGCTTGAACCAGGAGTTCCATGGCCCTCTGATCCGTCGCCGTCGGACGCGGGCCCGCGTCGCCGCGGGCCCGCGAGCTGTCACTTCACCGAGTAGACGGGCTTCGCTTCGGCGCCGGTCTGGCCCTGAGCCGTCATCTCCTTGAAGAACATGGAGAAGCCCTCCCACTGGTTGAAGTGGACGGTGCCCTCCTTGCGCTGAAAGCCGATCTGGCCGGTCGTGCCCTCAAAAGACACCGCGGGCAACGTCTCCACCAGGGCCGCGGGCTTGGCGCTGCGCGCTTTCTCGATGGCTGCCTTCACCGCGTTGAAGTTATCCCAGAGAAAGTACTGGAAGATGGCCGGGTCGGATCCGTACCGCTCCGTGTACAGCTTCCTGAAACGCTCGCCCTCTGCGGTTAGCGACAGCGACGGATCGTAGAACGTGGGGTAGACCACGCCGACGCCTGCCTTGCCCACCGTCGGCCAGAAGTCCGGGAGGACCGGCCAGTCCCAGCCGGTGATGATGTCGCCCTGGTAGCCCACCTCGCGCGCCTGCTTGATGGACAGGTTCGAGGCGGCGTAGACGGCCTGGACGATGATGGCATCGGGCCTCTGAGCGCGGATGCGCACGAGCTGCGGAGTCAGGTCCTGGGCCTGCGCCTGAAACTGCACCACGTTGACCTCCAGGCCCGTGCCTTTCATAGCTTTGACGAACGCGTCCGCCCAGCCGATGCCGTAGTCGGTGTCCTCGGCCAAGACCGTCACCTTGTCGTAGCCCTTGTGCTTGACATAGGGTGCGACATCCCCCGCGATCTGGCTGTTGTAGGGGCCGGTGCGGAAGACCTGGGGATAATTCTTCTTGGTGATGTCGTCCGACCAGGAGTAGAAGCAGAGCATGGGTACGTTGTAGCGGTGCACTACATCCATCATGGCCAGCACCACGCTGGACGACCACACGCCGAGGATGGCGGAGGCGTTGCGCTCGGTGATGGCGCGCTCGACCACCGCCGCCCCGACCTCGGGCTTGCCCTTGGTATCGAACTTGCCGAGCTCGACCTCGCGTCCGATGATGCCTCCTTGCTGATTGATATGGTCGATCCAGAGCTCCGCACTCTTGCGTATGGCTTCGCCCGAGCGCACGTCCCCGGGCTCGGAGAGCGGCGAGGCGATGGCCAGGGTGATGGGCTCGGCCTGCGCCGGAGCGGCGACGATGGTCGTCGCCAGAGCGATCAGCGCCGAAATCCCCACGAAACGGCTTGAACGCCGAGGCGAGACCCTATGTCGGCGCCAAAAGTATCGCACAGCTTTTCCGATGATCATGGTACCTCCTCCTGTTATTGGGACCGCGGTTTTAGAGGGGTTTTAGAGGTGCAAAAGCACCGGATAATTGCGTGGTGCAAACATCCTGCATATTAAACGGTAAAGATGCTGCATAAGACAAATTAAAAGAACAAACGAATTCATCAATTTCATTAATAAAAATTTGTTTGCCCACGCGGTGGCGTAGCTCGCCCACCGGCCTCATCTGTGCCTCATGCCGCTCTCTGCGCGTCGGCTCCAGCGACCCTCTGAAGCACCTCGGAGAGCTTCTTTTTTTTGGACCTCGATGATCTTCCCGGCCTACTTTCATGCTTGAGGACGTGCTGAGTGCGCTCGTGGCGACCGCGGAGCTACCCCTTCTCACCCCTAATGCCATCGGGACCATCCTCGAGGCGGTGGGCGAGCGCGCCGCGGTTGCACTGGCGCCCTCGCGTGACGGGCTTGGCACGAACGTCGTCGCCTGCGCGCCACCCCAACAACTCGCCGTTGCCTTCGGCGAGGGTAGGCACCCATGTGCTCGTATGTTGGCTTCTCAAGCCGGCGAGGCTTTCGGCGCGGCGCCGGCGCGGGCTTCGGGTTGCGGCTGACCGACTCAGCGTCGCGCGTCCACGGGGCACATTGCTTACACGCGCTCGTCGCATCCCCGGCGCGAAGCTCGCGCCAACGCTCCAGAGCTCACAGCAGCGGGACGACTTCGCGCGCGAAGCGCTCCATCTGCCGCATGCCGAAGTCGACGTTGTCGAGGCCGTGAAACTGGAACTCGAGAACGAGGTGCGAAACGCCGGCGGCGCGCAGGCTGCGGATGCGCTCAGCGCAACGCTCGGGCGAGCCGCTCACAGTCACCGCTGTCGGGTCGATGGTCGCGTCCTCGAAGGCCACTCCCTCGCGAAGCTTCGGCAACTGGCGCTCTAAGTCGCTCTCGTTCTCCGCGGCGTAGGCGAAGGTAAAGGCGGCGAGCTTCGCGTCTCGCCCCCACTTGCGGTTTGCGGCCGCGAGGTTTGGCGTCCACACCTGGCGTGCCGCTTCCTCGTCGGGCCAGAAGGAGAGGATGTAGTCGCCGTAGCGGGCAGCACGCTCGACGGACTTGAGCCCACCGCCGATCCAGATGGAAGGGTAAGGCTTCTGCACGGGCTTGGGCTCGAGCGGCACGTCGGCGAGCCGATAGTGCTGGCCTTGAAACGTTGCGCGCTCTTCGGTCCAGAGGCACTTGAGCGCCTCGAGCCCCTCGTCGAACATGCGTCCGCGCCGGCGCCGTTCGACTCCGACCGCCGCGAAGTCCTCCTCCCACCAGCCCATGGCCAACCCTGCGATCGCACGGCCTCCCGACATGACGTCGAGGGTGGCGATGTACTTGGCCCATGCGTAGGGCGGCAGCAGCGGCAGCAGCGCGGAGTTGAAGCCGACGCGGATGGTCGAGGTCGCTTGAGCAATCGCCGGCAGCACCACCATCGCGTCGAGTACCTCCCGGTTCGGAAAGCTGCGAAAGAACCACGTCGGCGGCATGGTCATGTGCGTCGGCAGGGTGACCGAGTAGTAGCCGAGGTCCTCGGCGAGCTTTGCGGCGGTGACGATTTTCGGTACCGCGGGCGGCTCCGCGCCCCAGGGAAAAAGCATCACGCTGAGATCGGAGATCGTGGTCATGGCGGTTGTGTCAGGCGATCAGGCAAAGCGGCTGCGCAGGCGCGGCAGGACGCGTTCGGCGTAGAGCTGGAGGAAGCGCACCCGATGTCGCCCGGTGCGTGGAAGATGAGGTGTGTGAAGCCCAGCTCGACGTACGGTGCGATGCGCTCGACTGCTCGTCGGGGTCGTCGGAGACGATCCAGCGCCTCGCCGCGCGCTCCGCCGGCCGCGCCGCGGCCAGCCTTTCTGTCTCCACCGGATCCTCGACGCCGGTCTTCTCCTCGGGCTTGAGCGCGAGCGCGGCCCAGTTGCGGGTGTCCTCGAGGGCACGGCGCAAGTCGGTGTCGAAGGAGACTTTCATCTCGATCATGAGCTCGATGTCCTCACGCCGACGCCCCGAGGCCTCGAGCCCTTGCTCGAGCTTGGGGATGAGGGTCTCGGTGTAGAGCTCGCGCGGCTTGCCGCTGGTGCAGATGAAGCCGTCGGCGACCCGGCCCGCGAGCTTAGCGGCGCTCGGCCCCGAGGCGACCACATACAGCGGCACTGGCTCTGCGGGACGGTCGTAGGTCGTCGCCTTGTCGGTGCGGTAGCAGCGACCCTCGAAGGTGACCCGCTCCTCCGTCCAGAGCCTGCGCATAAGCTCGATGGCCTCCTCGAGCCGTTCGAAACGCAACGCTCCTTGAACTTGGGCCAGACCATAATAGCGGTCACGGGCACCTCGTTCAACGACTCGCCGGTGCCGACGCCGAGCTGGACGCGGCCTGGGTTGAGCGCACCGAGCGTGCCGATGGCTTGCGCCACGATCGAAGGGTGGTAGCGGAACGTGGGGGTAACGACGCTCGTGCCCATCTCGATGCGGGTGGTGCGGCATCCCAGGCGCCGCGTTCCGGCCGTCTGGTTCAATCCGCTTTACTATCGCACCAGCGAGCGGGTCTGGGCCGGCCTCGCCCACGCAATGCTGCAACAGCTCGCATACCAGATAGAGGATCCCGTGAAACGCGAGCAGTTCTGGCTACGGCTTCAGCTCTCGAGGGTGAACGTCGACGCGGTGCTGCACGACGTGCGTAAGACCACGTGCGGGAGCACCCCTGACTCACCATCGTCGTCGGATCAGCCCGTCAGCGCTCCACGGACCGCCACCGGCTGCGGCCAGATAGAGGAAAAGGAAACAGTAGAGCGCGGCAAGCTCGCCGCCGTTCAAAATCGGCCAAAATCCTTTAGGGGCATGGGCGATGAAATAGGCGAACGTCATCTGCCCCGAAAGAAGGAACGCCACCGGCCGGGTAAAGAGCCCGATGAGAAGCAGCGCCCCACCGAACACTTCGAGTATCCCGGCGACACCGCTCAGAGAAAGCAGCTCCGGCTGACCGGACGCTCGCGCGGCCGGAAAGGAAAACAGCTTCATGGTGCCGTGGGCCATGNNTAGCACGCTTAGCAGCCGCGGCGACCACCAAACGCAAATGCTGCTGAGTGTCGGCATGAGAAAAGCTCCTTTTCCGATCTGGTTGAAGCACTTTTTTCTGCAGGTAGGCTAAGAAGCAGCCGTGCGTTATTTTCAGAATATCCGGCAGCGGACAATCTTGTTTCAACCTTGTTTAGCGGGCGGCCAGGGGAATCCGCGTCACGTGCGAATCTATGGTCTCCACGGTTCTGGCGGGCAACCCGAGATGTGATTTCTGTTGACTCCACACCTCGTGGAAGCGCGTGACGGTATCGGCCGCTGCATCCAGGACGAGCTTTTCCGGTAATCTGGCCTTGGCGGCCAGGTAGGCGAGTTCGTCGCGCAAGTAAACGATGGTCGCGAAATTGCACACAGCCGGGTGCGCTACGGATACCCGCTCATCCACACGCTGCTAAGGCGCGAGGGGTTTATGGCGAACAAGAAGCGCATCCACCGGCTGTATTGGCTGGAAGGCCTGCATGGACGACCCAAGCGGCCGCGGCGCCACGCCAGCGCCACGCACCGCGAGCGCCCAGAGCGGGCCGCGCAAACGGGGGACCCGCAGGTTTCTACGACCTCGCATAGCACTGGCTCTCACGGGGGCACTATGCTCCATAATAGCACTGGTTCGTAACGATACGGGATGTGCACATTGCAGAAGAAGCGCGCATCAACAGCCTCGTGGACTTGCGCCAGTACCCACAGTTTATCGGGACGAGAATATATTAACGAAAGACAATAAAGTTTACGTTCAGCGGCAGTTTCCGGATATACTCTAAATTCCATTCCTTCTTCATAAAACTTATGCTTCTGAAGCTCTTCGTTGAGTATCTGAAGGTATCGGTCCGGACTCACCAGGTGTTTTTCAGCAGCCATGGCTACGCCCTCCAGGAGTCCTTGGTAACGTGAGCCAAGGTCGACAGGCCAGCTGCAAGAGTCCTCCGCTGGGCCGCTAGGGCTTCTACACGGACCGAACAAAGAGCCTACCAAGCGATCGTCCAGCCGAAGATCATCTCTGCCACGGAGCCGCTTCAAGTTGCGGATGCGGAGCATGCATCCGTCGAGACGGGATGCGGGTCAATAACCGAGGACACACCCGTTTTTGCGCGGGCCCGAGCCGCCGATCAGCACACCTCGCTCGTTGTACATCCAGATGGCCTGCGCACCGCCGATAGGCAAGTGCGGGCGTTCCACCATGTATCCCTGGGTGGGCAGCGTCTCGGCCACCGACGCGGGGATTCCCGGCTCCAGGCACAGAGTCGGGCCGTAGGCAAACGACCGCGGTTGCTTTGCACCGGCCTCCGGGTCGAGACCCGCTCAAGCATTTGGCCCAGAAAATGAGCGTGGCCCGTGGCCTGGTAGTGGCGCCCACTACGCCGAATGGCATAACCGCCCGCTCACCGCGACGGAGCATCGCGGGGATGATGGTGTGGAGTGGAGGCTTGTGTGGGCCGATTGCGTTGGGGTGAGCATGGAACAGGCGCAAGCTCGTGCCGCGGCAGTGCAGGAGCACGCCGATGCGCGGTGCGGTGAAGGCGGAGCCAAAAGTGGCCTTCGCTCGTAGCGCGCATAGCGGCGGGTAGGAACAACTGCTCGAGCGGGCGGGTGGCAAAGCGCGCCTGAAGCCGGCACCAAGCGTCGACCGCGCCCGGCACTGTGGCACCGCGTGCGGGGATTGTTCGGGCACCGACGCGAACCCCTTGTCCCGATACCACGCCAGCTCGGCGCGCCGCAGCGCCCGGCTTGAGCCGTTCAGGGCGACGAGGGCGCCGCCGGCTGGCGTGTAGAGGAGGAAGGAGTCGAAGCCGACGCCGGTCACGTGCGGCTCCACCAACGATAGCATGCCCGACGCGGCTAGCGCCGCGTCAACCGCGTTGCCCCCGCGCGCAGCACGTCGACCTCCGCCCGCGACGGCCGCGGGATACGAGGTGGCCACCATGCCATCGGCGGCCATGGCGGCGGAGCGTCCAGGGTGGTGAAAGTCCCACGGCGCGAACTTCACAGGGACCCGCGCCTCACCCGCCGGGGAATGGTCGCGCACCCCTCGCCGCTTAGTCGCCCGGGAAGCCAGCCCGAGGACCCGCGGGGTGAGCTGGAGCTGGCTTCATCTCGGTTTATAGGCAATCGCCTCCACCTCCACCTTGGCGTCCAGCACGAGCTGCGAGTGTACGGTCGATCGGGCCGGCGGATCGTCGCCAAAGTATTCCCCGTAGATCTTGTTGAACGGGGCGAAGTCGCGCGGGTCGTCCAGCCACGCCGTGCACTTCACCACGTCGTCGAGCGTGCACTCGGCCTGCGAGAGGACGGCCTTGATGTTTTCCAGCGCCTGACGCGTCTCGGGCTCGATGCCGCCTGCGGCGAGCGTGCCGTCTGGGCCGAAGCCCATCTGCCCGGAGACGAAGATGAAGTCGCCCGCGCGGACGGCCTTGGAGAAGGGAAGCACGAGTCCGCCCGGACCCTTGGGCGAGCCGCCGATGGTCTCTCTGCTCATGCGTTCCTCCGTGGCGCCGCGAGTCGGCGCCGGGGCGCGGGGCGCCCTCGGTTCACCCGGGCGGCTCGCGGCAGGCGATGGTTTCTATCTTCATGCGCTCGCGAACGGGCAGGGCGCACACAGCGATGCAAGTGCGCGCCGGTTTGTGCCCGCCGAACGCCTTCTCGTAGGCGGCATTCACGCGCGGGTAGTCGGCCATGTCCGTGAGATACACGGTGGCCTTGACAATGTTGTGCAGCGTGCAGCCTGCCCCGGCGAGAATGGCGGTGACGTTCTTGATGGCCTGCTCGGTCTGCTCGACGACGTCGTCGGAGACCACCTCGCCGGTGGCTGGGTCGAGCCCGCCCATGCCGGAGGTGTACACCCAGGGGCCGATCACGGTGGCGTGGGAGAAAGGGCCCGGAGGACGCGGAGCCTCGTCGGTGTTGACGAAATCCATGATGGGGTTGCTCATGACGGGCGTTCCCGTTGTCCAAATTGACCTTGGGGCGGCCGCATCAGCCGCCGACGTGCGGTTCGACCCACTGCCGCAGCATGGTGGCCGTCATGAAGCCGCTCTTGCGATCCACCAAGCGGCCGCCCCGGAACAGAATCAACGTCGGCACCCCGCGCACCTGGTACTTGGCGGCCAACTCCGGGTTGGCCTCGGCGTCGATCTTCACCGCGTGCAGCCGGCCTTGCAGGCTCTTCTCCAGCGCGCCTAGCATCGGCTCGATCTTCTTGCAGATGACGCAGCTCGGCGTGTAGAAGTCCGCGATCAGGGACTCGTGTGCCTCGAGCGCAGCGTCGAACTGGGCCGTGGCGATATCGTCTTGCAGCTCGGTCACGGGGATGCTCCTCGGGGCGTCACGCGTGCTGTGACTTGCGGTCGGTCATGTAGGTCAGGAAGCTGTCGGTGCCCACGTCGAGGCCGCCGGCGAAGAGGTTGAAGCTATTGCCCGTGTTGACAGTCTCCAGCGTCTCCACCAGGTCCGAGTCGGTGACGCCGAGCTTGCGCAGCTCGGCGATGTCTTCGGCCGTGATGGAGTGCGGGTCGCCGTTGGCCTTCATGGCGTACTCGAACAGCGCGCGCTCCTTTGGCGAGAGGCCCAGGCGCTGCGGATCGAACTCGAGCGCCGCGTGGACTTCCTCGTCGCTCGCGCCGGCGTTGAGCATGGCGGTGGCGTGGAACGAGACGCAGTAGTCGCAGTGGTTGATCTCGGCCAGCGCGGTCAGAATCGCTTCCTTCAGCTTGCTGCTGAGGGTGCCTTCGCCGAGGAGCACGTTCAGGCGCTTGAAGTTGGCCATGGCGAGCGCGGGGAATGCCGCGTAGGCTTTGAACAGGTTGGACACACGGCCCTTTCCCCGCACACGCTCGACTTCGTCGTACACCGCTTTGCGCTCGCCGGTGGCTTCCTCGACCGGGGTCAGCTCGATGTATGGCATGGTCGGTTCCTCTTCTTTTGACGCCCTCGGGAAGCTGGTATATTAACGGTCTATCAGAACGATTTCTACTCAGCGGAGTCTCGCCGGCAGCTCGAATTCGCACTGCCCCTGCACGGGCTCACGGGCTCGCGCGCCCTGCGTGCGTCGCTGCCGCCCGCGTACGTTGGAGCAGCGACCCCGGACAGCCCCGGGACACGAACGGGAGGGTGAGGTCATGACGGATGGAGTGCAAGCCCATGCGGCCGCCCAGGGGGCCCAGGACATCGTGCGCTGCCCGTACGACGGCCACGAGGTGGGGCGGGTCGCGGTGGCGGACGAGGCCGCGGTGGAGACGGCGGTGCAGCGGGCCGTGCGGGCGTTCCACGTGATGCGCCGGCTGCCGCGCTTCGCACGCGCCGACATCCTGGAGCGCGTGGCGCGGATCATCGAGGGGCGCCGCGACGCGTTCGTGCGCCTCATCGCGGCCGAGGCCGGCAAGCCACTCTACGACGCCCGCGGCGAGGTGTCGCGCGCGCTCTTCAACCTGCGCAACGCCGCCGCGGAGGCGCGCGCCTGGGCCGGGCACGAGGTGCCGCTGGACGTGGACGGCAGCGTCTTCGAGTACCAGACGGCGACCCCGGAGGGCGGGGCGCTCAGCCTGGACCAGGCCGACGTGGAGATGCTGACGCGCCTGGGGCGGCGCATCGGCATCGCGCGGCGCTTTCCCGTGGGCCCGGTGCTCGCCATCACGCCGTTCAACTTTCCGCTGAACCTCGTCATCCACAAGGTGGCGCCGGCCATCGCCGTGGGCTGTTCGCTGGTTCTGAAGCCCGCGCCGCAAACCCCGCTGACCTCCGTGAAGCTGGCCGAGGTCCTGGCGGAGGCGGGGCTGCCCGAGGGCGCGCTCAACGTGGTGCACTGCCCGGTGCCCCTGGCGGAGGCCATGGTGCGGGACCCGCGCTTCGCCATGGTCACCTTCACCGGCAGCGCGGCGGCCGGATGGCACATCAAGTCGGTGGCCGGCAAGAAGAAGGTGACCCTCGAGCTCGGCGGCAACGCCGCGGTGGTGATCGCACCCGACGCCGACCTCGGCTACGCGGCGGGACGCTGCGTGCGCGGCGGGGTGGTCTACGGCGGGCAGTACTGCATCGGCGTGCAGCGCATCCTCGTGCACGAGGCCTGCTACGAGCCCTTCCGGGCGGAGCTACTCGCCCGCGTGCACGCGTGCACCACGGGCAATCCGCTGGAGGAGGGCGTGGACGTGGGCCCGGTGATCGACGAGCGCGCCGCCGAGCGCATCCAGTCGTGGGTGGACGAGGCCTGCGCCGCGGGCGCCCACGTGCTGACCGGCGGGCGCCGGCACGGCGCGCTGGTGGAGCCCACCGTCCTGGAGCACGTGGAGCCGGGTATGAAGGTGGAGGATGAGGAGATCTTCGGCCCGGTGATGACGCTGAGCGCCGTGCCCAGCGTGGAGGAGGGAGTGCGGCGTGCGAACGCCTCGCGCTACGGCCTGCAGGGCGGGCTCTTCACCAACGACCTGCGCGCCGCCCTGCGGGCCCTCGAGGAGTGGGACGTGGGCGGGCTCATGATCAACGACGTGCCCATCTACCGAATCGACAACATGCCCTTCGGCGGCTGGAAGGACTCCGGCTTCGGTCGCGAAGGCACGCGCTACGCCATGCAGGAGATGACGGACATCAAGTTCCTGGTGGTCAACTACGGCTGAGCGCGCAGCCTGCCCGGGAGAGTCGCTGGGGGCACCAGGGGCACGCAGCGCGCCGGCACCTCGGGGTGGATCGGGCCGTAGGGTGGGTCGAGCGAAGCGAGACCCACCGCGGCCGCGGCGGAGAGGCCGTCCTCGCGGGTTTCGCCGGCGGCTCGACCGCCTTACGGATCTCCCCGACTTTTGGGAACGCCCGGCCCGGTCACTCGGGCCCGTGCACCTGGCGTCCGCCGACGAAGGTGTAGCGCACCCCGATGTCCTTGATGCGGTTCTCGTCGCAGGCCAGCGGGTCCTCGTCGAGCACCACCAGGTCCGCGCAGCGGGCCACCTCGATGGCGCCGCGGTCGCGCTCGTTCCAGGTCAGCGCGTGCCCGGTCTGCACGGTCAGGCGCAGCGCCTCCTCGCGGCCGAGGCCGCTCTGGCCGAGCCGGCTCTGCGAGTCCGCATCCCAGCGCGCCAGCGCCTCCCACATGGTCCAGAGCATGGAGTAGGGCACGTTGTCGGAGGACAGCGCGAGGGGGATGCCCATGTCCAGGGCCTCGCGGATGGGGACGCCGCGCTCGCGCAGGCGGTCGAGGCCGAAGCGATCGCTCGCCATGTACATGAAGTTGGGGGTCACCGTCACCATGACGCCGAGCTCCTTGATGCGCCGGAGCTGCTCACGGGTGGCGTCGATGAGATGGATCATAACCCAGCGCCGGTCGCGGATGGAGACGCGCTTGTCGATCTCCTCGTAGGCGCGGAGCACGCGCTCGAGGTCGTAGCAGATGAGACAGTTGACGCGCAGCCCGAGCTCGGCGGCGAGCACACCGATCTCGACGAAGCGCTCATGCGGGACGGACTGGTAGAAATGGCCGGCCCACTGCTCGTAGGGGTAGTCCTCGCCGATGATTTGGGCCACGGCGGCGTCGCCGACGTCGAGGCAGATGCCCTCGTAGCGCAGCATGTCGTCGCCGCGCCCGCCCCAGGAGAGCCTGTTCGCCCAGTGGCGCAGGATGTCGGCTACGCGCCGGTCGTCGAACGAGGCGGTGGGGACGCTGAGCGGCGCCACCGTGCGCACCGTCAGGTCGCCGGCCTCGTGGACGTCGCGGTAGGCGTGCAGGAGCGCCGGGGAGAGCCCGTGGCCCTCGTACACGGCGGTGGTACCCGCCGCGCCGTACGCGGCCGAGCCCATGCGCACGCCGGCAGCGCGGTCGGCATCGCTGAAGCGCGGCACGCAGCGGAACAGGGTGTACTCCAGCACGGGGGCGTAGTTGCGCTCCAGGAACACGCCCGTGGGCTCACCGCGCTCGTTGCGCACCATTTCGGTGTTGTACGGCGGGCGCGTGTCGCGGGTGACGCCCGCGCGCTCCAGCGCCTTCGTGCTCGCCACCGAGGGGAACGGCCGGCGGCTCCACCAGCCCCACGGCGCGCGGATGTAGACCGGGTGCTCGGGCGCCGCGTCGTCGAGGTCGTGGCGGGTGGGGAAACGGCCTTCGCGCAGCTCCTCGGGACGGCTGACGTAGCCGTGCGGCGGGGTGCCGAGCGGCATCAGCACGATCCACTCCCCTTTCGGCGTCTCGCGCGCCGCGCGGGCGACCACGTCCTTGATGTCGGCGATGGAGTCGAGGCCCTCGAGGGGGATGCCGCCGCGCGCCTTCAGCCCCTGGCGATCCATGTGCGGGTGGGCGTCGAAGAGGCCCGGCAGGACGGTGCCCCCGTTGAGGTCGATGGCTCGCGTCCCGGGGCCGCGCTCTTGCAGCACCTCCGCCGAGGCGCCGACCTCCGTGATGCGTCCGTCGTGCACGCCTACCGCCTCGGCGCGGCGCGAGGATTGATCGAGCGTGATCACGTTGCCGTTGTAGAGGATCAGGTCGTGTTGCGGCATGCTCGGCCTCTTTCCGGGTTGGGTTTCGGTCAGCGCGGAGTTCGGTCCTGACGCGTTGCCGCGCCCGCGCAACGGCGCGGTGCTCCGTGTCCCCCGCTCATCGGCTCAGTCGCTCAGGAGCTCGGGCAGCCACGTGGCCGTCTCCGGCACCAGCGCCACGACGCCGAGGACGAGGAGCTGGATCGCGATGAATGGCACGATGCCCCTGTATATGTCCCCCATGCCCACCTCCGGCGGCGTGACGCCCTGGAGGTAGAAGAGCGCGAAGCCGAAGGGCGGAGTCAGAAACGAGGTCTGTAGGTTGATGGCCATGAGGATCGCGAACCACACCGGCTCCACGCCGAGGGCAAAGAGCGGGGGCCCGGCGATGGGGATGACGATGAGCACGATCTCGATGAAGTCCAGGAAGAAGCCTAGCAGGAACACGGTCACCATCAGCAGGATCAGTGCTCCGGTGGCGCCGCCCGGAAAACCCGAGAGAAACTCGTGCACCATGGTGTCGCCGTCGAAGCCGCGGAATACCAGAGCGAACAAGGCCGCGCCGATGAGGATACTGAAGATCATCGCCGAGAGCTCGGTGGTGGAGCGCACCACGGAGCGCATGTTCGCCAACGTGAGCTGGCGGCGGCCAGCCGCCAGGAGCATGGCGCCGAGCGCGCCGATGGAACCCGCCTCGGTGGGGGTGGCGATGCCGCCGACGATGGAGCCGAGCACCGCGACCATGAGCGCGAGGGGGGGCAGTAGGCTGAAGACCACACGCCGCAGCATGCGGGGATCCCCCGACTCGCGATCGAGCAGCACCGGCGGCGCCATGCGGGGGAACAGAAACCCGGCCGCGAGCTGGAGCAGCACATAGGCGCCGACCAGGATGAGCCCCGGGATGAGGGCGCCGGCGAAGAGGTCCAGCACGGAGACCGGGTCGGGCATCATGTTGCCCACGGACATCTGACCGGTGCGGTAGGCTGACGAGACCTGATCCGCCAGAAGAATGAGCACGATGGAGGGCGGAATGATCTGGCCGAGCGTTCCTGCGGCGCATATCGAGCCGCACGCCAGGCGCGGCGAGTAGCCGTACTTGAGCATCGTCGGCAGGGACAGCAGTCCCATGGCCACGACCGTCGCGCCTACGATGCCGGTGGAGGCGGCCAGCAGCGCGCCCACCACGGTGACCGAGATGGCGAGTCCTCCGCGCAGGGTGCGGAACAGCGCGCCCATGGTCTCGAGCAGCTCTTCGGCGATGCGCGAGCGTTCCAGCACGAGACCCATGAAGATGAACAGCGGCACCGCGATGAGAAGCTCGTTGCCCATGATGCCGAATATGCGGTTCGGCAGCGACCCCAGGAAGATGGGGTCGAATATGCCCATCAGGTAACCCAGCGTGGCGAAGATGAGGGCCACGCCCGCCAGCGTGAACGCCACGGGGAAGCCGAGCACCAGCAGAATGCAGAGCGCCGGGAGCATGGCGATGACGAAGTACTGACTCATGCGCTCGACCCCCGCGTGGCGCCTTCGGGCTACAGGGACTTCCCGCCGGCCTGCGGCTTCGCGTCCGGCTGACCGGCCTGCGACTCGCGCAATCTCCGGACGTTGCGAATGACATGACTGATGCTCTGGAGTATGAGCGTCAGCGCAAAGAGCCAGATGAACGTCTTAAGAATGAACACCGCGGGCAGACCGCGCATGTGCTGGGAAGCCTCCAGCATCCGCCACGAGTTCACGACGTAGTCGAAGGACTGGTAGAGGATCAGCACGCACAGCGGAATGATGAACAGGCTGGTGCCTCCAAGCTCGATCAAGGCCTGCCTGCGGTGCGAGAGCTTGGCGTAGACGATGTCGAGCCGCACGTGAGCGTTGTTGCGCAGCGCATAGGAGGCGCCCAGGAGAAACACCGCCGAGTGCATGTAGGTCTGCAGCTCCTGCAGCCACGTGAAGCCGATGCTGAAGACGTAGCGCAGCACGACCACGACCACCCCGACCAGGACCATGCCGAGGGTCAGCCACGCGACGGCGTCACCCATGCGTTTTATGAAAGCGTCGATGCGCTCGGCGAGCGAGACGAAGGCCATGACGGAGTCCCGGGCTGCGAAGGAGCTAGTCTTCGGGTGTGCGGAAATATGCTATTTGTGGGCACAAGCTTTGGGACCAAGGCTCCTGCGGCCCACTCCTACCGAGCACCCAGTCCCCCGTAAGAGCGCCGCCCCCGGCGCGGTGCCTGCGGTCGGACACTCCGCCGTCGCGGGCCCCTCCTACCGGCCTTCAATTTGCCCGCGCGAACACCATCATTGCGGCCAGGGGTCGCTCCCGCGGTCACCGCGCACTGGTATGCAGAGACGGGCGCCTGAGGGGCTGCGACTCCCGGAGGCCGAGGCATCCGGGAGCCGCCGCTCACTACGCCTCCTGAGCCAGGGCGCGATACTTCAGGTACCCGAGCGTCTGGTTGTTGCTGAACTGGATGCGCGCCTTGCGATAGTCGTTCCAGCTCTTGTAGATCCGCCGGCCGAGCTCGCTGGAGTTGCCGACCTCCGCGGTCACCTCTTCGGAGGTCTCGAAGATGGCCTTGAGCACCGGGTCCGGCATGGTCATGACCTTGACGCCGAACTTGTCCCGCAGCCGGCGCAGCGCCATGGCCTGGTGATAGCTGTAGAGCGCGCTGTGCCGTGCGTTCTCGGCGCGACAGGCATGATCCACGACGTTCTTGAGGTCCTCGGGCAGCTCGTCCCATTCCGCCTTATTCACCATGAGCTCCTCGGTGGAACCGGGTTCGTGGAAGCCGGGACCGTAGTAGATCTTGGCAACCTTGTGAAAGCCGAAGGCCAGGTCGTTCCAGCCGCCCACGAACTCGGCGGCGTCCAGCGTACCCGACTGCAGGGCGGCCATGACCTCCCCGATGGGGAGCAGGGTGGTGGTGGCGCCGAGGCGGTCCAGCACCTCTCCGGCGAGACCGGTGATGCGCATCTTGAGCCCCTTCAGATCCTCCAGCGAGTTCACCTCCTTGGTGAACCACCCGATCTGCTGGCTGCCGAAGGAGCCGGTGGCGAAGCCCTTCAGGCCGTAGCCCCCATAGAACTCGTCCCACAGCTCTTGGCCGCCGCCGTGATAGAGCCACGCGTTCTGCTCCTCGGCGATGAGACCGCCCGGGGCGGCGCTGAAGAAGGCGGCGAGCCGGTCCTTGCCCGTCCAGTAGTAGGGCATGGAGTTGGCCATCTCCGTCTGATTGTTGCGCACGGCATCGAACACCTCGAGCGCGGGCACCAGCTCGCCGGCGCCGTAGGTCTTGATGGTGAGGCGTCCCTGGGAGAGCTCCTTCACCGACTTCGCGATGCGCTCTCCGCTCTTCTGCAGCCCCGGCGAGCCCTTGGGGAAGGTGGAAATCATGCGCCACTGGCGCCTCCCCTGGGAGATGGCGGGCGCCGGAAAGGTGGACGCGGCGAGCCCGGCGGCGCCGGCCGCGGCTCCGGACAGAAATGAACGGCGCTTGATTGCTTTATTCATGGCTCTCCCTCCTCCTCGTTCTTCTCGGGAGACGAGCGTGTGTCGAGTGATGCTTCGAACCGTGGTGGTCCGAATCATCGTTTTGGCGCGAAGGCGCCTGGGCGAAGCCCGGCAATCATGGGTACGGTTCAATCGGCGTGCGATCGTGGACTATTTTTTTATCAGTGTAATATACTAACGATATAGCAGACTTCGTGCAAACGGGCCAGGCTTTGGGAAGCAGGGTCACAGTGTGCAGCGACCCGGTTCGGGACAAGAGGGTGCTGCGAGGAACTATGCAACCAGCGAATGGGGGAACAGCGTCGCTGACGCCAGAGATGCCGGCCGGCCGCTCCGAGGCGATCAGCCTCGCCGAGCAAGCCTATCGCGAGCTTGAGGAGCTAATCGTCACTGGAGAGCTGGCACCCGGGGCCGCGCTCGCGGAGCAGGCGCTGGCCAGGCGGATAGGCATCGGCCGCACACCGATCCGCGAGGCGCTCCAGCGTCTCGCTTACGAAGGGATGGTGCTCATCCTGCCCCGTCGCGGCATTTTCATCTCCGACGTCAACGTGTCCACGCAGCTCAAGACGATCGAGATGCGCCGCGAGGTGGAGCGGCTGATGGTGCGTGCATGCGCGCACCGCGCGACCGACGCGGAAAGTGCGCAGTTTGCCGACATCGCGGAGAGGCTGGAGAGCGTCGTCGAGGCCCGCGATCGGCACGGGTTCATGCGTCTGGACCAGCGCATGAACCTCCTGATCAGACATTGCGCGCGCAACGAGTTCGCCAGCAAGGCGATCGGGCTGGTAAGCGGGCTTACGCGGCGCTTCTGGTATCTCAACCACACCGTGGAGGACCTCGTGGTCTGCGGCCGGCTGCATGCGGCGCTGGCCAGGGCCATCGCGGCGCGCCGGGCGGACAAGGCCGCGGAATCGTGCGACGAACTCGTCGACTATATCGAGGCCTTCACTCGGGCCACGCTGGACTCGCGTCGCATCCCCTGAAGGGATGTTCCAGATTAAGGTCCTTCGCGGTGCGCTGCGAGGTATGGGGTGAAGGCGCAGGCCCACACCGGGTGTCGCCCAGGGTGAGTTAGGTTGTTGCGGCAGCTTTCGACCGCAGCTCGAGCGGGATGCGCTTGCGATGCTACGTGGGTCGCCCCGGCGATGTGATCGGCGATGTCCTTGGCTGCGGCGATCCCGCGCAGAAAGGCGAGAGAGCCAAGTTGACAGCCGCAAGAGGACTGATATATTAAAAATATACAAGCACAAGATCTTAGTGAAGCCGCTTTGACTTTGGCCATCAGAGGCAGCCGTCTGGTGGACGGTTTCGGGGGCGATCCCGTTGCCAATGCCACGTTACTTGTCGAGGGAGAGCGTATCACCGCGGTGGGTCCGGACGCCTCGGTGTCGGTTCCCCGCGATGCTCGGATTCTGGACGCGAGGGGCTGCACGCTCCTGCCTGGCATCATCGACTGCCACGTGCACGCCACCTACCGCGCGCGCGACATGCGCCAGCACCTCTTGAACACGCCGACCTACAACGTCCTGCGCTCGGCGGCGATCCTGGAGGAAACCCTGGCCTGCGGGGTGACCACCGCCCGGGACATGGGGGGTGCTGACGCCGGGTTCCGGCAGGCGCTCGCCGAAGGCATCATCGCGGGGCCCCGGCTCCTGATCTCCATCGTGATGATGTCGCAGACCGGCGGTCACGGCGACCAGTGGGTGCCAGCCGGGCTGCGCATCCGCAAGCGCGCCTGGCTTCCGGACCCGGTCGCTGACGGCGTGGGCGAGGTGCGCCACAAGGTGCGCAGTCTCCTCATGAGCGGCGCGGACTTCATCAAGATCTGCACCGGCGGCGGCATCACCTCGGTGACCGACACCTGGGACGAACCCCAGTACACGGTCGACGAGGTGCGGGTGGCGGTGAGCGAGGCAGCGGCCAAGCGCAAGCGGGTGGCCGCGCACGCCGAGGGCCTGCTGCCCATCAGGACGGCGCTCGAGGCCGGCGTGCACTCCCTGGAGCACGGTTGGTTCATCGACGAGGAGTGCGTCGAGCGGATGCTCGAGCAGGGCACCTGGTGGGTGCCTACCCTGGCGCTGGTGCCGCTGTCGCTGGAGAGGCGCAAGGTGGACTCGGCCTGGAGCCAGCAGCAGCTCGGCGAGGAGGACCGCAAGGATGCAGAGATCTACGAGCGCATGCAGTCGCAGCGCCCGCTCTGGCAGGAGGCGGTGCGGCGCGGCGTCAAAGTGGCGATGGGCACCGACCAGTCGCACCGGCTCCTGGTGGGGGACAACCTGGTGGAACTCGAGTTCATGGTGCGCTGGCTCGGCATGTCTCCGATGAAGGCCATCGTGGCCTCGACCAGCCGGGCGGCAGAGTGCATCGAGCGCCCGGATCTGGGCGCGCTCGCGCCCGGGTGCGCGGCGGACGTGCTCGCGGTGGAGGGCGATCCGCTGGAGGACATCTCGGTCCTGCAGCAGCGTGAGCGCCTGCGTTTGATAATGAAAGGCGGCCAGGCGTACAAGAACACGCTGGGCTGAGCGGAGGACTCCCTATGCAGCTTCATCGCTTTCTGATCAAACCTCTCGTCGAACAGGCGCTCCGGGAGGAACTCGCGGTAGGCGACACCACGGGCGGATTTCTGGTCCAGGACAACGACCCCGTGCAGTCGGGCCAGATCTACATGAAGGCCAAGGGCGTCGCGTGCGGGCTCTTGCTGGCCGAGGAGACCATCAGGACACTCGAGCCCGAAGCCGACGTTGAGCAGCTCGTGCGCGACGGGGATGCCGTCGAGCCCGGAACTAGCCTCATCAAAGTGCAGGCCAAGGCCTCGACCTTCTTCGCCATCGAGCGCTGTGCGCTCGACTGGATCCAGCAGCTCTCCGGCATCGCGACCAAGACCCGGCGCTACGTCGATCTCGTGAAACACACCAAGGTGCGTCTCACGGATACGCGCAAGGGCTGGCCGGGCACGCGGCTCCTGCAGAAGTACGCCGTGCGCGTCGGCGGCGCCTACAATCACATCTTCAACCTTAGCAACTGCATCCTGGTCAAGGACAACCACATCAAGATCGCCGGGGGGATAACCAACGTCGTGAACATTATCAGAGCGCGGGCGCAGCACACGTTCAAGATCGAGGTGGAGTGCGAGACGCTGGAGATGGTGCAGGAGGCGCTCGACTGCGGCGTGGAAGTCATCATGTTTGACAACATGGAGGTGGACGACATGAAGGAGGGCCTCAAGCTCGTGAACGGGCGCGCCATGGTTGAGGCTTCGGGCGGCATCAACGAGTCCAACGTCGCCGAGATCGCCGAGCTGGGGGTGGACATCATCTCGGTGGGCGACCTGACGCACAGCGTTCGCGCGGTCGACGTGAGCATGGACATCCAGGACATCAAGCCGAGCGCGCTGCGCGCCATCGAGCGCATGGGCAAGGGCAGTTGAGCGCGCGTCGATGAACGCGGGACTCGGCGCGGCGGCGGCCGGGGTGCGCCGCGGCGCCGGATAGACGGGCACAAACGCAGGAGCGGCTCGGTCGTCGCCCCGAGGCAGGCGGAGAGCGGCGTCGGCACCGAACCCTCGGAGGAGAAAATGGCGGCGAGCGCAAGTCCTGTCCGCATGCGGACGACCCACGGAATAGTCCCCGCCCTGGACGTGAAATCGATGGACGACGTCAAGCGGATCGTCGAGGCCACGACCCGGGTGGAAGGCGTGGTCGCCTACAAGCTCGGCCTCACCATCACCCTGGGGCTCGGGCTGCGCGCCGCGGTGCAGGCGCTGCGCGCCGTCACCCACCTTCCCATCCTCTACGACCACCAGAAGGCGGGGCCGGACGTCCCGGATATGGCGCCGAAGTTCTGCGCCACGTGCAAGGATGCCGGCGTCGACGGCCTGATTCTATTCCCCCTCGCGGGGCCGCGCGCGGTGGACGAGTTTGTCGGCCACTCCTACCGCCAGGGGCTGCTGCCGGTCGTCGGCGGCGACCTGCCGCTGCCGGACTACAACGCCAAGGGCGGCGGGTACGTGATCGACGACGCGCTCGACAGGATATTCCGGCGCGCCATCGAGGGCGGGGCGGATCACTTCATCGTCCCGGGCAATACGCCGGACAAGGTGCGCCACCACGCGCAGTGGCTGGTCGGGACCGTGAAGACCCCGCACCTGTTCATCCCCGGCATCGGCGCCCTCGGAGGCAGCGTGGCCGAGACCTTCGAGGTGGCGGCCGGATGTCGCACCTACGCCGTCATCGGGCGCGGGATCTATGCGGATTCGGACCCTGCCGAGGCTGCACGACGGTTTGCGGGGCAGGCCCTGCAGTTCGCCTGACCAGGGAAGCGTCGGGATGGCGAACTCGTTGCACCCTGCCGCCGTGCTCTTCGACTGGGGGCACACCCTGGTCCGCTTCCCGGGGGTGCTCACCGACCACGGCGGCCACCGCGCCTGCCTGCGCCGGGTCTACGAGGAGCTTCGTCTCCTGGCGGGTGCGGAGGACGAGGCGGGCTCGCCAGACGGCATCGACTGGCAGCGGTTTCACTCCGCCTATGAGGCGGTCACCATCGAGCTCATCGAGCGCTCGCATCGCTCGGGCCGCGAGCACAGCTTCCAGGAGCGCCTGGCGGAGACTTTGAACCGGGTAGGCGTCGCCGGCAGCGCGGACCGGCACGAGCGCCTCGCCCGCACCCTGGCTCGGCATATGGCCGCGCGCTCCGAGCCGATGGACGGCGCCCGCGAGGTGCTCGACGCGCTCGCCGGACGAGCCAGGCTCGGCGTCGTGTCCAACTACCCGTCGGCCGCGACGGTGCTGGGCTCGCTCACGCATGTCGGGCTCGGCGAGCGGCTGGACGTGGTGGTGGTGTCCGAGCAGGTGGGTTGGCTCAAGCCGCACCGGCGCCCCTTCGAGGCGGCGCTGGAGGCGCTGGGGGATGTGGAAGCAGGGGACGTTCTGTTCGTGGGCGACGATCCGGTGAACGACGTGAGCGGGGCGCGCGCCATGGGCTTTCGCACCGCCTGGCTGGCGCCGCCGGATGCCGGCGCCACGGTGGACGGCGCGGACCTGCGGCTCGCGAGCCTGCACGAGCTGCTCGAACATCTCGAGCTCGACGTACCGGGGTACGAATCATGAGTGAGAACAAGAAGGCCGACTTCGAGACCGGGCTTCTGATCGGCGGGCGCTTCGCGCCCGCCGCCTCGGGCAAGACCTTCACCACGTATAGCCCGCCGGGGGGCGCCGCGTATACGCAGGTGGCCAAGGCGGGACCGGAGGATCTCGAGCGCGCCGTGTGCGCGGCCCGCACGGCGTTCGACTGCGGCGCTTGGGCAGGCATGATGCCGTTCGAGCGCGGGCGGGTGCTGCAGCGCATCGCCGACGGCATCTACGCCGCAAGCGAGACCATCGCCCAAGTGGAGACCCGGAACAGCGGCAAGACCATCAGCGCCTCGCGCAACGAGGTGCGGGCGGCGGCCAGGGTCTTCGAGTACTACGCCGGGGCGATGGACAAGTACTTCGGCGAGACCATACCGCTAGGCGACCCGATCCTCGACTTCACCCTGCGAGAGCCGGTGGGCGTGGTCGCCCAGATCACGCCGTGGAACTTCCCGTTCCTGGCCGCGTCGTGGAAGGTGGCGCCGGCGCTCGCCGCCGGGTGCACAGTGGTGCTGAAACCGGCGAGCCTGACGCCCCTCACCTCGCTGCTGCTCGGGCGGGTGGCGTGTGAGGTGGGCGTGCCCGAGGGGGTGCTGAATGTCTTGCCGGGGCCCGGCGGCGAGCTCGGCGAGCACATCGCTCGCCATCCTGCCATCGACAAGATCGCGTTCACCGGCGAGACCACCACGGGCGCGCGCCTGCTGAAGGCGGCCGCCGACGATATCAAGCGCGTGTCGCTGGAGCTCGGCGGCAAGAGCCCCAACATCGTGTTCGCCGACGCCGACCTGCAGAAAGCGGCGCCAGCCGCTGTCACGGGCGGGTTCGGCAACGCCGGGCAGAGCTGCTCGGCAAGGACCCGAGTGTTCGTCGAGCGCTCGGTCCACGACGAGTTCGTGGAGCGGTTCGTCGCCGCCGCCCGCGCCTACAGGGTGGGCGATCCCATGGATCCGGAGACAGAGATGGGTCCGGTGATCTCCCAGGCGCAATGGGATCGGGTCAAGCGCTACGTGGACATCGGGCGCGAGGAAGGCGCCGAGCTCGCGTGCGG
>JABAHS010030913.1_pt2 | contig 30235 bp, 28 predicted proteins | sample 7062111 | NCBI WGS metagenome assembly JABAHS01 (sample SAMN14534600, study PRJNA622989) | marine sediment metagenome | biome: marine biome [ENVO:00000428]; feature: marine pelagic biome [ENVO:01000023]; material: deep marine sediment [ENVO:00002113]; isolation source: pool of 4 deep marine... | reverse complement strand
TAAACTGGGCCAGGTCGCTCGGGTTTCGAATCTGCAGTTCGCGGATCGCCTCCGCGGAAAAGGCGGATACCGCGATCGGAATGTCCTGCAGGCTCTCTTCCCGTTTACGCGAGGTAACGACGATCTCCTCTATGCCTTCGTCGGCGCCCGCCTGTGCCCATACCGGGGCGGGCGCGCCGATGCCAAACACGATGAGCGCCAGTGCGCCGGCCCTTAAGTGCGTCATGTTCATGATCTCTCCCCTGCTTGTGAGCAAAGCACTTTGAGGAATGGTCGGTCACCGTGGAATTGGCCGCTCCGCCCAAGCCACCAAAGGTCTGTTGTTATATCTTTAGAGCATTTATACCTCAGGAGACCACAGAATCGGCTTGGTTACAAGCCTTCGCGGCCGCATATTCCACGCATAGCAAGGCCACAAAAAGGCCGGCCATTCAGTCCTAGGTCTTTGAATCGAAATCCAATTTCAGATTCAGGGCGAGTACGATTTTCAGGCTGTTGGTGACCGCGGGAATCACAGCAATCGCAATCGTGATCGCGAGTAAGGCACTCTCGGGCTGCCGGGCCGTTCGCGGCAGGCCCTCGACGAACCCCATCTGACTCAGGAGGATGCCAAGTGTCAGGGGCGCGGTCGCAAAAGCCAATTTCTCGATGAAGCTGTAAAGGCCCGCGTACAGGCCTTCACGCCGAAGTCCGGTTCTGCGGTAATCGTAATCCATGACATCCGGCAGCAGACTCTGGCCCATGAGCAGCATGCCACCGTTGCAGGCGGCCAGAGCGAAGGCGCGCAGCATGTAAACCCAGATGGGCTCACTCGGGCCCGAGAGAAACCAGGTCAGGCTGACGGCGGCGGCTAGGCCGGCTGACAGGGCCAGGGTGTGCGTCTTGCCGAGGCGCTTGGACAATAAAACCCATGGCGCAAGTGCCGTCAGGCTGCCCGCCATGTAGGCGAGCCCATACCACAGCATGATCGCTTCCGACTGCTGCATGACCTGGCGGACGAAAAAGATGTTCGTAGCCACGGTCGCCGCCAGCGAGTACAGGCCCAGGTACTTGATGCCCAGAAGCAGCAAAAACGGCCGATTGGCCAGCGCATAGCGCGCCTGTTCGCGCAATGCCATGCGTTTCCTTGTCTGCTCGCGCTGCGGAGCGTCCTTGGTCTGGATGAAACAGGCCGTTGCCGCTACGAGTATGATCAGGCCGGCGACGACCGACATGGCCTGAAAGGCCATGGCCTCCGACCAGCCGAGCGAGTCGCGGGTGTAGGCGACCAGTCGGGGCGCGAGAGCAATTCCCGCAAAAGTACCCAGCGATATCCAGGCCACGCGGTAAGACATCAACTTCGAGCGCTCGTAAGGCTCGCTGACCATCTCGGCCGGCATGGACAGATACGGCACGTTGAACATCGTGTAGGCCGTGGCCGCAAAAATCAGCACGAATAACACCCAGGCCTGAAGAGCGAGACCACTGAGCGGCGGGATTGAAAACATCGCCACCACGCTGATTGCGCAGAGGAGACCGCCGATCAGCAGATACGGTCGCCGTCGGCCCCAGCGACTCCGAGTCTTGTCGCTGATGATGCCCATCACCGGATCGGTGACGCCGTCATAGATTTTCGAGATGAACAGTAAGGAACCCGCAATCGCCGGTGCGATGCCGATGACACTGATCAGGTAGGCCATGAGCAATGCCGTCTGCGTATTGAGAAGCGTCGACATCGCCAGGGTGCCGAGACTCCAGCCGAAGTAGAGCTTGACGAAACCCTTCGGCAGCATCAGCTGGTCTTCTCGCGCTCGATAAGCTCTTCGAGAGGCTCGAGCAAGCGCTTTACAAAAGTGCGCCGAACGTCCTCGTATTTTTCTGCGGGGTCGAAGGCATCGAGCGCGGCCGAGGTCGGCAGTTCGCCTCGGTCGTTGAGCGCGACGATGGCATCGACCTGCTCGCGCAAGGCCGCCAGTTCCTCACCGAGCACGAGGACCATCTGGTAGAGACAGTCGAGGGCCGGATCGTCGAAATACTGGGGCTTTTGCCCTCTGTCGGGCCCTTGGATGCTCATCTTCGCTCCGCGCCGACGAAATACCACTGCAGTGGCCCGTCGAGCTGAGCGACGTAGTCCTCGAACACGTCGTCAGGATCGAAGCCTGCCCGGGCAAGTTCCTCGGGCACGCTGGTTGCGGCAAATTCTTCCCAGAAAGGCTCGTCGTTGTGCGCCTTCTGCCACATGCTGAGAAATTTCCGAAAGCCGGGCATGTCGGCCTTTTGCGTCGGCACGTCCTGGTGCACGACGAGGCCGCCGGTCGCCAGCAGCCGATGACACTCCCGCATGATCGCCGCGAGTACGTCCCGCGGCACCTCGTGCAGCAGAATATTGCTGATGATCAGATCGAAAGTCCCATCGGCGAAGCGGGTCTTCGATGCGTCCTGTTGGTGCAGTTGCAAGGCAATGCCGAGTGATTCGGCACGCAGGTGTGCATAGCGGAGCAGCCCGGCGCCGATATCGACTCCGTGCACCTCAGCCTCGGGGTAGGCGAGCGCGTAACCGCAGGTCTGCCCACCGTATCCGCAGCCCAGGTCGAGGACCCGCCTCGGGACGAGCTCGGGATTGCGCTCGGCGAGGTAACGTACGACCGCCTGAGCTTTGCTGTCGAATTTTCCGGTGCCCGCGCCCCGCGTGTACAGCGTGCCGCCGGCTTCCTGGAGGGCGCCGGCCCGGATGTCGTTGTCATCCCGGCTGTGGATGTATCCGCCTGGCTGGCCGTGAAACGCATGGCGCTCTAGATAGGCGGGGATCACGAGGTCGGGATCGAGTTCGAGCGTGCCGAACTTTGCCCGGCTACCGATGTCCCGGCTGGTCGCATCGAGCGCCTTTGCCTCGCGCTCCAGCATATCGTCCAGTGCCAGCCACATCCGTCGCTGGGCGCCTTTGCCGAGCGCCGTCCAGGCGGCAAATGCCGCGCTCTCACCCAGCGCAGTCGACGTTTCCGGAAGACTTGGATCGAGCGAGCCCGAGCGATGTCTTGCGATTTCGAGCAGGCCCGACTGGCCGATTGCACCAAGGTATTGCTTGGTATGCAGGATGAAACCTTGCCGACCCCGATCACGACAACTGACCCGCGGCGTCAATTCGTGGACGGTCGAGCGGTTCATGTCTTTCAAGCGCGCCGGTGTCGCCATGCCGATTACTGTCCTCGTTTTTGAATGCCTGCAGTATAGCCTCCGGCTGTCAGCCTTTTCATGGCTGGGCCGGCCAGAGGTATTGCCGACACGGCACTCGACACCCAGCGCGACGCCTTGCGAGCACTCATGGGCTGGTCCCGCGATGCCCGCCCGCAGGCCGAAAAGTGTTTAGCGCTTGCACCGAGGCTCGCTGCTTAGCCCGAGAGACACGCCGGTGACCGGATCAAGGTGCCAGATTGTCCATGTCCCGCAGCATCTTCCAGTCACCATCTACCTTTTCGTAGAGCACGAGGTAGCGGCCCCGGTGCGTAATGGGCGCATCCTCCGGATTCGCAGCGGCAATCTCGATCTCGAAACTGCCCAACACATAGGCCCAGGTGCCGTTGATGCGGATTTCCTGCAAATTGTCGACGAACTGGACCCCGGGCCGGCCGATGCGCGTGGCAAAGTAGTCACGAACGGCCGCCGTGCCACGTGAAGTCGCCTGCCGGTGCGGCATGACCATCGCGTCGGCGTGCATTAGCGCCATGATGCCGTCGAGATCGCCAGTGGAGTAAGCTTCCACCCACTGCGCCGAGATTGCCGCCAGGCGCGCTCGGTCGGCCTCGGTGCCACCCGATATTTCGACGGCGACAGCCCGGGTCGCCGTTGCCACGAACAAGGCTGAAAAAACGACGATACTCAAGCGCCAAATCGGCATATTTATCTCCTCGGTCACGCGGTAACGACCGTGTTGAACCACATAAGACCTATTGTTATATTGATAGAGCTAAAAAGACAATATGTCGCTTCTTACAAAAACACTAACCCGATGACGCAGACCGCCGGTCGCAAAGGCCCCCTGGCCGATGTTCGTTTAATCGAACTCGGGCAGCTTATTGCCGGCCCTTTTTGCGGGCAGCTCATGGGCGATCTGGGTGCCGATGTCATCAAAGTCGAACCGCCCGGACAGGGCGATCCGATGCGAAGCTGGGGGCGCGGTGACTATCCGCTCTGGTGGAGCGTGTGCGCCCGCAACAAGCGGGTCGTGACGGCGAACCTGCGCGAGCCCGAGGGCCAGGACCTCGTGCGCAAGTTGATCGCCGAAGCCGACATGGTGCTGGAAAATTTCCGGCCCGGCACGATGGAGCGCTGGGGGCTCGGTTACGAAGATCTCATCAAGGTCAATCCCGGCATTATCATGATCCGCGTATCGGGTTATGGGCAGACAGGCCCTTACGCGAGCCGGCCGGGATATGCCTCGGTGGGCGAGGCCATGGGCGGTATGCGCTATCTCTGCGGTGAGCCGGACCGCCCGCCAAGTCGGGCCGGCCTGTCGATCGGCGACTCCCTGGCTGCCACCTATGCCTGTCTCGGTGCGCTTGCAGCGCTGCATCATCGTGACCGCACCGGCGAGGGCCAGGTCATCGACGCATCGATATTCGAGTCCGTGCTTAATGTGATGGAGGCAACGATCCCCGAATACACGGTTGCGGGTTACATCCGCGAGCGCTCGGGCGCGACGCTGCCCGGCATCGCGCCGTCGAATGTTTACAATTGCAAAGATGGCGCATTCATTATCGCTGCCAACCAGGACACGGTGTTCCGACGCATGTGCAAAGCCATCGGTCAGCCCGAACTTGCCGATGATGAACGTTTCCATAACCACATGGCCCGCGGACTAAACGCTGAGGAGCTCGACGGCCTGATCGCCGACTGGGCAAGCACCCGGAGCGTAGCCGAGGTCGATGAGATCATGCAGCAGGCCGCGGTGCCGGCAGGTCGCATATACACCACGCCCGACATGTTGGCAGATCCGCAGTTCGCGGCTCGCGAGGCGATCGTCGATACGCCGACCGAGGACTGGCCGGATCTAAAAATGCAGAACGTATTTCCGAAGATGTCGAAAACGCAGGGAGAGGTCCGCTGGACAGGTGTGACCGAACTGGGCGCGCACAACGAGGAAGTTTACGGTGAGTTGCTGGGGTTGAGTTCGGACGAACTCGCACGATTGAGAGAGAAGTCGATTATTTAGGGGAAGCCATATGACCTATCGGCTCGGAGTTGATGTGGGCGGTACCTTTACCGACCTGCTGTTAGTGGATGAAACGTCAGGGCATACCTACATGGCGAAAGTGCCGTCGACGCCCGAAGATTCATCGATTGGAGTACTCAACGGTATCGACCGAATCTGCGAGGGGTCGGACATCGATGCCAAGCTCGTCACGCAGGTGATGCACGGCACGACGGTTGCGACCAATGCCGTTCTGACCCGCAAGGGAGCGAGAGTCGGACTGATCACGACGAAAGGCTATCGGCAGGTATTGCAGGTGGCCCGCTCGTTCTGCCCCGGCGGGCTCGGCGGTTGGGTCAGCTATGTCAAGGCGCCACTCATGGCGCCCCTCGAACTGACCATCGAGGCAGACGAGCGCATGGACGCACAGGGTAACGCGATCAGGGAGCTCGACGTCGACGCCCTGCGACGGGATGCCCAGGCCCTGGCGGATACGGGAGAGGTCGAGGCGCTGACGATCTGCCTCTTGAACTCCTACGTCAATGGCGCGCATGAAGTTCAGGCACGCGAGGTCGTGCAGGAAATATTCGGCGATATTCCGATCTCGATCAGCAGCGAGGTCGTCCCCGAGATGCAGGAGTATGAACGGACCGAAACGACGGTCGTCAATTCCTATGTCCGGCCGCAGGTGTCGAAGTACATCCGTAACCTGCAATCCTCGCTCGAAGAGCGGCTCGGCGACGATGTCAATCTCGCGATCCTGCGCTCCGACGGCGGCCTGGCCTCGTCTCGTGCCGCGAGTGAATCGCCCGTCAACATGTTGCTGTCCGGGCCGGCGGGCGGCGTGACCGGCGCCATGTATTTCTGTCAACGCGGTGGATTCGACAACATTCTGACTTTCGATATGGGAGGCACATCTACGGATGTCGCGCTGATTCAGAACGGCCAGGCGCGTGTCCGGCGCGAAACCCGCGTGAGTGATATCACTGTTCGCGCCCCGTCGGTCGATGTGCGCACGATCGGTGCGGGCGGCGGCTCTATCGCCTTTGTGCCCGAGCTGACCAGGGCCTTGCGTGTCGGGCCCGACTCGGCCGGGGCCGATCCCGGGCCGGCCGCTTACATGAAAGGCGGCGATAAGCCGACGGTCTGCGACGCCAATGTCGTCCTCGGTTACCTGCCGTCCGACGTCAAGCTCGGTGGCGCGATGACGATCAATCGGGATGCTGCCGTTGCCGCCGTGCAGACACTGGCCGATGCAATGGATATTGACCTGATGGCGGCAGCCGAAGGCATCATCAAGATCGTCAACGAATCGATGCTCGGCGCTTTGCGCCTCGTATCGGTCGAGCAGGGCTATGATCCGCGCGACTTCGCGCTCGTCGGCTTTGGCGGGGCCGGGCCTTTGCACGCCAATGCCCTCGGCATCCTCTCCGGTGCCTGGCCCGTGATCGTGCCGCCCGGCCCCGGGGTACTCTGTGCCTACGGGGATGCCACGACGCAGGTACAGGACGAAGCGTCACAGACCTACGTCGCGAGAGTCGATCAGCTCACGGTCGAGCAATTCATCGAACAGCTCGATCTCTTGCGCGCACGGGCCAGCGAGTCGTTCGAGGCGGACGGCATTACTGCCGATCAGCAGGAGGTCAGCTACCAGGCCGATATCCGCTACGCGGGCCAGGCATTCCAGCTCTCCCTCGGCGTGACTACCCAGGAATTGAGCGAGCAGGGCCTTGCCGTGTTGACGGACGAATTCGATCGGCAGCACGAGCAGCTTTTCACCTTCGCCCACGGCAAGGACCATGAAATCGTCATGATTCGGGCCATCGTCAAGGCCAAAAGCAGTTTGCATGCCGATCTCAAGGAAGTCAGTGAGACGACCACGAGACTTGACGACGCGAAGTTCCATGACACCAAGTTCTACTACGAGCAGGAGTGGCACGATGCTGTCATTTATGACCGCGACAAACTCGGTGTCGGCACCGTCGTGCCGGGGCCGGCGATCGTCGTCGAGATGGATTCGACCACGCTGATCCTGCCCGGACACGCCGCAACCGTCGACGAGGTCGGCAATCTGTTAATCAATCCGGTCTGATCGAGGAGTTCGTCATGCCAGCAACTATCGTTGAAACAAACTCCACCCCGTTCAAATCCGTCGATGTGGACACGGTTACGGTCGACATCATCGAGAACGCGCTGCGGAACGTTCGCGTCGAAATGGACGCAGTGCTTTTTAGAACGGCGATGAGCCCCGGTATCCGGGAGCAGGGCGACTGCTTCCCGATGGTCGCAAACCGCGAAGGGAAAATGGTGGTCGGTCAGTTCGGCTCATTCATCCATGGGTTCATGCAGGCCTACGATGGTGAAATCGAGGAAGGCGACATCATCCTGACCAACGATCCGTACATGTGTAACGCGGCCGTTTCGCATTTGCCCGACTGGATCGTGCTCGTGCCGATTTTCAAGGACGGCCGGCACATGGCCTGGTCGGCGATGTTCGGCCACATGTCCGACAACGGCGGCATGGTGCCCGGCTCGATTCCGATCAGCGCAGAAACGATTTACCAGGAAGGCATTCGGATTCCGCCGACCAAGCTCTATAAAAAAGGCGAGCTGCAGAGTGACGTGCTCGAGCTGATCCTGCACAACGTGCGGACTTCCGAGTGGAATCGCTTCGACCTGAATGCGCTCGTCGCGGCCTGTAGGACGGCCGGGCGTCGCTGTATCGAGATTGCCGAGCGGTTTGGTGACGACACGTTCTACACGACGATGGAGATCATGCTGCATCGAAATCTCGAGGCGATGCGCGCGATCATCAACATGATCGTGCCGGAGGAGCCGCAGTACTTCGAGGACTATGTTTGTGACGACGGCGTCGGCAAGGGGCCCTACAAGATCGCTTGCAAACTCTGGCGCGAGGGCGATGTCGCGATCTTCGACTTCGAGGGCACCGATCCGCAGGCCAAGAGTTCGATCAATTTTTACCTGAACGAAGAAATGTTCAAGATGTTCTTCGGTTCATTCACGATCAACCTGTTCGATCCGCACATCCTCTTCAACGACGGCTTCTACGAACTCGTCGATGTTCGTATTCCTGAGGGCAGTCTGCTGAAACCCAAGTTTCCGGCAGCGCTGTCCGGACGTACTCACGCACTGGGCCGTATCTTCGACGTGATGGGCGGGGTCCTGGGTCAAGGCGCACCGGATGCGATGAATGCCGCCGGCTTCTCCGACAGCCCGCACCTGTTCTTCTCGGGTTACGACAAGAACGGCGAGTGGTTCCAGCTGTTTCAGATCGGTTTCGGCGGGATACCCGGGCGTCCCGTCGGCGACGGGCCCGGACGGGCATTCGCTATGGCCGGGCTTTACCAATGTCCCGAATGAATTCATCGAGGCGTACTTCCCGCTGCGCATCGTCAAATACGAGCCGATTCCGGACTCCGGCGGCGCCGGGCTGCATCGCGGCGGCAACGGTCTGTCCGTGGCTTACGAATTCCTGGTCGACGGCCAGATCGGCATCCACGACGAACGCTGGCTGACGTATCCCTGGGGTGTGCGCGGCGGCGACCCGGGCATGCGTTCGACGAAGCGGCTGGTGCGGGTCGATGGCAGCGAGCAGTGGCTGCCGGCCAAGTGTGACGGCGTCGATGTCAGGGAAGGCGATGTCCTGTATTTCAATACCTGGGGCGGCGGCGGCTGGGGCGATCCGCTCGAGCGCGATCCGGAATTGGTGAAAGTCGATGTCGGTCGCGGACTGGTCACGGCCGACGGTGCCAGGCGCTACGGTGTCGTCATCGACGCCGCCGGCGCCATAGACGGATCGGCTACCGAGAAGCTTCGCGAGAGGATGCGCGCCGAGCGCGGCGAATCGGGCTTGTTCAACATGGGCGGCACGATCGACGCGATCAAGGCGCGAGCGCTCGAAGAGACGCACCTCGAGGCGCCCGAGTCGCCGCATGCCTGAGCGAGTGTGAATCCAATGAGCGAGCTGCTGAAATCGCTGAAGTCGGAATGGGACCTAGCTCGGCATGGCGGCATGTCGCGGGTGCCGCTTTACCACCAGCTTTATTCGGTACTCAAGGCGGCGATACTCGACGGCACGATCCCGTATGACACGCAGATGCCGACCGAGCAACAGCTTGCAGCGACCTTCGATGTCTCACGCATCACGGCCAAGCGGGCCATGGACGAGCTGGCCAATGAAAATCTAATCGCTCGCTTTCGCGGTAAGGGCTCGCACGTCACTTACCAGTACAAGCTCCAGCCGGTCCGGGCACCGCTCGTTGGCATGCTCGAGAATCTTATCGAAATGGGTCGGCACAGTATCGTGCGCGTGCTTGCAATCGAGGAGGTCGTGCCGCCCGCTGACATCCGCGAACGTTTGCAGGTCGGCGATGAGGAAGCCGTGTACAAGCTCGTGCGGGTGAGGAGCAACGAGGAAGGCGAGCCGTATGCCTTTTACGTCAGCTGGACAGCCGGTATCAGTCACGGGTACACGAAGCAGAGTCTCGAGACGACCCAGCGGCTCGACATCTTTCGGGATAACGGCATCCGCGTCACCAAGGTCAGCCAGGTGCTCGCAGCGGAAAACGCGAGCGTCAAGGTTGCCGGTGAACTCGAGGTAGAGCCAGGCGCGGCTTTGCTGTCGATCCGTCGTGAATCCTATGACGAGCACGGCAAGGTCGTCGACGTGCTCGATTGCCTGTACAACCCGAAACGCTTCCAGTATTCGATGGAACTCAGCCTCGACTAGCGTCATGTCGCTCGAGTTGATCATCAAGAACGCAGGTGTCGTGCGCCCGGGCGGCAACGGCGTCGAGGATCTCGACATCGGCATCCGAAATGGCCGCGTGCTCCGTCTTGAGCCTGAGATCCCCGTCGGCGAAGCTGCAGCCGTTTACGACGCCAAGGGGCAGCTTGCCTTCCCGGGTCTCGTGGATGCGCACATGCACGTCGGCATTTACTCGCCGCTCGCCGAGGATGCGGTTACCGAGAGCAAGGCGGCGGCGATGGGTGGTGTGACCTCGGCCATCACTTACTTTCGTACCGGCCAGTACTATCTCAACAAGGGCGGCCCCTACGCGGATTTCTATCCCGAGGTGCTCGATACTTCCGCCGGTAACTACTGGGTCGACTACGCTTATCACCTTGCACCGATCTCGGCTTCGCACATCGAAGAGATGGAGTCGCTGCTGACTGACCACGGCGTCTGCTCGTTCAAGATTTTCATGTTTTACGGCGGCTATGGCTTGCACGGCAAAACCGGTAAAGACGCGCAAAAACAATTCCTGATGATCGGCGACGACGAGTCTTACGACATCGCGCACTTCGAATTCATCATGCGTTCGGCGACGCGACTGATGCAGAAGTATCCGGGCATGGCAGAGCAGATCAGTGTCAGTTTGCACTGCGAACTTGCAGATATCCTCAATGCCTACACGAAGATCGTGCAGGGCGACGGTAAGCTCAGTGGTCTGCGGGCATACAGTGCGGCCCGGCCCCCACATTCCGAGGGTCTTGCGATCTGGATCGCTTCCTATCTCGCCTACGAGACCGAGTGCCTGAACATCAATCTGTTGCACCTTACCTCGCGCAAGGCAGTCGAGGCGGCCCTGATGATGCAGGAGGTCTTTCCACACATTAACTTCCGGCGCGAGGTCACGATCGGCCACCTGTTGCTCGATTATGATGCGCCGACCCAGTGTCACGCCAAGGTGAATCCGCCGATACGCTCGCGCGATGACGTCGAGTTTCTGTGGGAAAAACTACTCGAGGGCAAGCTCGACTGGGTGGTCAGCGATCATGCCTGCTGTGCCGAGGAACTCAAGACCGACAATCAGGACCCGAAAGATGGCAACAACATCTGGGTATCCAAATCCGGCTTCGGCGGCACCGAATACCTGCTGTCCGGCTTGTTTAGCGAAGGTTCGCGCCGCGGCCTGACGGTGAACCGCATGGCTGAGCTGGTCTGCAAGAATCCTGCGGATCGCTACGGTCTCAACGGCAAAGGGGACATCGGCATCGGTTACGATGCCGATATCGTTTTGTTTGACCCCGACGAGACCTTCACCGTGCGTGCCGCGGAGTCGGAGTCGGCGCAGGGCTATACGCCGTTCGAGGGCATGGAACTCAGCGGGCGTGTCAAGACGACGTTCCTGCGCGGAGCAGTCGTCTATGACGGCGGGCAAGTCGTCGGCAGCGCGAGAGGCGAGTATGTCTCGCGCCCGACCAGCCGAGATGGCAACTGACAATGTATTGGAGACAGCGGAGAGATCGATGGCTTTTCTGAACACGAAGATAGAGCGCGAGATACCCGAAGAGGTCCGGAAATGGATCGAGGAAGAAGCGGCCGAGCAGGATGAGCGCTACCGGCAGATCGTCGCCGAGATGGAGGCGCTCGATACAACTCGAGACCAGTGGTACGAGGAGTTTTTCGTGCGCCTGCAGAAATACGGATTCAATCAGGATGGCGACCAGCGGGTCGTCATTCCCGAGTCGCAGTTGCCGGTCAAACCGGATCGCAAACACAAAGTCGTTTACTAGCAGCGGAGGCGAAGATGAGCAGACCCCATATCGAACCGTTCTGCGACCGCGATGTGCAGTTCAAGAACATGGTGCTGCCGGGCTTTGGCAGCGGCTTCCGGTACAAGATGCTGAGCATGGATCCCGAGATAGGCTCCTGCACGATGACCGTGCAACTTGACGGCGGATACCGGCAGCCGCCGGGATTCAGCTATTCCGAGGCCGAGTTCATCGTGATCGAGGGCAGCATCAGGGTCGGCGAGAAGACATGCAAGCGCGGCCACTATTTCTATGTGCCGGCCGGCTACGCGTTGCCCGAACTCAGTTCGGAGCAGGGCGCCCTGCTGCTCATGATGTACAACACTGCCGAGCCCAGCCATGTCGACAGCGACGAACATCATCCACTGTCTCGGACCGAGCTGTATCATGACGTGGACTCTTATGCCGACATCGTCTGGGCGCCCGGCAACGTCGTCAGCCCGTCAGTCGCATCCGGCTGCATGATCAAGCTTCTGAACTTCAACCCGCAGACCTTTGCCATGACCTTTCTTTATTGCATGGTCCCCCAGTTCCACCAGGACAACATCTCCTATCACGACTGTTGCGAGGAGGGTTATCACCTGTGGGGAACGTCATGGATGATGCAGTTCGGCGAATTGCCTACCGGCGGTTATTTCTGGCGGCCGCCTTACATTAATCACGGTGCTTTCGCCAGCGAATACGGCTGCATCGCGATCGGCCGCACGGATTCGAAGTTGTTCAACCATTTCCATTACAACCCGTGGAGTACGCCGAAAGAGAACGAGATGCGCTCGGCAGCGCGGCTCGCGAAGCGGGATCCGATTCTGTACAGGTGGTGCTTCAACAACGCCCATAATCATCCGCACGGTCCCGAGGACTTCGAGGACACGATGCAGAGACGGGGCACGCATACTCACGAAGACGGCTCCGTGCACGTGCACGATCATGACGGCGAGCATCGGCACGACTGATGTCTCGCCGATCAACGTCGAACAAGCAGCGCCTGCTTATCGATTTTGCCCGATGCGCGTTTCGGTAAGGTGTCCAGCAGCGTGAATTCCTGGGGTATTTTGTAAGGTGCGAGCCGCGCCTTACACCAGGACGCCAGCGCTGCCGGATCCATAGTTTTCTCACCGACAAGGAACGCCAGCACGATCTGGCCGCGATCCGGATCCTCGCCTCCCACGACAGCCGCTTCGCTAATGTCGGGATGCTGCTGTAATACGGCCTCGATTTCGGCCGGATAGATGTTGACGCCGGCGCGGATGATCACTTCCCTGTCACGCCCGCGCAGGGCGATGTGACCTGTCGCCAGCCGCTCGGCAAGGTCGCCCGGGTAGAACCAGCCGCCGCTGCCCGCATCCCGTTCTCCACCGTCACTATCGAGGTAGCGCGTGGCGACACCGGGTCCGCGATAGCGCAGCCGTCCGACCACGGCTGCCGGCAGCTCGTTATCGTCGGCGTCGACGATCTGTACCTCGGTGTTGGGCATGGGCAGACCGACCGTGTCGGCATGCGCGGTAAATTCCTCGGGACGCAGCAGGGATATACCGCCGCCCTCGCTAGATGCATAGTAGCTGTAGATGTTCGCACAGATGCTCGCGCGACATTGCGCGGCTTCATCGGCATGCAGCGGCTCGCCGCTGACGATCAGGTAGTCGAGGCCGGCGAGCAAAGGCGGCGTGCCGGGTTCATGCAACGGCAGCAGGAGTCGCAGCAGCGTTGGCGGCAGAAACGTCGCTGTAATGCCCGGTTCGTTGAGAACATCGACAATGTCATGTGGCTGCAAGGGTGGCGGCGCGAGCCGCAGCGTGCCGCCTGCGGCCAGGATACTCATTGCGAAGGAGCGTCCGGCGCCGAAGAACAATGGCGTGAGTAAGGCAAAATAATCGCTCGCGCCGTAGCCGATGGCTTGCCACTGGGCTTTGAAGCGCGCGAAGAAATTCCCGTGGGTTACGAGCGCGCCCGTGGGCCTGCCGGTCGTTCCCGAAGACAGGGAAATCAGCAGATCGCGATCGCGTTCATCGAGATCGGGAAGGTCGGCCGCGGGCGGTTCGAGTACCGATGCGTCGAGTGTCGCGGTCGGCACACCGGGGATGGGTTCGCCGTCGGTGAGGACCAATTGCGCTGCAAATGCCGCCGCCGCCGACTGTTTTTCCGCCTCGCTCCAGCGATGATCCATCGGCAGGATCACGGCGCCGATCCGAGCCACGGCGTAGTGAGCAATCACGTGCAGCGGATGATCGCGAAGTGCCAGTCCAACCCGGCTGTCGCGCGCGATGCCCATTACGTGTAAGAACGCTGCGACGGACTCGATCTGCCGCCAGAGTTCGGCATAGCCGATGGCGCCTTCGGCGCTGTTGATGGCCGGTTTGTCGCCGCGAAGCCTCGCGTTGGCGCGGACCAGGGCGGCGAGATTCATCGCGCGGTTCAGTCGAGCTGATAGATGCGACGCACGTTGTCGCGCAACAACTTCGAAAGAGCTTCTGGTTTCAGGCCGAGGTCATGGATCTCGTCGAGCGCGCGCTGGAAGTCGAGCACCGGAAAGTCCGTGCCGAAGATCACCTTGTCCTGGCCATAGCTATTGATGTAGTGCACGAAACTCTCCGGCCAGTACTTCGGGCCGTGGGCGTCGCAGGCGATGAACACGTTTTCGTGTTTCCACGCCATCGCAATCATCTCGTCAGTCCAGGGGATGCCGATGTGGATGCCGATCAGTTTCAGTTCGGGGAAATCGCAGGCAACGGCATCCAGCCTGATCGGCTGGCCGACGCTTCTGCAGCGATGCTCTGGGGAGTAGATCATCGACTGCCCGACCTGCATCTGGATCGGTACGTCGAGTTCGACGCACTTTGCGTAGTACGGGTAGTATTTCGCGTGATCGGGCGCTAGCTCGAACCAGTGCGGGTAGAGATGGGCGCCAATGAACCCCATTTCCCTGACCGCGTGCTCGAGTTCGCGAACGCCTGCCATGCCGAGAAACGGATCGATGCCGAGCAGGCCCGAGAACCTGTCCGGGTGCTTCGCGAGGGCATCGGCGACAATCTGCGGCGGCATGTGATAACAGCCGGGGAGCCCGGGCCGACCCGCTTTCGCGGCGATCAGGAAAGCGCGCTCGATGCCGGCCGTGTCCATGCGCTCGATCATTTTCTCGAGCGTCATTGCGGCCATCAGGCTCGAGTCGGCTTTCATCTTGCCGACAAAGAAAGCATCGCCCCAGTCAGGCCGGTGCGCCAGCGCCTCCTCGGTCCAGATATTGACGACGGCATCAATCGCCCGAATGCTTCTCGACTCAGTCATGGCTTTCCTGTTCTACCGCGAAATCCCCTGGGTAAGCCGGCATCCGGCGTGAAGCCATACAGCGGCTCATCGGGTAGTGCGGCGCTCAGTATAGTACGAACCTCGAGCAGTTTATCGATGTCGATGCCGGTCTCGAGGCCCATGGCCTGAAGCATGAAGACGAGATCTTCGGTGACGATGTTGCCGCTCGCGCCCGGCGCGAACGGGCAGCCGCCGATGCCGCCGAGCGAGCTGTCGATCGTCGTGATACCTTCCTCGATCGCGGCCAGAGCATTGGCAAGGCCGAGGCCGCGCGTATTGTGCAGATGCACGCTATTGAGCTTGTTCTCGCCGACGGTTGCTTTGACCTTGCGCACCAGCCGTTTGACCTGCGCCGGGTTGGCGTAACCCGTCGTGTCCGCGAGGCCGACCTCGGCGACACCGCATTCCATCAGCCGCTCGGCCGAACGCAGCACGAGGTCTTCGCTGACCGGCCCTTCGAGGGTACAGCCGAAAGCCGTCGACAGGCCGGCCTCGAAGTGCGGTCGCGTGACGGGGTCCGTCGCAGCGATCAACGCGGCAATCCGGGTGACTTCCTCGAACATCTCGGCATGCGACTTGCGGACATTCTTGAGGCTATGCGTTTCACTGACCGAGAACGGGATCGAAATCTTGTTGGCGCCTGCCGCGATGGCATCCCGAGCACCGCGCAAATTTGGTACCAGGACGGCGACTTGCAGGCCCGGTATCGTGCGCGCGTGCGCGACGATGGCGGCCGTGTCGGCCATCTGCGGCAGAAGCTTTGGCGGTACGAATGAGCCCACCTCGATCTCGCGGAACCCGGCTGCTGCCTGCGCGCTGATCCACTTTTCTTTCACCGAAGTGGGTAGCACTGAGTCGATGCTCTGCAGTCCGTCGCGCGGCCCGACCTCGCTGACCAGGATGTCGATGTCCGTAACCATCTGCATTTCAATGACTTTTCTATAAGATGAATTAAAGATATAATTTTATAGCAAAGATCGAAACGCTGCTACCGCGGCGGTCAAACGAGCAGTAAATGCGGCAACGGGGGCCGATTGGACAAAAGTAACGAAGTGCCGCTGAGCGGTATCCGCGTCATCGAATTTTCGCACATGGTCATGGGGCCCTCTGCGGGCGTCGTGCTGGCCGACCTCGGGGCCGACGTCATCAAGGTTGAGCCCATGGCCGGCGATAAGACGCGCAAGCTGCGAGGATCCGGCGCCGGTTATTTCGCCATGTACAACCGCAACAAACGCAGTGTCCGTCTCGATCTCAAGTCAGAGCAAGGCGCTGGTATCGCCCGCGAACTCGTCGCCGGCGCGGACGTACTGATCGAGAATTTCCGCCCGGGTGCAATGCAAAAGCTCGGCTTCGATGACGAGACTCTGCGCGCGACCAATCCCGGGCTGATTTACTGTTCGACGCGCGGATTTTTGTCCGGGCCTTATGAACATCGCACGGCTCTCGATGAGGTCACCCAGATGATGGGCGGACTTGCTTACATGACCGGGCCGCCGGGCCGGCCCTTGCGTGCCGGAGCATCCGTTATCGATGTCATGGGCGGCGTTTTTGGTGTCCTCGGTATACTCGCTGCGCTCGAAGAGAGGCATCGCACCGGCCGCGGCCAGTACGTCACGAGCTCGCTGTTCGAGAGCACGGTATTTCTGATGGGCCAGCACATGGCGCAGTACGCGGTAACGGGCTCCCCGGCGGCTCCCATGCCGAGTCGAATCTCGGCCTGGGCGATATACGACGTTTTTGCCACGGCGGACGAAGAGGGTGTGTTCGTTGGCGTCGTCAGCGACGCGCAGTGGCTGACTTTTTGCGAGGCCTTCGGCTTCGATGATCTGCTTGCCGACGACGCACTGAAGTCCAATAACGAACGCGTCGCAGCCCGTGACCGCATCATCCCGATCGTCAGAAACGCGTTCAAAAAACTGACGAAGGCTCAGTTGATGACCAAACTCGAATCCTGCGGTCTGCCGTTTGCGCCGATCACGAAACCACAGGAGCTGTTCGACGATCCGCATCTGCGCGCCTCTGGAGGGCTTCTCAAAATGACGTTACCGGAGGGGCAGGAGACTGAACTGCCCGCGCTGCCTCTCGAGATGCACGGCAGCCGATTCGGTTTGCAGCGTAACCCGCCGCGTGCGGGCGAGCACACCCGCGAGATTCTGCAAGAACTCGGCTACGATGCTGCGGCTATAGATTCGCTGCTCGCTGCCGGCATCGTCGCCGCGGAGTCCTGATCAGAGATACGCCCAGGGCCGGACTTTCCGATCGTTCTCGATGAAGCGCTCGATATCGGCACGGTACTGTAAGCTGTAGTCGATGTGGTCGAGACCGTCAAGCAACATCTTCCGGTCTGCTGCGTCGATCTCGAAGCTGAATTCGCGACCGTCCGGGGCGCGCACGCAACATTGCCGGAGGTCGACTTCGAGCATGCGCGTTTGCGGATCTGCTGCGATGAGTTTCCTCAGAGCATCGACGTCCACCGCCGCCAGTTCGACCGCCAAGAGCCCATTGCGGGCACAATTCGCGCGAAAGATCTGACCGAAGCTCTCGGCGATGACGACCCGAACACCGAAGTCCAGTAAAGCCCAGACGGCGTGTTCGCGCGAAGAGCCGCAGCCGAAATTGTGTCCGGCAAGAAGGATCGAGGCTCCTGCATAGGCCGACTCATTGAGGACAAAATCACTGCGTGGTCCGATCTTGTCGCCACCGGCATAGAGGTAGCGCCAGCCGGCGAAGAGCCCTGTACCCAGGCCGTTTTTGCTGACGCGCGTCATCTCGTGAGACGGAATGATCTGATCCGTGTCGATGTCATCGACGATCAGCGGTGCAGCAATGCCGACGTGCGTCGTGAAAGGTTTCATGTAGTTTCCAATTCGCGCACGTCGACGATGCAGCCGGCAATCGCGGCTGCTGCAACCGAGGCTGGACTGGCCAGGTGGGAACGTGTCATGCGGCCCTGGCGGCCGCGGAAATTTCGGTTCGTGCTGCTGATGACCCGCTCGCCGGGACCGAAGCCTTCGCCACCGGCATGGAAGCACAGCGAACATCCTGGCTCACGCCATTCGAATCCTGCTTCTTTGAACACGCGATCAAGCCCTTCCGCCTCGGCGGCCCGTTTCACCTGCTGCGAACCCGGAGTACAGATCGCGCGGACGGCGGGCGACACGCTCCGCCCGTGCAGGACGCTGGCCGCTGCGCGTAAATCACTCAGCCGGCCGTTCGTACAGGAGCCGATGAACGCACCGTCTATGGTGAGCCCCAGTAATGCCTGGCCCGGCTCGATAGCCATGTACTCCATGGCAAGACGCATGGTCTGACGCGTCTCCTCGTCGAGCGCGGCATCCAGACTCGGCACCTTCGCGTCGACAGGAATCGCGTGTTGCGGGCTCGTTCCCCAGGTGACACTCGGCGCGATCTTGCGGCTGTCGATGACGATTTCCCGGTCGAACGTCGCATCGTCATCGGAACGTAGTTCCTGCCAAGCCTCGACACAGCGGTGCCAAGAGTTTCCTGCAGGTGCAAACGGCCGGCCTTCGAGGTAGGCAAGCGTCGTTGAGTCAGGCGCGATGAGTCCCGTGAAGGCCGAAAATTCGACCGCCATGTTGCACAGCGTGAAGCGTGCTTCCATGTCAAGCGCGTCGATCGCCGTGCCGCAATATTCCACTGCATGGCCGGCAGCACCCGAGGCGCCGTAGCTCGCGATCAGGTGCAAGTTCAGGTCCTTTGCCGTGACGCCGGTGCCGAGTTCGCCGTCGAAGCGAATGCGCATCTGCTTCGGCTTTTTCGTGCGCAAGGTCTCGGTAGCAAGGGCATGCTCACAGTCGCTCGTGCCGATGCCCCAGCCGATCGCGCCCAGCGCGCCCAGCGTGCAGGTGTGACTGTCCGGGCAGGCGACGATGAGGCCGGGCAGGGTAATCGCCTGCTCCGCTGAGATCAGGTGACTGATTCCGTGTCGCGGATCGTCGATGTCGAACAAGGTGATGCCGGCCGCGCGAGCCGTGCGGCGCATCGACTTGATGTAGTCCTCGCCACCCGGGGCGAGCGTGGTATCGCCGCGGCCGGGAAACGTGTCGACGATGTGGTCCATCGTCGCGAATACGTGCTCCGGGTTGCTGACAAGCCGGCCGGATTCCTGGAGGCTCGTCAGCGCGATGCTTCCCGTGCGCTCGTGCAGAAAGACCCGGTCAACGTAGATCAGCGATGAAGCGTCGTCGAATTCACGAACGCGGTGTGCTTCCCAGATTTTGTCGAACAGTGTCGTTGACATGGCGCATTGCAAGGCGAAGCGACCCAAAAGATATAATAGTATATCATTAAGCGTGATAGCGGGCTTTCGATAAGCGGGGCGCGTAATGAAAAGATTCAGTTGCTTGCAGCTGCTTTGCTGGTTGCTTGCGAGCGGCGCGGCGACTGCTGAGAGCGGGGTGCCGCTTACCGTCAATCCGTGGCAGGAAGCCGTAGTCAGCGTCACCGACATCGAACGCACGGCACGTTTCTTTAAGGAGATCGGCGCTTATGTCGAGGCCTCGCGGGGTTCCGTCGATCCGAGCGAGATCGAGGCGTGGGGACTGCCGCAAGCTGCGACCGGTGAGGCGCTGCTGCTCGGACCCCGGGGCAGCAATTCCGGCCTTATTCGACTGGTGCGTTTCGACAACGCGGGCCACAGGTCCCCGATGCGGCCCGGGTCGCGGGCCTGGGATACCGGCTGCTACTTCAGCCTGATGGTCCGGATGAAGGACATGGCCTCGATCTACGACGATGCCATTGCGCTCGGTTGGTGGACCGAGACGCCGATCACTTACCTGGAGTTCGGCGAATCGAAACTTAACGTAGTGATTTTCCGCGGCCCCGACGGCATCCAGGTGCAGGGCTACGAGCGCCTTTCCCCGCCGCTGCCGGGCTCGATTCCCGATTTCGACCGCTTGACGCGGCCGTTCAATATCATGCAGATGGTGCGCGATCCCGATGTTGCGCTCGACTTTTTTACGCGAGTACTCGGCTTTGCCACGTTTTTCAGCGGGCCACCCTATTTTGCCGACGAGCCTGAATTCATGCCGCTTGGCATTCCGAAAAACCTGACTACGGAGGTCGGCTACCAGGCCGGTATCGTCTACCCGGTGCCCGGCGAATTCGGCCGCATGGAGATCATTCATATCATTGGCCTTGAAGGCCGGGATTATGCCGATCGCTGCCACGCGCCGAATCTCGGCATTCTGGCTGTGCGCTTCGAGGTTGACGATGTGGCGACGACTGCGCGTATGATTGCAGAGCGCGGCTGGGCGCTCGAGCACGCTCCCCGGACCGTACTGGTCGAGCCGCTGGGACGCTTGCGGCTGATTTCGGTCCGGACGCCGGACGGTGCAATCGTCCAATTCTATGAGCAACGAGGTAATCAATGATGAAGGCACACGCCATGCTGCCCGATACGACCCACGACGAGTTCGCGTTGCAGTCATTCGTACGCGACTTTCGGCGCTACCTGCGGCTCGATGTGATGCCGGGTGCCGGCCGGGTTTTTGCCGAACAGGTGGAACCGGCGTTCACGGCCGCCAACGGCAGAACGTTCGACGACCGCCACGAGATTCGCAAGGCGATGACACGAAACGGTTACTACCAGTTTTGGAGCGCGATGCAGCGTCGCAGTCAGGAAATGATGTGGGAGTCGGTCATTACCCCGACCGAGCGGGAGCTCGAAGCACTGATCAAGCGTTTCCAGGAATTTTCGGCGCAGTGCCCGGCAGGCGGTAGCCTGGAACTGGATCCGGAACTCGAAATTCCCCGTTACCATTCGGCGCTCGACATCCACCTGCAGCCGGGCGGTTACCACACCGAATTCACCGGCGACGACGTTGCGGCGGGCGTGATTTATGAGGCCGGACTGCCGATCTACATCGACGGTGAACTTGGGCCTGAAAACGACGGTATCGGCTGCACGCTGACTGCTTACCTTAAAGCGCAATATCCCGACTTCCGTCCCGAGAAGATCCTCGATATGGGTTGCGCTGTCGGTAACAGCACCTTGCCCTGGGGCCGCGCGTATCCGGAGGCGGAACTGCACGCAATCGACGTCGCGGCGCCTTGCCTGCGATTTGCCCATGCGCGCGCCGAGGCACTCGGTGTCGCGGTGCATTTCAGCCAGCAGAATGCCGAGAAGACCTCGTTTGAGGATGCGAGTTTCGACCTCGTCATCTCGCACATCATGCTCCATGAAACCTCACGGCGTGCTCTAAGCAATATTCTTGCTGAGACGTTTCGCCTGTTGCGGCCCGGGGGGCTGATGCTGCATCTCGACATTCCGCGCGGCGACTCGCCGCTGGAGCAATTCATGTACGAATGGGAGACGTACAACAATAACGAGGTATTTGCCGCCTATATGACGGATGCCGATCTTGTCTCGCTCGGCGAGGCCGCCGGCTTCGAACTCGATAAATTGCGCAAAGACGGCGCGCGCCCGGACGGGCGCAGTGTCGAGCACAGCTACAGCGAGAAAGGATTCGCTTGGCCGGTGCTGGTGGGCTGGAAATGACCTCGCAGCGAATCGCTCGCACCGCCAAGGGCAAACGACCGCTTTATTTCGCCGATCCCGCAACGGACAAACTCATGGCCATCGTCCTGTCGCTCGTCGGCGAGCTATCGGTGTGCCGTGAGCGTATCGATGCCCTGGAGCGGGTCCTAGAGCAGAAAGGCCAGCTGTCCCGGCAGGACATCGATCACTACGAGCCGGATTCGCAGGCAATGAAGGAGCGAGCCGAGCGCCGCGCCGCCTACATCGAGAGGGTCATGCGTGTCGTCACGATGGAACTGCAGCCCCTCGACGAGAGTGGCGTCACACCCGGGTTCAGCCAGGCGCTCGAGAACCTGCTCGCGGAGCCCGATTAGCTCGCGCCAGCGGATAACTCGCTGCCGATAAGCAGCAGGCAGCAAAAATCAGCACTGCGATGACGGCAAAGTCGCCGCTATACAGTGCCCCTGCGACGATCGTGAACAGTCCGTTCAGCACGAGCCCCAGCGCGCTCGAAAGACCCGAGGCGGTGCCGGCCATGTCGGGATGCGGACGCACGGCACCGGCAATTGCGCCAGGTGTCGTGATCCCGGCAAGGGCCATGAGCATTCCCAACGGTAAGAGCACGCGCAGTGGCGTAAGGCCAGGCGCGATAGCGGCCAGGAGCAAGGCGAGGCCGGCCGCGACGGTTGCAGCGAGTGCGAGCAGCATGAGTCGATCGGCGCCCAGGACAGGTGTCAGTCTTGCGCCGGCAATCGCGCCGATGACGTAGGTGACGGCCATCGAACCCCAGATAATGCCAAACGTTTTCGAAGCGATGCCGAATGCGCTCAGGAACAATGGTGCGCCGATCGCGAGAAATGCGAAAAATGAACCTTGGACGAAACCGTAGATCAGCGTGTAGCCCAGGAACTGAGGCGAGCGCAGCAGGCGACGATAGCCGTTGAGCCACTGCCGCCAGTGCGGCGGCGGTGATCCGGGCGGTAGCGTTTCCGGCAAACGCCAGGCCATGCCGAAGAGCACGATGCAGCCGATCGCGGCAGATACGAGGAAGATCGCCGGGTAACCGGTGTAGGTATCGAGGTAGCCGCCAGCGGCCGGCGCAATAACGGGCGCGAGGCCCATCGCGACCGCGATATATGACATGGCGATGGCGATGTCATCGCCGTGGCGCGTGTCGCGCAGGATAGCCCGAGTGGCTACCGTACCCACACTGACGCCCATGGCCTGAAAAAATCGGGCGATGACCAGTGTCGGGAGCGAATCGGCGAACGCGCAGACAGTGCTACTCACGACGAAAACGGTGAACCCTGCGAGCATCACGGGACGTCGGCCCCAGCTGTCACTGACGAAACCGCAAAGCGGCTGCGCCACGGCAAGGCCGAGGATATAGGCTGAAATGACGTATTGCAGGCTCGTGAAATCGGCATCGAAACGGCTTGCGATGCTGTTCATGGCCGGGACGACGATGGCCATGCCGAAAGGTGACAGTCCGCTCGCGATGCCCAGGAGCACCAGTGACGGCATCGGCCCCTCGGTGTACGGCAAGCGCCGGTCTTTGCTCTCATCGGGGGTCATGTGCCGCTCTTCGGACGGGTGACGAAACCTCAGGGTGTGCCGCGGTAAATCGTGTTGGGAATGACCGCGTTGTCCCAGGCGGCGGGCCAGCTTCGGCCTGCCTTCATCACGATCAGTCTTTTCGACGGCATGATCCAGACGCGCTGGTAGCCAAAGCCCCGGAGCGTGACGATGTCGGGATCGTCGTAAGGCTCGCTGGCATAGCCCTGTACAGCTTGCGGTTCGGCTGGCGGCTCGGACGCCACCACGTCATCACCGAGCCAGACCTGGTAGCCATAGCGCTCGGTCGTTGGCGCCGGTCTCGACATGGCCTCGATCCACTCCGCGGGGACGATCTGTTTGTCCTCGCGGCTGCCCTTGTTCAGGAACAGGATGCCGAGCTTGAGCCAGTCGATCGGGCGCGACAGAATGCAGCATGAAAACATCGGGGTTCCGCCCGGGCGGTCCATGTAGAGTTTGGCATCCGCCAGGCCCGCCGGTTGCCACAGGGCATCGGAGAGATAGTCGCTGTAACGTCGGCCACTCGCGCGCTCGAGGATAACGCCGAGCAGGTTGGTCTCGTTGTTGTTGTAATCCCACTTCGTGCCCGGGACATCGGCGAGCTCCAACGCGAGAATCGGGCCGACGAAGTCGGTGCCGAAGTGATGGTAGACGGCGGGGTTGTCGAGCGTGACCTCGTAACTGGTCGAAATCTGCGCGAGCCCGCTCGACATCTGCAGCAACTGTCGCAGGGTGATCTCGCCTCGCGGGTCGCTTAGCCACTCGGGGAGATACCGGTCCGCGCGGTCATCGACCGAAGCGATATGACCGTCACGGATCGCAATGCCGATCATCATGCCGAGCACGGTCTTCGACATTGACTGCGGATTGAAGTAACTGTCGCGCCCCATGCCGTGCCAGTAGCGCTCGTACTGCAGCGCGCCGTCGTGCCAGACGAGCAGAGCGATCGCTTCGGCCTGTTCCGCGTAAGCGGCTGCGGCAATGAGTGCACTGCCCGACACGCTGCGCTCACTGGCCGCCGCGGCAGCGGGATCCACGGACGGGTTCCCGCCCGCGCCGGCGATGCTTTCGATAGGCCGGAACCACTCGACAGGAACGGTCAGGGGGTCATAGCCGAGTTGCCGGAACGACTCGAAGCGTTCGAGAAACAGCGTTTCGGCGGGCTGAACATTCTCGGCGCCGAGCACCGCCGAGTGAAAAACGAGAACGGCCAGGGCTGGAATCAGCCCTGGCCGGTGCCTCACGATTTGCAAACGGTGATGTCTTGTCAACGTGCGCCGAAGTTATACCGCAGTCGCGCCTGATAGGTCCGCGGTGGGGTCCAGTATGGGCCGAACAGGTATGACGTGACATAGCGCTCGTCCGAGCAGTTCTTGCACTCCACCGTGGCCATCCACCGGCCATTATTGTCCATCAGCGCAACGGTCGCGTTCAACAGCGTCTCGCTGCCGTTTTCACCGAGTTGACGCGTGCCGACCACGTTCTTGCCGATGTACCGGGCCGAGATTGTCGGGCGCAGCGTCAGCTTGCCGATCGGGATTTCGAACGACGTCGACAGGGTCGCCGTCTCTTCCGGCGAACGCTTGGGATCGGCGACATTACAGTTTGCATCAAAGGCGGCGAAGTCCGTATTGGGTACCGTGCATCCCTCCGGCAGGTCGACGTATTTCGGATCCTGCAGACCCAGCGACAGGAAAATCTCCCAGTTGTCGGTGGGCAGGGCCGTCAGATCGAGTTCGACGCCGGTGACGTCGAGGCCGCCCGCGTTGGTCGTGAGGAAACTGCCGCTCGGTGTTGCGGATGTCGTCTGCAGGTCTTCGAGGTCGGTCTGGAAGACCGTGAGATTCGTACGCAAGCGCCCGCCCGCCCAGTCGGCGCGGACACCGGCTTCGTAGGACCAGATCTCTTCGGGGCCGAATGGCAATACATTGGCCGGGTTGCCTTCGCGAGCATTCCAGCCGCCTGACTTGAAGCCGTTCGTTGCCGAGACATAGCCCATGACGTCGTCAGAGAACTGGTGCGCATATGCGATCCTCGGCGTGATATTGGACTCGCTCTGCTTGACGGGTACGCCGGCCGCGATCATGTTGGCTGTCGTCAGAAAGTCATTGCCCGTATTGTCAACATAGCCGATGTCCTTCTGCTCGTCGGTATACCGCGCACCGAGGGTCAACGTGCCTTTTTCACCAACAGCGATATCGCCCTGGATGTATGCAGCCCAGCTCTCGGTCGAATTGCTCATGACGCGGTCCGCAAGCTGGAAAAAAGAGCCGACCGGCAATCCGAGGAAGAAGAAGTCGATGTAATCGGCGAAGTCGGTCTTGTTGTCCTCGTCGAGGAAGAACGCGCCCGTGACGAGGTCGAGCCGGCCATCCATGAGCTGTGCATTCCACTTGAGTTCGACGGTCAGCATCTCGTGCTCGCCGTTGTTGTCGATCCAGAAGAAGTCATCATTGCCAAAGCCCGGAAAGTTCAACAGGAAATCCTGCTCGAGGTCCCGGTAGCCGACGATAAAACTCGCGGTGCCGGCACCGAGCGCCCACGCCAGGTTGGAGGTGATGTTGAGCGAATCGGTCTCATTGCCGTAACTTGCTTTTTGTACGCCCAGTCCGTCGGGCAAGCCCCCAGGCAGGATCGAGGTCGAGATGCGGTCACCGCTGATTGGCTGACCCAGCACGTTGGCCTCATCGGATACGACGTTCTCGATCGACAGGTCCCACGTCAGGTCGTCATTCGGTATGAAGCGGAACGCGGCGCGGACACCGTAATTGCTCTTGTCGTTGTATGTCTTGCCGTCGACCGAATTGTCCAGCCAGCCGTCGTCCTCGTTCCAGTATGCCGAGAACTTGGTCATGAAGGTGTCGGAAAACGGCGCGTCGACAGAGGCGCGCAAGAGTACTTCGTCATAGCTGCCAAAGCCCGCTTCGATGTAGCCACCCATTTCCTCGGCGGGTTTTTTCATGATGATGTTAACGGCACCGCCGGTCGTGTTGCGGCCGAACAGCGTGCCCTGCGGCCCGCGCAACACCTCGATGCGTTCGACGTCGAAAAACGCGAAGTTATTCGCGTTCTGGCGCGTAATGTAAACGTCGTCGACGTAGGTACCGACTGGCGGGTCGAAAGTGGCGATGGATTCGTCGTTACCCTGGGCACGCAGGTAGTACATGTTGGCCGTGCCAAGGCCCGTATTGTTGCCGCCGAACAGGTTCGGCACGACATTGACCAGGTCCAGCGTCTCGTTAATCTGCAGCTTTTCGATTGCTGCCTCGCTAAACGCGCTGACCGCGACCGGCACTTCCTGCACGGATGCTTCCCGGCGCTCGGCCGTGGTGATGATTTCCTCGAGCAGGCTATCTTCATCATCCTGAGCGTTTACGGCCGCCGGAAGCAAGCAAGCACTGATGACTGCGAGCAGCGCTGCCGTGCCACGCTTCGAGTTCGAGTGGTTCATGGTTACCCCCTGTTCTCGCGGAACTGTATTCCGCATAAAGATATACTAATATAACATTAGAGGGATTCACCGAAAAGGCCTGTCTTTGACTCGACACGGTTATCGAAAAAAACAATAGAAACAATATATTATGATCTTAGTCGCGGCTTCCCCCGGGGACGCTGACCGACGCTGAGGGATTCGCTATGATGACCAGCCGGTCCCGTCCAATGCCGGCCGAGATGAAACTACGAAGGATTGATCCATGAACACGACGCTGCCCCATGGCCTGAACATCACCAAGAGCATTGATAACCGCGGACGCGAACGTTCGGTCTGGTCATTGCGGGCTTATATCCTGAATAACATGGCGAACGAGATGCGCGCCGATTACGAAACAGGTGTTGCCGAAGCGATCCAGGCGCGTGGTGAGGCATTACCCGAAGACGGCGTCGCAGTCCACAAGCTGATGCGTTCGCGCGACCTGTTTCGTCTATACAGCAGCTTGCGCTGCACGGCACAGGAGCTCGTGTGGAACTCGGTGATCGACTCGATCAATGCGAACGCTGATGAGCTGACGCGCCAGGCTGATGAATTTGCTGCAGACAATAAGGCGGCACAGGGTTCGGTCGAGTACGACGATACGCTCGAGGCGCCCGATTACTATGACGCCGTGGATGTCCACCTGATGCCGGGCAATTACGATGCGCACGGCAGGCCCTCCAGCCTGCTACCCGGAGCCGTCTACGATAACGGCTTCAACGTGTTTGCCTTCGGTGCCATGGGTAAGGAGCACAGCGATATCGGCTGGTCGATGGCGAATTTCGTTCGTATCAAGTTTCCGGACCTGCAGCCGAAGGTGATCGTCGATGCCGGCTGCACGATCGGACACAACACCTTGCCGTGGAAACAGACCTTCCCACAAGCCGACGTCTACGGTCTCGATGTCGCCGCACCCTGCCTGCAGTACGGGCACGCGCGAGCCCAGTCGCTCGGTGTCACCGTGCATTTCCGGCAGCGCAGTTCGGATGCTCTCGGCTTCGATGACGAAAGCGTCGATGTCGTCTTCTCGTCCATGTTTCTGCACGAGATGCCGAAGAAGCACATCCAGCGGTTCATGCGCGAGGCGTTCCGCGTGCTGCGCCCGGGCGGCGTGCTCATCAACATGGAGCTGCCGCCGAACGCGGTGCTCGAGCCCTACGATTCGTTCTACCTGGATTGGGACAGTTACTACAACAACGAACCATTTTATAAGAACTTTCGCGACCAGGATTATCGGCAGCTCTGCATCGACGGAGGATTTGCCGGTGAGCAGTTTTTCGAGGCGGTCATGCCGCGTTACACCTATGTCGAAGAGCAGCAGTTCATCGATGCGATATCGGGCGAAGCGCAATTCGACGAAGACACCGGCAGGCTGTCGGACGACATCCAGTGGTACGGCTTCGGCGCCCGTAAGCCGGGCTGACGGAGAACCTTGCAGACGATGACGGACCCGGTCGACAGAAAAGTCAAAGGCGGCAGAGCGGCCTTTTTCGAAAACCCCGAGACGGATCGACTGCTCGCCATGCTCATGCGGCTGGTGACGGAACATTGGGCGCTGCGGGAGCGCGTGCTGGTACTCGAGAAGCTTCTCGCAGAGCAGGGCGTCATCGATGCGGATGCACTCGATGCCTTTCGCCCGGATGCCCAGACGGACGCGTCCTGGGACCAGGAAAGCTTTGCGCTGATTCAAGCCGTCATCGAGGCCGGCCAGAATATCGACAACAAGAACCGGGATTGAAGGTAGCCGGGAAGGGGAGACATGGAAGCGCATTCGACGCTGGTGTTCATTCACTTGCTTTTGTTCGTGTTCTGGCTGGGCACCGATATCGGTGTCTTTCTCGCCGCGAAAATGTCGGAACGGGATGCCTTGAGCGTCGAGACGCGGGCGACGCTGATGCAACTCGGGATGGTACTGGATCGACTGCCGCGCACCGCTGTCGTCCTGATCGTCCCGACCGGATTGCAGCTCGCCGTCAATCTCCGCATGCTGGATGTGCCATCAGCCGTGATGCTGCTCGTCTGGGCGGTCAGCGCCGTCTGGGTGGCCGTGCTATGGTCAGGATTCCTGAACCCGCATAGCGCTAAAGAACAGCGGGNNNNGTTGCTTGCCGACACGACGCCTTTCTGGCTGATGATCAAGATCGCGATGATCGGCTGCATCTTCGTTGCCGGCATCGTGCTCGACGTCATGTTCAAGCCGGCTGTCGCCGCATTCGGGGAAATCGTCGGCGAGGGCGCAACACCCGAGCGTAACGAGCGTTACTCGAGAGCCATCGCGCCCGTCTATACCGCCGTGCTACTGATCTATGCTTTCGTCGTCGTTGCGGCCTATTTCGGTACAAGCAAGCTAACTTTCTAGGAGCGGGCCATGTCGCGCATTGTCGTCCTTTTCAATCTGAAACCCGGGGTCACCGTCGAGGACTACGAGGCATGGGCGCGTAGCATGGATCTGCCGACCGTCAACGGGCTCGAGTCCATCGACAGTTTCACTGTGCATCGCGTATCAGGCCTGCTGATGAGTGACGACTCACCGCCTTATCAGTACGTTGAGGTCATTGATGTCAACGACATGGATACCTTCGGAGCGGAGGTCGCGTCAGAGACCATGCAGCGGGTCGCGAGCGAATTCCAGGCGTTTGCCGATGCGCCGTGTTTCCTGATGACCGAGGCGGTCTGAGCGCGGGTGGTCGACTCGATGTACGAGGATCTGCGCGGCAAGGTAGCCTGCATCACGGGCGCCGGACGGGAGGCAGGCATCGGCGCTGCAATCGCACGCCGGCTCGCGGCAGAGGGCTGCCGGGTGGTCGTCAGCGACATCGGCCAAGGCAAAGGCGAGGCGCTGCCGGAGTCCGCCATCGGTACGTCGGCCGGTCTCGAATCGGTGGTCTCCAGCATCTGTGAGGCGGGCGGCGCGGCGGTTGCCGCAGTCTGCGACGTGCTCGACGAGAATGCGGTCATCGCGCTGTGCAAGACGGCGAAAAGCGAATTCGGCGGGCTCGATATCCTCGTCAACAACGCCGGCATCGGCTACTTGATGACGCCCATTACCGAAATGACCGCCGAGTCCTGGGACGCGGTCCTCGGGGTCAATCTGCGTGGCGCTTTCCTCGCGACGAAATATGCCGCACGCAGCATGATCGAACAGGAGCGGGGTGGCAGGATCATCAATATCGCCAGCCAGGCGGCTAAATCCGGATTTCCGCATGCGGCGAGCTACTGCTCGTCCAAGCACGGCATGGTCGGCCTGACCCGGGTTGCCGCAATAGAACTCGGACCGCACGGCATCACGGTCAATGCCATCTGTCCGAACCACATTACGACCGGTTTGGGACAGTGGCAGAACGAGTACTTTTCAAAGACGTTTGGAATGTCGCTCGATGAGTACCTCGAGGGCATGAAGTCGCGGATTCCGCTCGGGCGACCCGGCCTGACCGATGACATCGCGAAGACCTGCGCCTATCTGTGTTCGGCTCAGGCAGAGTTCATCACCGGCGAGGCCATCAACGTGAGCGGCGGCGAGGAAATGCATTGAGGTGATCGGCTCTCCCGGCGACGCTGCGAATCAGCACGCTGTCGGGGGGGCGGTCAGTCGGATCATGTCGGCTACTGATGCCAGTGCCTCGAGATCTTCCAGGCAGTCACAGAGCCGGGCGCGCTGTGC